>Ga0070766_10001253_pt1 | contig 12257 bp, 8 predicted proteins | sample HubBroMetageWFT6_FD_69782 | JGI IMG/M metagenome (GOLD analysis project Ga0070766, IMG submission 69782) | Warmed and freeze-thawed soil microbial communities from the Hubbard Brook experimental Forest, New Hampshire - Hubbard Brook CCASE Soil... | ecosystem: Environmental > Terrestrial > Soil >... | reverse complement strand
CGTCGCTGTTCAATCCCTACGGCAGTATCCTTGTGAACCCTGCCAAGTGGCCGGGCGTGAAAATCGGCCTTGCACAGACGTGGCACGAGTGGCTGACCACCAAACCCGGCCTCGATGCGATCACCTCCTACAAGATCAATGGCGAGGAGCTCTTCTTCCCGCCACGCTCCGAAGCGACGCATTAGTTCTCTCTCAGCGCCCGGCTGAAATAAAAGCTAATTGCGCTGACCGCCATTGAGAGGACAATCAGGATCATGCCGAGCGCAAGCGCAAGGCTCAGATCGCCCTTGCTGGTTTCGAGCGCGATGGCGGTGGTCATGGTGCGGGTGTAACCCCGGATATTTCCGCCGACGATAATGATCGCGCCGACCTCGGCGATCGCACGGCCGAAGGCTGCGAGCCATGCGGTCAGGACCCCGTCGCGGCCGATCGCCATGAGCGGGCCCACGGTGCGAGCGCGTGATGCGCCATCGACCAGCATCGCATCGCCATAAGCGCGCCAGTGTCCGACTGTGTTGCGGTGAACGAGCGCGATCACAATCGGCGTGGCGAGGGCGCATTGCGCGATGACCATGGCGGTCGGCGTGAACAGAATGCCAAACGAGCCAAGCGGCCCCGAGCGCGACAGAAGAAGGTAAACCGCCAGTCCGACCACGACGGGCGGCAAGCCTAGAAGCGCATTGGCGACTACGATCAGCGCGCCACGACCGCGAAAGCGGTAGACGGCAAGCGCCGTCCCGAGCGGCGCGCCGATTGCCAGCGCGCAGAGGCTCGCTGTCAGGCTGACTTCAAGCGAGAGGAACACGATCTCGCGCAAACTGGCGTCGTTGTGTGCGATCAACGTCAGCGCCGTGCTTATCGCGGTCGAAAAATCATTCATACCCAAACCCAGCCGACGTACTATAAACGTATCATGCGAGCGGTGGATATCACGGGTTTGGCTCTTGTCGCGGTGGCGGCCGGGCTCACGGCAGGACCAGCACTGCCGCAAATGCCGCCGACGGGCGACGCGGCGCTGCACACGCTGCATCAGCCCTATAGCATCGAAACTTTCGGCGCGTTCCGCAACATCATGATGGGTGGCGATTTTAGCCCCAAGGTGTACCTTGCCGACGTGATGGCGAAGCACCCGACCGTGGGTGTCGGTGCGCTCTCTGAGGCGCGCGGCGAAATCACGATCTATGACGGCAAGCTGATCGTGAGATACGGCAAGACTGACACGCCCGCTGATGGGCAACCGGAATCGGCGGCGCTGCTCGCAATAGCATCGGTTGGCGGATGGCAAAGCCTCCCGGTCGAAAAAGATGTGCCGCCGCGCGAGGTCGAATCCTTCATTGCCGTTGCGGCAAGAACGCACGGCATCGACCCGGAAATTTCGTTTCCGTTTGAGGTGCGCGGAAGCATTGGACCCTATGTCATGCACGTCAACGCAGCACCGACCAATGGCGAGCACGGCATGGACCTGCCTATGGCGGTCACAGTTCAAGAAAAAGGCGACCGTCTCGATAGCCTCGTGGCGGGCCTCTACGCGTCGCTCGATCTTATGGGAGTTGCGACCCACGGCGGCGAGCGCACCCACGCGCATTGGGCGTCGCTCGATATGGCAAAGACCGCTCATCTCGACCGTTGGGGATTGAAGGCCGGCGCATTTCTTCTGTTGCCAAAGCAGCCATGATCGAATGCCCGCTATTGGCCGAGAGAGACCAGCAATGACTATCGATCGTCGCACAGTGCTGACGGGACTTTCGACCGCGCTGCTATTGCCGCGCCTGGCGCGCGCGGCGACCGTGACCGACGCCACCGGACGCGCGATCGCTATTCCCGACCAGGTCGAACGCATCTTCGCTGCCGGGCCGCCGGCTTCCATCCTGCTCTATACGTTCGCGCCAGAGTTCCTGCTCGGCTGGACGCGCAGCCCCGAGCCGGCACAATGCGAGTTCTTGGGTCTTGGCGCCTGCGACAAGCCGGAGGTCGGCCGCCTCACCGGACGCGGCAACACCACCAACCTCGAAGTCTTGCTCAAGCTCAAGCCCGACCTCATCCTCGACGTCGGCACCGTCAACGATACCTATATCTCGCTCGCCACCCGCGTGCAGGACGAGACCGGCATTCCCTATGTGTTGCTCGACGGCCGGTTCGACGCGACCGCGCTGGCCTATCGCCAGCTCGGCGAGTTGACGCACCGGCAAGGCCAGGCGGAAGACTTCGCGCGCTACGCCGACACCACGATCACGACCATCAAGGGCCGCATCGACAAGATTCCTGACACGCAAAAGCCGAGCGTCTATTACGCCCGCGGGCCGCGTGGCCTGGAAACCGGTCTCAGCGGCTCGATCAATGTGGAGACCATCGAGTTCCTCGGCGCGCGCAATGTCGCGGCCGAGCGGCGCGGCGGCATGGCGACGGTGTCAGTCGAACAGGTGCTGGCGTGGAATCCCGACGTCATCATCACCATCGAGCCCGCCTTCGCGGCGAGCGTGCGCACCGATCCGGTATGGGCGCCCATCAAGGCGGTGCAGACCGGGCGCATTCATCTGTCGCCGCGGCTGCCGTTCGGCTGGGTGGATTTTCCGCCGTCGGTGAACCGCCTGATCGGGCTATGGTGGCTCGCCAAAGTGCTCTACCCCGATCTATTCCCCGAGGATTTGCGGCCGATGACGCGCGATTTCTATCGGCAGTTCTACCACATGACGCCGACCGATGCGCAGATCGACGCTGTGCTGGCCGGCTCGCCTTGATATCGTGCCGGGATGGGCCGCTCTTACGGTTTGTTGATCGCCTTCGCCGTTCTCATCGCCGGACTTTTGCTGGCATTCACGGTCGGCCGCTATCCGGTCAGCCTCGGCGACCTGCTCCATCTCGTCATTGCCAAGCTCACCGGCCGCTCACCCGACGTGCCGGCGGCGGTGCAGAACGTGATCTGGCTGGTGCGCGGCCCGCGCGTGCTGGCGGCCGCCCTGGTCGGCGCGGCGCTCGCGGTAGCCGGAACCGCGTTCCAGGGCTTGTTTCGCAATCCACTGGTGTCGCCGGATCTGCTCGGCGCGTCGTCCGGCGCCGCGCTCGGCGCGGTGCTCGGCATCTACTTCTCGCTCGGCGTGTTGGAGATCGAGGCGCTGGCGTTCGCCGGCGGTCTTGTCGCGGTCGGCGCCGTCTATCTGATCGGATCGGCGATGAGCCCGCGCGACCCGGTCCTGGTGCTCGTCCTCACCGGCGTGGTCATCGGCGCGCTGCTTGGCGCCGGCGTCGGTCTTTTGAAATACATGGCCGATCCCTATAACCAGCTTCCGGCCATGACGTTCTGGCTGCTCGGCAGTCTCGCCGCGACCAACGTGACCGATCTGGTGCCGCTGTTCGGACCGGTGGCGCTCGGCACTTTGGTCTTGCTCGCGTTACGTTGGCGCATGAACGTGATGGCGCTGCCCGATGAGGAGGCGCGCGCGCTCGGCGTGCCGACAACAGCGCTGCGCATCGCCATCGTTGCCGCCGCGACGCTCGTGACTTCGGCCAGCGTCGCCACCGCCGGCATCGTCGGCTGGGTCGGGCTCGTGGTGCCGCATATCGCGCGAACCCTGGTCGGCCCCGATTTCGCACGCCTCATCCCCGCGGCGGCGCTGCTCGGCGGCGGGTTTCTGCTCCTGATCGACACGCTCGCCCGCACCATGACGGCGACCGAGATTCCGCTCGGCATCCTCACAGCGCTCGTCGGTACACCGTTCTTCATTTGGCTGCTGGCGAGTGTCTCAAAGACGTGGGCGTAAGAAAGACGTGGGCGTAATACAGGCGTGGGCGTAAAAACGTGATCCTCTCCGGCCACGATCTCACCATCGGCTATGGCGACCGCGTGGTCGGCCGCCATCTCGATGTCGCGCTGTCGACCGGCGAAGTGCTCGCGCTCCTGGGACCGAACGGCGGCGGCAAGACGACGCTGCTCAAGACGCTGCTCGGCCTCTTGGCGCCGCAATCGGGCGAAGTACGGCTCGGCGACCGGCCGCTGAACGGCTACTCGAGCCGCGAGCGCGCCCGCCTGCTTGCTTATGTGCCGCAATCCCATGTCGTCATCTTTGCCTTCACCGTCGAAACGGTGGTGCTGATGGGGCGCACCGCGCACGGCAATCTGTTCAGCCGCCCGACCGCCGCCGATCGCGCCATCGCCGCGCGCATGCTCGAGCGGTTCGGCATCGCGCATTTGCGAGAGCGTCCCTACACGATGATCTCCGGCGGCGAGCGGCAGCTCGTGCTGCTCGCCCGCGCGCTGGCGCAGGAGCCGCAATTCATCGTGCTCGACGAGCCGACCGCGAGCCTCGACTTCGGCAACCAGGGCAAGGTGATGCGTGAAATCCGCACATTGGCCGCCTCCGGCCATGGCGTCTTGTTCACGACGCATGATCCAAATCACGCCATGCGCGCCGCTGATCGAGCCTACCTGCTGCGCGAAGGCGTCCGAATTGGCGAAGGTATAACCGGCGCAATTCTCGGTCGCCTACAATTGGAAGCGCTTTACGGCGCGCCGGTCGAGCTGATTTCCGATACGAACAACGGCCGGACTGCGTTTCTGCCTGGTTGAACAATCAAGCGATTGCCACGCCGTGTGGCGCGATACGGTGAACCGCCTGCGACGGTGCGGGCGAGGCAAGCCGGGATCGGGTGATCGACTCTGAATTGACAACTAGTAATTGTGGAATTAGTATCATGCCGCGCTGATGATATTAAAAAATAAGAAGCGATTTCATCACGCGCGCTACTCCTGTCGCAACCCATGCTGTCGATATTGGAGGAAAACATGAAATCGCATCGCCTTCGGCTTTTTTTCTGCGGGACCGTCTCGGCGGTCGCGCTGTTCGCGTCCGCCGCCGTGTCACAAACATTGCCGAGCACCCAAGTGACATGCCCGGCCTCGGGACCGCTCGTCACTTCTCCGCCTTCGACACCGTTCTCCGCCTGGTTTACCGGCGGGGTGCCGGGCACGTTAAATGCTGCCGTCTCACCCGCTGACAGCCTCAATTTTTCGAACAGTACCGCTAATGACAATACTGATTTTTATCGCTGGTCGTACCGGATGTTTTTGTGGCTGACGTCGCCGACGCCCGCATCATATGGCGGCACCGGTTTGGTGATGTCCTCGCCCGAATTTTATAATGTTGCGCCCAATGCGGCGGGCAATTTTGTCATGACCCCCAATCCGGTCAATCCGTTTCTGCGCTTTGGCCCGATCAAGGCCGTTGAGATGGCGCGCGCGAAGCCTCCCGCACCGATTCATCTTGGGTTGCGTGTCGCCAATCTAGGGCCGCATGGGTTGCCCATCGTCCGTGACACGGCCGGGAATTTCATGGAAGTGCTCCCGGCCAAACTGTCCAAGGCCGGCAACCCGCTGGTGTTGAATACGGCAGGCAAAGAGGTCGAGGTGGCGCGGATCGTTACGGATGCGCAGGGCCAGCCCAAATTCCTGGACAAAACGGGCGCGACCATTGCGACACCGAAGCTTCAGGTTAATCCGCCCGCTCTCCGTGTGATTGGCATGGATGCGCCAGCCTTGGAAAAACAGGCGCAGCCGCAATTCGTGTTCCGGATTAATCCGCCGATCATCAACGGTATAATTCCCAGACCTATTTTTATTCTGCCGTCGGGGGCGGTCATCAACACGGTGGTCGGCGATTCGGATGGCAATGTTCAGATGACCCAGGCCGGCTCGCTGATTTATTACGGCATCGCGGTCAACGATGTTTATGCTTATTACGTCACCCAGATCAACCCTCTGGTGACGCACAATACAACCGTGGCCTTCCCGACGAAGCCGGCCGATCTAGCGGCGATTCAGACTTTTGCGACCACGGTGAAGCATCACACCCTGCTCGACCCCAATTCATTGGCCATGGAGGTCAAGACCGCGTGGGTCGATGCGTCGACGCTGCCAAACGCAAGCAGCTATATCACGATGCGCGCCGTTGTGCCGACCTATAACAAAGCCAATAAAGCGCTCTGGGCACAAAGTGGCACCACGACCATTACGGTCGCCTTGGTCGGCATGCATGTGGTCGGCAGCGTGAGCGGCCACCCCGAGATGGTGTGGTCGACGTTCGAGCATGTCGGCAATACACCGAATGTGTCCTATGCGTTCCTCGACCCGTCCGGCAATCCGCAGACCCAGCCGGCGGATCCGGTGAACGCCACCACGAAGTGGCTCTTCTGTGGCGCGACATCGCCAGCGGCAAACTTTACCGCCAATGCGATAGCCACGTTCACGACACCTCCTGGCGTCCAGGCCGTCAATTCGACACCCGCCGTTCAAGGCACCAGTGCATTGCGCTTGTCGCCCTGGGGCGCGCCCAACAACCAGACCCCCAACCCCTTGGTCGGATCAGTCGCCGCATCGAATACCCAGGTCATCTCGCTCAACAACGACGTTCACAAACAGATGAACGCGCAAGACGTCCGCAACAACTATCTCTTTCTCGGCGCGACATGGACGGAAGGCGGTGCAGCGCCGTCGACCAACTGGAAGGGCGTCAACGTGAATGGGATTGTCGTGGGCACCAGCCACCTTGCCAACTCGACGCTGGAAACGTTCACCCAGTCGGAAACCTATGTGCCAGGGAATTTCCCCGGACCTGGCTGCCTGTCGTGTCACAACACAAACACGGTCAGTGTGAGCCATCTTTTCGATACTATGCAGGCGCTTCCGTAGGAGAGCAGTTGTAAGCCCCGGCAATATTTTACCCACCGGGCGTTGCGCGTTTCTGTGACGGTTCACTCGATCAAATGGGGATTCCCCCGGCTGTGCCGGGGGAAGGTTTGACGTTTCCGGAGCGCGTGCATTCGATTGCGGTTCGTTGACCGATCGCGGATTATGGCGACGCGCCAGCTATTTCACGCCGGCTATTTCAAAAGTATACGTGGGGTGTCGTTCGGAAAACCATCGTCCGGGGATACTCAGCGTGAAGCGCATCACAAGACTCTGGAGGAGCTTCCGCGCCCTCGTCAGACATCGCCGCGTCCAGCTCGCACTTTCCATCAGGGTGACGATTGCCGCCCTGGTCGCTCTTGCGCTTGCGCAATTCTTGCAGCTTCCCCTGCCGCTGTGGGCGGTGTTGACGGCCGTCATCGTGACGCAGATGAGCGTCGGACGGTCGCTGAAGGCGACGTTCGATTATCTCGCGGGGACGCTGGGCGGCGCAATTTACGGCGGCGCCATCGGGGTGCTGATCCCGCATTCGAGCGAAATCGCGCTGCTCGCGGTTCTCGCCCTCGCCGTGGCTCCGCTTGCCTTCATCGCGGCGATAAACCCCAGATTCTCCGTCGCTCCGGTCACCGCCATCATCGTGCTGGTGATTCCGATCATGACCCACGCGAGTCCGTTCGCTTCGGCACTTGATCGCCTCATGGAGGTGACGCTCGGAGGCGTCACCGGGTTGATTGTTTCGTTTCTTCTGTTGCCATCCAACGCTCATCCATTGGTCGTCGCGGCGGCCGCCCGGACGCTTGATCAGATGGCGCGGGCTCTTGGCGAACTCCTTGCCGGCTTGACGCACGGTCTCGATATGGATGCGCTCCACCGCATTCAGGACGGCATCGGTCAGGCTTTGGTGCAAATGAATACGGTGGGCGCCGAGGCCGAGCACGAGCGGTCGGCAGGTCTCGCCGTGGGGCCCGACACCGGGCCGCTGTTGCGCACGCTGCTCCGGTTGCGCCACGATCTTGTAATGGTCGGCAGGGCGGCTAACACGCCGCTGCCCGAGGTCTTCGCAGCGCGGCTCGCATCGCCGATTGCGCGTCTCGGCGCGGCCTTCGCCGATTACCTGCGGGCGAGTGGGGCGGCCCTGCTGGCGGGTCGGGGCCCGCCGTCGCTTCATTCCGTGGAAGCGGCTCTCGATGCCTTTTCCGGCGAAATGGCCGCGCTCCGTCGCGAGGGTCTTACCCGAAGTCTTCCCGCCGACGCGGCGGAACACTGCTTCGCACTCGGATTCGTGCTCGAGCAGATGCACAACAACGTCAAGGATCTCGAACGGTGCGTGGCGGAATGGGCTGGATCGCCCAAGGACGCGGGGCGCGACGACAGCCGGTCCGATTGACCCCGGCTTTAGCTCGGACCTGGCCCAAATACCGACCCCGACTTACCGGCGAAACGCAGAAAACCCCCTGGACTCGCCACCGCGTGGGCATACATCTATTGGCCGATGCATGAGGCCAACGACTGACGAAAGCGTCCTGACGGCCAAGAGTGGTTTACGGCCAAGAGTGGTTTGCGGCCAGGAGTGGTTTGATGGCTTATCGCTTCTTCGCGAGGGAAACCTCGATCGGCGCGCTTATCTTGAGCGTCGGTTGCGTTGCCGCCATGGCGCAGACGGTGCCGCCGCCGGCGGTCACCGTGAGCCCGGTGGTCAATCGTCAAGTCACGGAGACCGGCGACTTCGTCGGCCGCGTGGTGGCGATCGACAAGGTCGACGTCGTCGCCCGCGTCGCGGGCTTCATCGAGCAGCGCAATTTCACCGAAGGCCAGCAGGTCAAGACCGGCGACCTGCTGTTTCGTATCGAGCAGGACACCTACAAGGCGGCGGTCGATCAGCAGAACGCCAATCTCGCCAAGGCCAAAGCCACGGAGGTCAACGCCAATCTGCAGCTGCAACGCAGTCAGGTGCTCGTAAAGAGCCAAAACGTTCCGCAAGCCACCGTCGATCAGAACGAGGCCACCGAGTTGGCCGCACAGGCCGATGTGTTGCAGGCCCAGGCGCTGCTCGAGCAAGCAAAGATCAATCTCGCCTACACCGAGATCCGGTCGCCGATCGACGGACGGATCGGCATTGCCAATTTCACCATCGGCAATCTTGTCGGTCCAACGTCCGGAAAGCTGGCGACGATCGTCAGCCAGAATCCGATCTATGTCACCTTCCAGGCGAGCGAAGCCGATATCATCGAATATCGGCATCGCGTGGCCGTCTCGGCCGACAAGAGCCCGCACGTCACCATCCACATCAAGCTGCCCGACGGCTCGATCTATCCGTATGCGGGCGTGACCAACTTTCTCGATGTCCAGGTCGAGGCCGATACCGACACCGTCGTGGTGCGGGCGCAACTGCCGAATCCGGATGGCTTGTTGATACCCAGCGGCATCGTCGGCGTCATTGTCGAACGCGGCGCGCCGCACTCATCTCTCGTCGTCCCCCAATCCGCCGTGCAGCTCGACCAGGCCGGACACTACGTCTTGGTGGTCGATGAGGCGAAAAAAGTCGAACTGCGGCGCATCACCACCGGCAGCGATCAGGGCCGCGACGTCGTCGTCACTAACGGACTCAAAGAGGGCGAGCTCGTCATCGTCGAGGGAATTCAGAAAGTCCATCCCGGACAAATCGTGGCGACGACCGTCGCGCCGGGAAATTAGCGGCGATGTTTTCCGGCATTTTCATCGACCGTCCGAGATTCGCCGTCGTCATCGCCATCGTGATCACGCTGGCCGGCGCCATCGCGATCTCGGCGATCCCGATCGCGCAATTCCCCGACATCGTGCCGCCGCAGGTCACGCTCACCGCCAACTATCCCGGCGCCGATGCCGAGGTGGTCGAGACCACCGTGGCGCAGCCGATCGAGGAGCAGGTCAACGGCGTCGACAATGCGATCTATTACCAGTCCGCCAGCGGCTCCGACGGCAGCTATACGTTGAACGTGACGTTCGCGCTCGGCACCGACCCGGATATCGACACCGTCAACGTGCAGAACCGCGCCAGTCTCGCCATCCCGCAGCTTCCCGACGAGGTGTCGCACGCCGGCCTGTCGGTGCGCAAGAAATCCGCAGCCCTGCTTCAGGTCATAAACATCTACTCGCCGAAGAACACCTTCGACGCCGTCTATTTGAGCAACTACGCGACCATCAACATCATCGACGCGCTGGCGCGGATCAAGGGCGTCGGCCAGGTCACTTTGTTCGGTCCGCTCGATTATTCGCTGCGGATCTGGCTCGATCCGGAACGCCTGACCCAGCTCAACCTGACACCGAACGACGTCATAACGGCGGTGCAAAATCAGAACGTCCAGGCGGCGCTCGGCCGCGTCGGCGCCGCGCCGACCGCAAGCGAGCAGCAGCTCCAGATCAACATCAAGACCAAGGGCAGGCTGACGCGGCCGGAGGAGTTCGCCGGCATCATTCTGCGCTCCAATCCCGACGGTTCGGTGATCCGGGTCGACGACGTGGCGCGCGTCGAAATGGGCGCGCGATCGCAGGATCGCTACAGCCGCTTCAATGGCGCACCGGCCGCCGCGATCGGCATCTACCAGTCGCCGGGCTCCAATGCGGTCGACGTGGCCAAGCAGGTCAGCAACACCATGGATACGCTGGCGACGCGCTTTCCCGCCGATCTCGCCTACACGATGTTCTTCGATACCACGGTCTTCGTCACCGCGACCATCGTCGAGGTGGTGCGTACGCTCGCCATCGCCATCGTCCTCGTCGGCATCGTGGTGTTCCTGTTTCTCGGCAAGGTGCGGACCACGCTGATCCCGCTGGTCGCGGTGCCGGTGTCGATCGTCGGCACATTCGCCGTGCTGCTGATGATCGGCTATTCGGCCAACACCGTCTCCCTGCTGGCGCTGGTGCTGGCCATCGGCATCGTCGTCGACGATGCCATCGTGGTCGTCGAAAACATCGAGCGGGTCATCGACGAAGAGCCGGAGCTCAGCGTGCCGGACGCCTGCAAGAAGGCGATGGCCGAGATCACCGGCCCGATCCTCGCCATTACCTTCGTCCTGTTGTCGGTGTTTGTTCCGGTGGCTTTCATTCCCGGCATCAGCGGCCAGCTGTTCCGCCAATTCGCGGTGGCGGTTTCGGTGGCGATGCTGATCTCCGCACTCAACGCGCTGACCCTGAGTCCGGCGCTGTGCGCGGTGCTGCTCAAACGCGGCGAGCGCAGCCGCGGCCCGATGCGCTACGTGTTGGGCGGCATCGACAAGATTCGCGGCGGCTACGTGGCGACGGTACGCCGGCTGGCGCGGGTGTCCATGCTCAGCGTCGTGGTCGTTGCCGGCGTGTTGGCGGCATCCGTGCTGGTGTTCCGTGTCACGCCGCAGAGCTTTTTGCCGGACGAGGACCAGGGCGCGATCTTCGCCGCCTTGCGGCTGCCGGAAGGCGCGTCCGTCAACCGCACCGAGGCCGTGGTCAAGCAGGTCGAAGACATCGTCAAGCCGATCCCGGGCGTCGAAGGCGTGCTGTCGGTGGTCGGGCTGAATTTCATCGACTATGTGGCGGCGTCGAACCAAGCGTTCTTCGTCATTCGACTAAAACCTTACGAGGTGCGCGCCGATCCGGCGCAGAGCGCCAATGCGATCATTGCGCGGCTGCGGCCGCAATTGGCGGCGATCGAGGGCGCCATCGTGTTTCCGTTCAACCTGCCGCCGATCCTCGGCTTGGGCAATACCGGCGGCTTCCAATACGTATTGGAGGCCCTGCAGGGCCAGTCGCCCACCGACGTCGCGGCGGTGCTGCGGGGATTGATCGTCGCGGCCAATAGCCGGCCCGAGCTTGCTGCGGTGTTCAGCACCTATGGCGCCGACACCCCGCAAATCTATCTCGACATCGATCGCGACAAGGCCCAAGTCCTCGGCGTCAAGATCAGCGATATTTTTAATGCGCTGCAATCGACACTGGGCAGTTACTACGTCAACGACTTCAACGTTTTCGGCCGAACCTGGCAGGTCAATATTCAGGCCGACACGCCGTTTCGCCAGCGCACGGACGACATCGAGCGCATCTACGTGCGCAACGCCAAGGGCGGCATGGTGCCGATCCGTGCGCTGGCCCAGGTCAAGCTCGTGCAAGGGCCGCAGACCGTGGTGCGCTATAATGGTTACCGCGGCGCCGTGCTGAACGGCGCGCCAAAAGCGCCATTCAGCTCCAGCCAGGCGCTCGCCGCCATGGAGAGCATATCGGCGACGACGCTGCCGCCCGGCTACAGCTACGAATGGACCGGGACGGCGTTCCAGGAGAAGGCCGCGGCCGGACGAACCGGGATCGTGCTCGGCGTCGCCATTCTGTTCGCTTATCTGTTTCTGGTCGCGCTCTACGAGAGCTGGAACATACCGATACCGGCCTTGCTGTCGGTCAGCGTCGCGATTCTCGGCGCGCTTGCGGCAGTGTGGATCGCCGGGCTGAGCTTCGATGTCTACGCCCAAATCGGTCTGGTGTCGCTGATCGCGCTGGCCGCCAAGAACGGCATATTGATCGTCGCCTTCGCGGTTGAACAGCGGCAGCTCGGCAAAGACACTTACGCCGCGGC
>Ga0070766_10001252_pt1 | contig 12262 bp, 12 predicted proteins | sample HubBroMetageWFT6_FD_69782 | JGI IMG/M metagenome (GOLD analysis project Ga0070766, IMG submission 69782) | Warmed and freeze-thawed soil microbial communities from the Hubbard Brook experimental Forest, New Hampshire - Hubbard Brook CCASE Soil... | ecosystem: Environmental > Terrestrial > Soil... | reverse complement strand
GAAGCAGCAAATCCGTGCATACAAGGAGGAGAGAAAACTGGAGTTGAGCAAAAAGCAGGCCGCCTCGGCGACGGGCGTGCCCAACCCGGCAAGCAATACGGCCTAGCCTCGCTCAAGCTCGCTGGGTTAGCGTCTCAACTTCGGCGGACACTAAAAAAGAAGAATGGATCTTCTTTTTTCGCTTCGTGCAGCGCGGCTCCGGCGGCTCGTCACAGAATCGCGGGTTTCTGCATCTCGAGCCGTTCAGACTGGCGTGAGCGGAGCGGGAGCCGGCTGGCGAGATCCTGAGCGACGAGGTCGCCGCGGCGACCCACGAGTCGAAGGCCCGTACTTGTTTGTGCATCCCGATGTGTTGCGATACATCCAAACCTTTTACCGGGCTGTTAGTCTGATACGGAATACGGGTCCCGCGCGGTCTCGTGGGTTGATTCGACTTTACGCATGCTGAACAAGAACGCAGCCAATCGGTGTTGTCGGGAGACGAGGGCGTGATTCCCGACTGCATTCCGTTCAGCTCCATCCCTCATACCACCCGGCTTTTCTCCGATTTTCTCAATTACTCTCCTGACGTTCGCGAGTTCTATCCGCATCCGCCCGATGCTTCGCAGGTCGCTGCCCAGAGTGCCACGGTTCCGCATGAAACCGAGATCAACGTGCGCGTCGCCGACGTACTGGAGAAGCAGAACCGCACCTGGGGAGCTTCGGAAAAGACGCTGAACAACGTTCGGCGGCTGCGCGAGGGCGCGCATGCCGCGGTCACGGGGCAGCAGGTAGGACTGTTCGGTGGACCGCTGCTGTCGCTGTTTAAGGCCGCGTCGGTGCTCGCGCTGGCGAAGCAGGTGGAGAGTGCGGGGGCTCCGTGCGTTCCGATTTTCTGGATGGCGACGGAAGACCACGACCTAACCGAAGTCAATCAGTCGCTGCTGCTGACTAGTGAGTTGCAACTCGCGCCGTTTACGGCTCCGACCGACGGCAAGCCGGATTCGCCGGTGGCGAACGTACGGTTCGCGGCCGGTATGAACGAGGTGGTGGCGCAGGCCGCGGAATTGCTGGGCGAGTCGCTGGCGGCGGACTATCTTCGCGAGTGCTACTGCGAAGGCGAAACCTTCTCAGGAGCCTACGCGAAACTCTTCACCCGCATGTTCTCCGAGTACGGGCTCATCCTGCTGGATCCGGCGGACGCCGAGTTGCACCGTATCGCGGCTCCACTGTTTGTCGAGGCGATCGAGCGCGCGGCCGAGATGGATACGGCGCTGCTGGCCCGCAACCGCGAAATCAGCCAGGCGCACTACCACGAGCAGGTAAAGGTCACGGACGAATCGACTCCACTGTTCGCGCTGGTGGACGGAGCGCGTGTGCCCATTCATCGTTCGAACGGCGAGTTCACGATTCGCAAGGAGCGGCTTTCTCTGGAGGAGTTGAAGCAGAGAATCGTTGCGGCCCCAGAGAATTTCAACGCCAACGTGTTGCTGCGGCCGGTGCTTCAGGACTATTGGTTGCCCACGCTGGCGTATATCGGCGGGCCGGCCGAGATTGCGTATTTCGCGCAAGTCGGAGTGGTATACGAGAAGCTGCTGGGGCGGGTGACGACCATCCTGCCGAGGATGAGTGCAACGCTGATCGAGCCGCGGGTGGGGCGTCTATTGGCAAAGTACGGGCTGGAGTTGCCCGAAGTGTTCCATGGCGAGACCGCACTGCGCGATAGACTAGCCGCGAGTTCTTTGCCGGTCGAGCTCAAACTGGATTTTGAGCGTGGACGGCTGGCGGTCGAGGAGGCCATGCAGAGGATCAGCGAGTCGCTGCAGCGGCTCGATCCCACGCTGGTAGAAGCGGCGAGGCGGGCGGCCAACAAGATGCGCTATCAGGTTGGACGGCTGGAGAAACGGGCCGCACAAGCGGAATTGCGCCGCCACGAGATTCTGACCCGACACGCTGCGCAGATTGAGAACGCGTTGTATCCCCATCGAGAACTGCAAGAGCGCGAAATCGCGGGGCTCTACTTCTATGCGAAGTGGGGGCCCGAATTATTGGAGCGGCTCATCGAGACTGCCCAGGCGCGCTGCCCGGAGCATAAGATTGTTCATCTCAGTTAGCGCGACGATAGCAAAAATCACTCTGCTCAAATTCCTCGTGCTGGTGTAAGCTCATCTCCAATTCAGCACTTCATTTAATTCATCGGGGCCAAACAAAAATTGCTTTGGGACATCGCAGTCATCGTTGGTTCCGTGCTGGCGGCGCTGGCCTTTCTTTTCGTGGTGACGCGCTCGTCGGCGACGGATTCCCGCAAGGAGTCGAACGACTTCACGGGAGCCGTGGTTGCCGTCATCGGCACGACCTACGCGGTGATTCTTGCTTTCATGCTTTCCGGGGTCTGGAACATGTTCCAGCAAGCCGAAGCCAACGCAGAGCAAGAAGCCAACTCGCTGGTCAACATCTGGCGAGTCAGCTCAAGTGTCGACCTAGCCACAGGCCAGGCGGTGCAGGCGCTGTGCCAGAAATACGCCGAGAACGCCCTGAATGTGGAGTGGCCGGCCATGCACGACGAAAGGCCCATACCCAGGGAGGGCAACGAAATTATCAACGAACTGTGGCGGCTGGCCGGACAGAGTCAGGACCGCTCAGGAGGAACATCGATCGCCAGCTATCAGATGATGGAAGAGCTGCGCATGCTTACAGAATTTCGCCGCATCCGGATGATGCAGAGCCGGGAAGAGCTGCCAGGTATTCTGCGGGCCGTGCTGATTGCCGGCGGGATTATCACGGTGGCCGCATCCTGCTTTTTTGGCGTACCGAACTTTCGCTTTCATGTGTTGCAGGTCGTGGTACTGAGCTTTCTGATCGCGTTGGTGCTGGTGGCGATCGCAGACATCGACCGACCGTATCAAGGGAGCGTTGCGGTCCAACCCGACGGCTTCACGCTGGCGTTGCGGACATTTCAGGGACGCGGAGAATAGAGGTATTCGAACCATCTTCTGAACAAAAGAGAGCCGGCCAATGCCCCTGGCCGGCTTTTGGTTGTTTGGTCCGACGTTTACTGTTCGAGGGTCGAGACTTCGATCGGCTGGTCGTCGTTCCCGACTTCGCCAGTGAGGTGCTTCATGCCGTACTCGAAACCTTTGTCGAAGGCTTTCAGGTTCAGCTCGCAAAAGGCTTCGGGCACGGAGTCTGCTATCGCCTGTCGCAGCGCGTCGGGATTCAGCAGGTTGGTCACGGCGCCGAAGAAGCCCACCATCACAATGTTCATCACCATGCGCTTGCCGAGCTCTTCGGCCAGCCGCGTCGCAGGCAGGCTATAAACGCGCACGCTTGCGGGAAGCTTGTCGATGCGAACCAGATCCTGCTCAATGATCAGGATGCCGTCTTCTTTCAGTTGTGGCGCGAAGAGGGAATGAGCTTCCTGCGACATGGTGACGAGAATGTCGGGGCGGGTGACGTAAGGATAGAGAATCGGCACATTGGAGAGGATGACCTGCGCGCTGCACGCGCCTCCGCGTGCTTCAGGGCCGAAGGCCTGAGTCATGGTTGAATAGCCATTCTCGTAAATGCACGCGGCCTTGCCGATGACGATGGCCGACAGGATGACTCCCTGGCCGCCAAATCCTGAGATGCGGATTTCGGTTAGATTTCGCATTCGCACGCCTCTCTTTCGATGTAACGGTCACCTAGGCTCTCGACCATCTTGTCGTGCATCAGGTCGCGGTAGTCGCTGCGCTCGCGGTCGACGAACTTGCCCACGACGATTTCGCCGGACTTGCTGAGGGCGACTTCGCTGGTGGGGGCGCCGTTACGCACTTTGCTGTGTTCCTTGTAGAAGACCATGGTGTCGAGTCCGTCACCCATCTTGTTGCGCCGCTGATAGAGCGTCGGACATGGCGACAAGACTTCGAGGAAACAAAAACCTTTCTTGGAGAACATCTCCTGCATGGCGCGGGCCATCTGGCGAACGTGGAAAGTGGTCCAACGCGCGACATAGACTGCGCCGGCGGCCTCCACCAGGTAGGGCAGGTTGAAGGACGAGTCATACGTGCCATAAGGATTGGTGGAAGTGATGACCGATCCCGGAGTGGTGGGCGCTGTCTGCCCGCCTGTCATAGCGTAGATCAGGTTATTGATGCAGATGACCTTCAAGTCAACATTGCGGCGGGCGGCGTGGATGAGATGGTTGCCGCCGATCGCGAACAAGTCGCCGTCACCGGAGTACACCACGACGTTGAGCTTGGGATTGGCCAGCTTCAGACCGGTGGCGAACGGTAGAGCACGACCATGTGTGGTGTGAAACGAATCCTGGTTGACGTATCCGGCAACGCGGCCGGTGCAGCCGATTCCGGACACGATGGCCAGGTTCTTCAGGTCGATCTTGGCGTCGATCAATGCCCGGCTGAAGGCGTTGACGCTGGTACCGATGCCGCATCCCGGACACCAGATGTGCGGGATGCGGTCCATCCTCAAGAACGGATCCGACGGGTTGGTGTGAACGGCGAGGGTCGTCATCGCGCCACCTCCATGATGGCCTTCAAAATTTGTTCAGGCTTGTGAACGCTGCCGCCGGCATGGCCTACGAAGCGGACCGGAACTTCGCCGGCCACGGCGCGCTCAACTTCGCGCACCATTTGTCCGAGGTTGAGTTCGGCGACCACGATGGCATTGGTCCGCATGGCGATTTCTTTAATTTTCTTTTCGGGAAACGGCCACGCGGTGATGATGCGAAACTTGCCGACCTTTACGCCTTTGTCGCGGGCCATCTCGATGGCACGTTGCGCGACGCGCGAGGTGATTCCGTAGGAGATCACCACAACATCCGAGCCTTCGATCTGCGCCTCTTCGAAGAGGACGATCTTGTCGGCGTTCTTGAGGATCTTGTCTTGTAGCCGATGTACGAGTTTGTCCTGGACATCGGGCGTCATGTTGGGATAACCGCGCTCATCGTGAGTGAGGCCAGTGACATGGACGTTGTAGCCTTCGCCAACGCGCGGCATGTCAGGAACCAGGTCTTCGCGCGGTTCGTAGGCGTTGAACTCGCCCGGAGGAATGCGAGTGTAGCGGCGAGGATAGACGTCGATCTGCTCGGGCGGCGGGATCACAACCTTTTCGGTCATATGACCCACCACTTCGTCCATCATGACGAAGACCGGGCAGCGAAACTGCTCGGCCATATTGAAAGCGGTGATGGTCAGATCGAAACACTCCTGGGGAGAGTTGGGGCATAGCGCGATGACTTCGTAGTCGCCGTGCGATCCCCAGCGCACCTGCATCATGTCGGCCTGGGCGGGAAGCGTCGGCAGACCAGTTGAGGGACCGCCGCGTTGCACATCGACAAACACGCACGGAGTCTCGGTCATGGCCGCGTAGCCGATGTGTTCCATCATGAGCGAGAAGCCGGGGCCGGAGGTCACGGTGAAGGCCTTGGCTCCTCCCCAGACCGCGCCTTGAATGGCGATCGATGCGGCGAGTTCGTCTTCCATTTGGATGAAGGTTCCGCCAACCGTGGGAACGCGAGAGGCGAAGCGCTCGACGACTTCGGTGGAAGGCGTGATGGGATATCCGGCGGAGAAACGTGCTCCGGCTGCCAAAGCGCCTTCGCAACAGGCATGATCGCCGTCTAAAAAGTGTGAGCCGGTCAAGACTCCGGCGGGATCAGCGTGCATCCTGGGCCTCCTCTTCTGTCGCAACCGCTGCGGTGACTTGCGGCTCGGCAGTTTGCTTAGCCGCCGCCTTCTCGGCTTCATTCTTGAATCCGAAGATGGCGAAATCGGGGCAGTACATGCCGCAGAGATCGCAGCCACTGCATTTGTCGGGATGCACCAGGTTGGGTGGGTGATAGCCCTTGGCGTTGAAGGCAGAAGAGAGCGCGAGCGCGTGGCTGGGACAAAACTCTACGCAGAATCCGCAAGCCTTACATCGCTCTACTACGATTTGCACCGATCCTTTAGCCATGCTGTTCTTCCTTAGCGTCGGCAACCGGAGGGCTGGTCAGCTCTGTCTGTAATCTCCCCACCTGGATCGCCATCGCGGATGGACTTACGTTGCGGTTGAGACATCTACCCGATACCGAACGATAGTTCGATTCTGGGTCAGTCATGGCCAAGCGTTAAGTGATGGCCGTCACATGGCAATGTGAGGGCCGACACGTGACCTGGATCGACCTGGCGATTTGCTCCTGATCTAGCGGAGGTGTGATATGACTCACTGCACGGGCGGCGGTCGAGGGAGACTATCGTGGCAGAAGGGAAGAGAATTCCAACTTCATGAGTCTCATCACGCCAAATCGCCGGTCGGCCCGGGCCTGGATTCTGCTGTGCCTAGCTTTGGCGCTGCATGTATTCGACGAGGCCACGACCGGATTTCTTGGCGTTTATAACCCGACGGTGCTGGCGCTGCGCGAGCGATTTGGCTGGTGGCCAATGCCGACATTTGAATTCAGAGAATGGCTGGCTGGCTTGATCGTGGCATGCGTGGTCTTGCTCGCGTTGTCGGGTAGGGGAGCAAAAGGCACGCGAATAGCGGCTTACATCTTTGCGGTCCTGATGCTGTTCAATGCCGCCGGACACACTCTCGGTACGATCTTCGGGCAGACCGTCGCCAGCGTAACCTTCCGCGGCCAGCCCCGGGATTCTGGTCGTCGCCAATCATGGCGGCTGCAGCGATCTATTTGCTGTTCGAGCTTCGCCGATCACGGCAAAAACGCGCGGCAGCCGCTTGAGTCCGGTCGAATCGCGAACCGTCCTCTGGCGGTGGTTTGCGATGCTCCCCGAAATTGTGCCTGGTTATCCGGTTTCCTTACCTGTCGTTTAGAATTTAGTATTGGCTTCTGTAGCTACAACCTGTACCGAAACTAGCGTTCTGGAGAGCGCTCGCACTTCCACCGCGCGTTTCTACCATCCTGAACTGGACGAGCTCCGTTTTTTCGCCTTCCTGATGGTGTTCCTGCATCACGCGTTTCCGCATGATCCGGCGTTTTGGACGAAGCTTGGCCTGCCGCCGTTCCTGGCGCGTTTTGTAGCGGGAATCGGCTCGACGGGTGCGTTGGGCGTGAGCCTGTTCTTCGTACTCAGTTCCTACCTGATCACCGAGTTGCTGCTGCGCGAGAAAGATCTGATGGGAACGCTGGATTTGCGCTCGTTTTACATCCGGCGAATTCTGCGCATTTGGCCGCTCTATTTCGCATTTCTCGCGCTGGCGATAGGGTTGCAATGGATCGTGCCCGGACAGCATGTGACGTTGCGCGCGGGTTTGTGGTTTTCATTTCTGGCGGGCAACTGGTTCATCGTCTTTCACGGATTCCCGTTGTCCGTCATCTTCCCGCTGTGGAGCGTTTCCATCGAGGAGCAGTTCTACATCACCTGGCCGGCGATCGTTCGCAAGATGAATGAGACGGGCATGCTGATTTTTGCGAGCGTGCTGCTGGTAGCCGCGACGAGCGCCCGCGTTTATCTGGGCATGCATCGCACGCTGGAAGGCGATGTGTGGTGCAACACCTTCGTACAACTTGATCCGATTGCGGCGGGAATTCTAATGGCGGTGCTGCTGAAAGGCGAGATCCCGCGCTTATCGAGACTTTCCAGAGCCGCGATGATGCTGGCGGGAATGACGGCGCTTGCGCTCGGCAGCCTGTATTTCGGCATCAAGAACGACCCGTTGACGACCGCGAGAATTGTCCTTGGCTATCCGTCGGTTGCGGTGGGTGGAGTGCTGCTGCTCCTTTCCGTATTGCGAACTCGCACCAGCGGTGGCAATCGGGTGCTCATCTATCTGGGCCGCATTTCTTACGGCCTTTATGTCTTCCACGTCCTGGGCCTGCTGATTTCCGATCACACAGTCCCCGACCAGACAGCAAGCCTTTTGCGATATGTACTCCGCGTGTTAGTTGCGCTGGCGGCTACGATCGCCATGGCTGCAGTGTCGTATCGCTGGCTGGAAACGCCATTCCTGAGCCTCAAACAGCGCTTCACACACGTACTTTCACGGCCTGGCGGCTAGGCCAGGAATCGCAGAAACTCTCGTTGTCGTGGTCTGTTCGTCGCGCTAGTACTTGCGCATGTGGATTTCGGTGCCGTTTCGCTCGAAACGTACCTCGTCCATTAGCTGGTTGATGAGGAAGATACCTCGGCCATGGTTGGAATAGACGTTCTCGCCGCGCAGCGGATCAGGTACTTTCACTGGATCGAAGCCGCTTCCTGGATCTTTCACCACGATGAGCAGTCCGTGTTCTTCGTCGCAAGAGACGCAACACTGGACCTTCTTGCTGGGGTCGTTCTTGCAGCCGTGGAGGATGGCGTTGGCCAACGCCTCGCGCAGCGCCGTTTCAATCTCAAATTCCTTGCCGGCGGCGCAATCCATGCGCCGGGCCATCTCCATGATGCCCTCAACCACAGGACTTACCGCGGTCGGGTCGGCGTTGAGGGTAACCTCAATACGTATCATCAGTTTGTGTCGCTATCAAACTCAAGCGTCGTAAAGCGGCCAGAAGGTTCAGGCGTCCATCCCACAAGGCATCGCCTGAGTTACTCTGACAGGAATGATTCTGGCGGTCAAGCGAGAAACCAAAAGATGGCGGATATATAGCACCTTTGTACCATCACGACGTTAGTGCAAGCAAGTTAGTGCAGGCAATTCAGAACGCCGATCTTTTAAAGGGCGATGCCGCCGGACTACGGTAAGCTGAGAGCGATTTTCGGCGGCACGCATCGTTGCTATAGCTTCTCCCGATTTCGAGCGGGCAAAGAGTCATGGTGGGATTTATGCGCAAGACCCTGCTTTTACTGATGATCTTCATGTTCGCGTGCCGCAGCTTTGCTGACGATGAGATCACCGTCGCCGCCGCGGCGGACCTTAATTACGCATTAAACCAACTGGCGAGCCGATTCGAAGCCACCTCTGGCACCAAGGTCAAGGTTTCGTATGGCGCTTCTGGCAATTTGTTTTCGCAGATACAGAGTGGCGCTCCGTTTGATCTATTCTTTTCCGCCGACGAGGACTATCCGACCAAGCTCGCGGCCGCCGGTATTGCGGATGCCTCGTCGCTGCGCATCTATGCGCTCGGGCATCTCGTGTTGTGGGTGCCAAACAACTCGCCTTTCGATCCCGAGAAATTGCAGATGGAGGTGCTCACCCAGCCTGCGGTTACACGCGTTGCTATCGCGAATCCGCAGCACGCGCCCTACGGACGGGCTGCAATGGCGGCGCTGCAGCACTTCGGACTAAAGGACAAAGTCGCCGGCAAGTTGGTCTTCGGTGAGAACATCAGCCAAGCTGCACAGTTTGTGCAGTCAGGTAACGCTCAGGCGGGACTGATCGCGATGTCTCTAGCCAAATCTCCGGCCATGGTGTCGGCGGGTAAGTTTTGGGTATTACCCGCCGACGCCTACCCGGAGTTGAAGCAAGTGGTCGTGGTTATTTCTGCTTCGAAGAACAAGAAGGCGGCGCAAGCGTTTCTCGACTTCGTGGTGTCTCCCGAGGGCGCTGACAGACTCCGAAAGTACGGCCTCACGCCTCCGGCAAAACCACAATGATCTACCAGGCATTGTCCCTCACGCTGCGACTAGCGGTCCTGGTCTCCATAGTTCTTATGGCGATCGGACTGCCGCTGGGCTATTGGCTGGCGTCGTCGCGTTGGCGAGGGAAGTTCGTAGTCGAAGCGATTGTGTCGCTTCCCATCGTATTGCCGCCGACCGTGCTCGGATTTTATGTTCTTGTCGCGATCGGTCCACTCAGTCCGGTGGGCCGTTGGTATCACGATCTCACCGGAGGCAGTCTCGCCTTCACTTTTCGCGGGCTGGTGCTGGGGTCGGTGCTGTACAGCTTGCCGTTCGCGGTGCAGCCCATTGCCGCGGCCTTCGCATCGGTGGACCGGAAACTGCTCGACGCGTCCGCCACGCTCGGTGCTTCCCGCTGGCGTACCTTCTGGAAGATCGTGTTGCCGCTCGGATTCCCTGGCGTGCTGACCGGATTTGTATTGAGCTTCGCGCACACGCTGGGCGAATTTGGTGTGGTGCTGATGATTGGCGGCAACATCCCAGGCGCCACACAGACGGTGTCGATCCTGATTTACGACCAGGTGCAGGCCCTCAACTACGCCGTGGCGAATCGTGTGGCGCTCCTGCTTCTCATTATTTGTTTCGCCCTGCTGATGTTGCTCTACGGATTGCGTGGTGCCAGCAAGTGGGGAATGTGGGGCTGGCAGTGAGCGCCGCTGAAACGAGGGCTACTGGAATAGAGCTGACTGCCAATATTGAAAAGCGGCTCTCAGGAGTGGACGAGGGTGACACCGCATTTCGACTTGAGGTCCGATTCTACATAGCGGCCGGGTTCACCATTCTGTTCGGCGCTTCAGGCGCCGGAAAGACTACGGTACTGGATTGCATTGCCGGACTCCAAAAACCCGAGAAGGGCTGCATCACAGTGGGCACCACGAAGCTCTTTGACTCCGAGAAGGGAATCGATCTTCCGGCGCGCAGCCGGCATATCGGCTATTTATTTCAAACGCTGGCATTATTTCCGCACATGACGGTGCGACAGAACATTGCGTACGGCTTGTCTACGCTGGAACCCGCTGAACGCAACGAGCGTACGGCAGAAATCGCAGAGTCATTTGAAATAGCGGGACTTTTCGGTCGACGCCCGGCAGAGATTTCTGGAGGAGAACGCCAACGGGTCGCTTTGGCGCGCGCGTTGGTGACGCGGCCTCGCGCATTGTTGCTCGATGAACCGCTCACCGCACTGGATGCTGTCACGAAAACTCGGATTCTCGACGATCTGCGGCGATGGAACGAACGCCATTCTGTTCCCATCCTCTATGTCACGCATCAACGCGAAGAAGTCTACGCGCTCGGTGACCGTGTGTTAGTGCTGGAGGCCGGCAAGCTGATTGCCGATGGGACGCCTCAGGCAGTCCTCAGTCGTCCGCAGCTCGAGTCTGTCGCGCAACTCGCAGGCTTCGAGAACATCCTTGAGTGCTCGATCACTGCGTCGCATGTTGAACTGGGCACGATGACGTGCCGCATAAAAGACACGAATGTATCGCTGGAAGTGCCCCTTTCGCGCGTGGATGCGGCGAGTCCCGTGCGCGTGGGCATTCGGGCCGGCGACATCCTCGTATCGACTCTGCTGCCACAAGGACTGAGCGCACGAAACTTGATCGCCGGCTCGGTCGTCTCGCTGCGGCAGCAGGACGCGACCGTGATTGCAGAGGTGGATTGTGGAGCTAAGTTCACGGTGCATCTCACGCCCGGCGCGCGAAGCTCTCTTGGGTTAGAGGTGGGCAAGCAACTCTGGCTCGTGTTGAAGACCTACTCTTGTCACGTGCTGCAGTAGCCTGAAGCCCACGCCCCCATCAGGACGACCAATAAAAATGCGGCTCCGCGAGGCGGTTCATCCCTCACGCTGCGCTGTGATGCGGCTCACTGCGTTGCCGTACATAGAGTTCATACTGGAGAAGTTCATGGCTGCACCGAGCCAGGCATGGGGAAGGCTCCCATCCTGCAAACGAAGCCGATCCGCCAAATTGAGTTGTTGCGCCTCGGCTTCAGTGGCCGGCAGCACGTCCTAAGCGGAGGTGTGAGGCAATGCCAACCGTCGTAGATCCCGAACTGAAAGATCAAACCACTCCTGAAGCTCCTACCTATAAACAGCCAGAGATGTTCGCCGCCGAAGTCGAAATGGAGAAGAAGTCCTCCAACTTCGGTCCGCTCGTAATGATTGCGGCCCTGGTTTTTGTTGTAGGTGGGACCCTTTTCTATTTCCTCAAGACATCCCGCGAAGTCTTGACCGTGCCAGTCGCCACCAACTCGGTTAACGAGATACTGAAGTCTGAAGGCGGCGGCACAATCCACTTCAGCACCGGCACGATCGTGTCCAGCGTGAATGAGAAGCCGATGGATCCGCACTATAAGTTGCTGGCGAAGGCCGGCATCCTGACCATCAAGCCGAAGAGCTGGAACTCCATCTACTCGACCATGACGCCTGCGGGCGAGAAGGTGTTGGCGGAGATCAAAGGCGTCGATAAAGGAAAGTCCTCGGACGGCAATACCACATACGTAGTTCCGCTGGCTGAGCGCAAGATCGTCGCGATCGACAAAGTCACGATGATCAAGCCGCATCTGGCGCGCGTGGACTACACCTGGAAATGGGATGCCAACCGCCTGGGCAGGGAGTTTGATGCGTCCAGCGACATTGTGCACAGTTTCAACACGTGGGACCGTGGAACGCTGATCAAAGACTACGGCGTTGACTTCTACAGCGCCGTCCCCACCAAAGCGAGCGTCGT
>Ga0070766_10001251_pt1 | contig 12267 bp, 10 predicted proteins | sample HubBroMetageWFT6_FD_69782 | JGI IMG/M metagenome (GOLD analysis project Ga0070766, IMG submission 69782) | Warmed and freeze-thawed soil microbial communities from the Hubbard Brook experimental Forest, New Hampshire - Hubbard Brook CCASE Soil... | ecosystem: Environmental > Terrestrial > Soil... | reverse complement strand
CCGCTGCGGGAGGGGGTGGGGACGGTTGTCATGTGGGAGCGGCTCGACCGAGTCCTCGACTACAAGCTCCCGCACGGGGTGGCAGCCGAGCGCGGCCTCGAGACCCTGTGTAGAGAGATCGAGGAGCACCTCGCGATGGTGTTCGATCGTTTCCTCACCGGAGCAGCGCGCAGGCGCCTGCCCTTCTCGATCTCCGTCAATGGAAACCCGGTAGATGGCTGGGATCCATTCGCGCGGGCTGAACGATCGACTCGGCGGCTTCCCAAACAGGTGCTGACGCTGCGCTACGAGGGACGTTCCCACAAGGTCGTCATTCACCCGTACATCCTGCCCAATCAGGACCAGTTCGCGACGCAGCGAGCGTGGGACGCCGCGAGCGGACCCAAGAAGTGGAATCGCCAACAGGGCTTCTACTTCTACCGCGGCGGACGAATGATCCAATCCGGTGGATGGAACCGCATGCGGACGCCTGACGAGCACACAAAGCTGGCGCGAATCGCCGTCGACATTCCGCGAGCGGCTGACACTGCCTTTGAGCTCAATGTTTCGAAGATGCGCCTCATTGTCCCTGCGGAGATCCGTGCCGAGCTGAAGACGATCGCCAGCAGTGTCGCGAACCAAGCGCGGACGGTCTATGACAAGGGTGGTCGTCGAACCGGAGCAGGCCCGACACAAGCGCCTGGCACCAGCACCCTCATTCCTTCGGCTATCCCGCACCCATTGACAGTGGCGGAGACTCCTTCGGATGTGCCGCGGTCGGCCATCACGGTTCAGAACACTGCCCGAAACAACGCCACGGATGGTCCGTTGGTCGCATGGAAAGTAGTGTGCGACATCGTTCACGAGGAACTGCGCGGTCAGCCGGAGGTGTTGCAGCGGATCCTTGACCGGCTGAGCGCGGCACTCTTCGAAGACGACACCGAGGCATTTGGTGGGTGAACCTTCAGGACGCGGTGGCGCTGGCTCGCACCGCAATGCGAATGCTCAATCTGAGTCCCGAGGATGCGGTCGCAAGCCAGCCACTCATCCCGTCTGAGCTGAGGGCAGCCGCGCTCGCTGCGTTGAAGAGAGAACGGGACGACGAGCGTCTCGTGGAGATTGCTGATCTGCGGATGATCGAGGGAGAGCGCGATCATGAGGAGTGGCTGCGCGATGTGGATAGGCAGCAGTGGCTGTATTGGCCCAGATTGCGTCAGGAGCTCTTGATCAATCGGGGCTGGACGCCGGCTGCGGTACAGTCCATCGATGACGCTACGGATCGCATTCTCGGAGTGCTCGAGTATCCGCAGCGCACCTCGCCATTTGACACACGGGGGTTGGTTGTCGGCTACGTTCAGAGTGGAAAGACAGCCAACTACAGCGCCCTGATCGCCAAGGCGGCCGACGCTGGCTATCGCCTGTTCATCGTTCTCACCGGTATACACGACCAGCTTCGACAGCAGACACAGCGGCGGTTGAACAGTGAGCTGGTCGGCAGCGAACCCGGTGGCGTGCCGGTTCCTCCGGAGGGCGCGCGCTGGATCACTCTCACCACCACCGAGCTGAAGGGCGACTTCTCTCCCGGCACCGTGAACACATCGCTTCTGTCGAGCGGTCAACCCGCTCTCATCGTCGCCAAGAAGAACGCCGCCATCCTTGGTCGGCTCATCGAATGGCTCAAGGAGGTCCCCGCGGCAACGCGCGAAAACCTTCCCGTCTTGGTCATCGACGACGAAGCCGACCAAGCCTCGCCCAACACCCGCGTCAACAGGCCGTTCCCTGACGAGGATGGCGACGGAGACGATGACGTCGAGGACAAGATATCGCCGAGCAAGATCAACGACCTCATACGGCAGCTGCTCAGACGATTCTCGCGCGTGGCCTACGTCGCATACACCGCCACGCCATTCGCGAACATTCTCATCGATCATGCCGCTAAGGATCCGAAGGCGGGCAGGGACCTCTATCCAGAGTCATTCATCGTGGATCTCCCTCAGCCGGCTGGTTACTACGGTGCCGAGAAGATCTTTGGGTTCGAGGAGGAGGCGGAAAGCCGCGGGTTGGACGTCATACGCCATGTCTTAGAGGCAGACGTGCAGCTCCTCGTCCCACGGGCTCGCGGGGGAGCGGACATGTTCACCCCAACGCTACCGCCGAGCCTTCGGAAGGCGATAGACGACTTCGTCCTCGCTGCCGCCGCGCGCTATCAGCGAGGAGACGGCGAGGAGCCGGCGACCATGTTGATACACACGTCTCACTATCAGGCCGTGCAGCAGCGGCTGTACGCGAACGTTGATCGCTACATGGTGGATCTGAGAAATGAGTGGCGTTACAGTTGGCAGCGCGGGCTCGAGCAACGCTTGCGCGAGCGCTGGGAGACTGACTTCCGTCGCGTCACGCGGAGCGAGAACATCGAGCTGGATGTCGGCTTTGACGCGATACGGCCACATATCCGAAGCCTTCTCGAGCATCCTGTGGACGTTCTACAGCTCAACTCGAGCTCCGAGGATGTGCTCGACTACAAGCGTGATCCGTCTCTCAAGGTGGTCATCGTCGGCGGTAACCGGCTCTCCCGCGGGCTGACGCTGGAGGGATTGCTGGTCAGCTACTACGTGCGACGCGCAAACGCCTACGACACGCTCATGCAGATGGGACGCTGGTTCGGCTATCGAGAGGGATACGTCGACCTGACGCGCATCTACACCACGGTGGAGCTCGAGAAGTGGTTCCGAGACCTTGTCATCGTCGAGGCGGAGCTGCGCGCCGACATTCGCCGCTATGAGGAGGAGGACTTGACACCGCTCGACTTCGGCCTTCGCATTCGTCGCCATCCGGCGATGCTTGTGACCGATCGGCTGAAGATGCGCGCGGCGCACACAGAGAACCTTTCGTTCGCCGGACAACTGGTGCAAACCATCAACTTTCCGTTCGGGGACCGAGATTGGCTCGAAGCCAATCTCTCGGCAACGCGGGAATTTCTAGCCGCTCTCGGTGCTCCGATATCGGGTTCCGATGATGCTCAGCCCATGTGGCGCGGTATCGCCTGGCAGAAGGTGGTGGGGTTTCTCGGTTCGTACCAGACCGATCCGTCCGCCGTCCGAGTCAATCGCGCACTGCTGCTGGATTTCTTAGCGGCACAGGCGGAACAGGGAGAGTTGGTTGAGTGGGTGGTTGGCGTCATGGGACAGGAGACCAAGGTGGATCGGCTGGGTACGATCGATCTGCGTATCCAAGGTGCGCCGAGCGTGAACATGATCGAGCGGACCCGTCTCAAGGACCAGCAGTCGCTCGGCGTCATCACATCCGAGAGGCACCAGGCTCTCGGGCTCACCAATGAGCAGATCGACCACGCGCGTCCGGCACCAGGAGCTCGCCCATCCGGCAAGCGGCTGCGTGAGGAGCGACCGAAGCGTGAGGGTTTGCTCCTGATCTACCCCGTGAGCCGGTTCTCGGGCTGGGACGGTGACCGCGATGTTGCCCAGGAGGATAGTCGACAGCCCATATACAGGAGTCACGCCGAAGCCGAGAGAATGGTGGACATCATCGGAGTCGCGCTCTCGCTACCGCCGTCTAGAAGCGCGGCCACTGTCGAGTACGTGGTCGGCACGGTGGGATTGGGCGACGCGTGATGGCTGAGGTCTCGTCGGAAAGCTGGCGGTCACTCCCCGAGCGCGCCGGCACCTTCGCGCGGTTATCCGCACACCCGATTGATGGCCTCCCCGGCTCCTTTCTGGCAGTGGATCACGATGGGGGCCGACACCTCCTGATCGAGGTCGCCGCTGGGGCACCGGAAGTACGAGACGAGCGCAGTCGAGGCATCCGGGCGATGACGCGCCCGCTTGCCGTGGCCGATGAGGAGGAGCGTCCATTCATCGATGTTGTCAGTACGAACGTCGGCGGACACGATGTCTTCAACGTCGTGGCCAGCTCCGTGCTGGATGCCGTGCGGGCAGGAGGCGATCCGGCGGAAGCTGTAAGCACGACCCTGTCGCGGTGGCGACGCTTCTGGGGGTCGGTGCCGCCGAGCGGACTCACCCCGGAACAGCTGAGCGGGCTCTTTGGGGAACTCTGGTTCCTAGCCGTTTGGCTGCTCCCTCACGGGCTCGATGGACTGCGCCACTGGATGGGACCCCTGGGCGCGCGGCACGACTTCCAGTGGCCAAAACTGGCGATCGAGGTCAAGGCCACAGCCTCCATCCATGGTCACTTTCATCGCATCAACGGAATCGATCAGCTCGAGATCCCGCTTGAAGGGGTCCTCCAACTGTTCAGCCTACGATTGCGCGAGGAGGCGACCGCCTCAAATTCCGTGGTCTCGCTCATCTCTCGAATCGAGACGGTGCTGGCATCGGAGCCTGCGATGCTCGATGAGTTCGAGACCCGCCTCTCGCAGGCCGGATACTCGCCGCTGGACCGGGAGAGGTACGCGGAGATGCGCTATCGCGTCATCAACGAGAGGTTGTACTCAGTCGCCGACGGCTTTCCGCGACTCACGCCAGCCTCGTTTCCCACGGGTGTCCCGGTCGGTGTCGAGCGTATCGAGTACGAGATTAACCTTGATGCATGCCCTCAACTTCTCCTGCATGACTCACCTGATGACTTTCACCCACCGGCTTGATGAGGTCCCGTCAGCTCCGACAACACGGCATCTCCGGATACGGGCACCCAAGAGAGCTAATCGCCTCGGCGAAACCGCGTAGGCAGCTTGCGTGCCGCGGCGCAGATCGCGTCAACGAACTGAATGGAACCGGTGATGCACGAGGCCGCCCTCCGCAAGGCAGCATCTGCCTTCGGCGCGCCCCCTACCGATGGCGAACATCTGTACCATGACCGCCAGCCACGAGCCGTCGCCTAGGTTGGAGCAAGAGACAGTGGGACTGGCACAGCCCCGCACCGCCGTCCCCTCCGGGAGGGGGCGTGCCCTTGTCCTCGATCGACCCTTTGACGCCCCCGATCCCGCCAACCTGGATGCCGTGCGGCGATGGGTGCGGTCGGCGCCACGGCCAACCGCCATCGATCTCTTCGCTGGAGCTGGCGGTTTGAGCCTCGGACTTCAGGATGCGGGCTTCTCGGTTCTCGTTGGCGCGGATGCGGATCCACTCTGCGTGCGCACTCACGTCGCCAATCTCCGTGGACTCGGGCATGATGGCGATCTCACCGACCCAAGTGACCTTCTCTCACACCTGGCCGCGTGGGGTATCACATCGGTTGACCTGGTCGCAGGTGGGGTGCCATGCCAGCCGTTCTCGCGAGCGGGGCGGTCTAAGCTCCGCAGTCTCGTGCGCAGCGGGACGCGATCGGAGGACGACGCGCGGACCCACCTCTGGTCGAGTTTCCTGGCGGTGGTCGCAGCCCTTCAACCACGGGCGGTGCTTCTCGAGAATGTCCCGGATCTTGCAATGTGGGATGACGGGGGCGTCCTGATAGAGCTGCGGGAGGGACTTCGCGACCTCAACTACTGGACGGATGCACGGCTGCTCGACGCGCACGAGCACGGGGTCCCTCAGCATCGCTCTCGTCTGTTTGTCGTCGGACTTCGCTCCGGAGATAGCTTCCCGTGGCCGTCGCCAAGCGGAGGTGCAACCCTTCGGGATGCGATCGGCGATCTTCCGCCAGTTGCCGGAGGGCAGCGTGCCGAGGTGATTGCCTACTCCGGGTCACCGGCGACCGCATTGCAGCGTCGCCTTCGGCGAGGCGTCGCGTCCGACCAGCGCGATTTGATCCACGATCACATGACGCGAGCGGTGCGTCGGGACGACGCAGAAGCGTTCGCGCTGTTGCGTCCAGGACAGACCTATGCTGACCTCCCGGAGCACCTGCGGCGCTATCGAAGTGACATCTTCACTGACAAGTACAAGCGTCTCGAGTGGGATGAGCTGGCACGATCCATCACGGCTCATATCGCCAAGGACGGGTACTGGTATATCCACCCTGGGCAGGACCGCACGCTCTCAATTCGCGAAGCAGCCCGAGTTCAGACATTCCCCGATTGGTATCGATTCGCAGGACATCCGAGTGCGCGCTTTCGCCAGATAGGCAACGCGGTTCCTCCCCTCCTCGCGGAGGCGCTCGGCACGTCTCTGCGAACCGCCCTCGACCGTCGCCGGCATTCCGCCAAGCGCCCTGCGGGATTCAATTTCCGTGACCAGCTCCTCGCATGGCACGCCGAGCGCGGACGCTCGTATCCGTGGCGATCCGGTGCGGCGCCATGGCACGTCCTGATGGCGGAGATGTGTTTGCATCGCACCCGCGCGGATCAGGTCCTGCCGGTCTATGAAAGGTTGGTCGAGTTGGCACCGACCCCAGCAGAGCTTCTGGGGAACGCCGAGCTGGCCCTTCAAGCCATGCTGCCCCTCGGGCTACGATGGAGGGCCAAGAACATTGTTGCCGTTGCGGAGACCTTGGTCGCCAACTTCGGCGGATCGGTGCCATCGACCTCACCTGAGTTGCGGAGCCTGCCAGGTGTGGGTGACTACGTGGCCAACGCAGTGCTCTGCTTCGCATTCGGGCGGCGGACGGTCCTCTTGGACACGAACACTGAGCGGATTGTCAGCCGCATCCGCGCGAACCCCTCGCTCCGTAGAACACAGATGCGGATGGACCTGTACGACCTAGCAGGTCGTCCCGGTCCGGACCGCGACTTCAACTTCGCTCTGCTCGATCTCGGCGCACTCGTATGTCGATCAGGAGTACCAGACTGCTCCCACTGCCCCGTCAGGCGAGCTTGCGAGACGGGCTCGGGTGCCTCATCGATCGGTGGTGTGCTGCCCGCGATGATGAGCACAGCCTGATGATCTCGCGAATCACCCTGCTTCCGTCAGCGCGCCGTCTGATGGATTCGCTGCGAGAGATCGGATATGACCTTCCATCCGCGCTCGCCGACATCGTGGACAACAGCATCGCCGCCCAGGCGACGCATGTAGACCTGTCGTTCGCCTTCGACGGTGTGGACTCGTGGATCCGAATTGTGGACGACGGCATCGGAATGACGGGTAAGGTCCTCGAGGAGGCGATGCGGTATGGCACAGATCGGTCGTACGAGCCGGACGAGCTGGGGCGCTTCGGCCTTGGTCTGAAAACCGCGTCGCTCAGCCAGTGTCGGCGGTTGACCGTCGCGACGCGGAGGGGTCGTGAGCGTCGGCGGATCGAGATCCGCCGGTGGGATTTGGATCATGTGGAGCGCAGCAACCGCTGGGAGGTCCTGCGGATCGATGCGGCGGACGCGCCTTCTGCGCTGGTCGATCCGTTGCGCGCGCAACCTGGCACCGTGGTCCTCTGGGAGGGACTCGACCGTATTTTGGACTACCGCTCGCCCGGCGGAGAGGCCGCGCGCCACGGCTTCGCGCGCCTCGCCGACGACGTGGGCGCTCACCTGGCGATGGTGTTTCATCGCTTTCTGGCTGGCGAGGTCGGCAAACGTCGACGCCTCACCATGACGCTGAACGGTTCGAGGGTCACGGCATGGGACCCCTACGTGCGGTCGGAACCGCACACGCGCGCTCTTGCACCACAGTGGGTCACCCTACCGCTGGAGGGTCACACGATCCGGATCAGGGTTAAGCCGTTCGTGCTTCCTCCACAGGAGCGGTTCTCGTCTGTGGCCGCCCACGCCCGAGCCGCCGGACCTCAGCGCTGGAATCGGCAGCAGGGCTTCTACTTTTACAGAAATGATCGGCTGATCCAGGCTGGCGGATGGAGCCGACTCCGCACCGTTGACGAACACACAAAACTTGCACGGGTTGCCGTCGACCTGCCGGCGGGAAGTGACGAGCTCTTCCGCGTCAATGTGGCGAAGATGCGCGTATCGGTGCCGACCGCGTTGCGAGACACGTTGATGGCAATAGCGAGCGGTGTTAGCGCAGAGGCTGGTGTCAGCTATCGGAGAAGCGTGCGGAGCCGCGGACCGCAGCATTCACTGGACGAGCGGATCTCCATCCCTGCTCAAACCATCGTCTCGACACTGACCTCCGAGGAGCGCGACCTGCTCGCGACGATTGTGGATCTTGCTCGCGACGAGTTCTCGGCTGAGCCGGACATACTCCGTAGGCTCCTATCGCGCATCGAGCGCTTGCCAGCCGCCACCCTGATGACTGATCCAATGCCCGTGCAACTCTCGGGGCGCGCCCACACTGCTGGCCGAACGCAACGCTACGCTCGGAGCGCGTCCGCGAGCATCCTTACACGCCGAGAATAAGACCTTCCCACTCGATCTATCGGACGCGAGCCCGTGCCCTTCTCCCGAGTCGGTTGGCGCACTCCGGGTAACTTGCGAGTCTCGTCTGCAATTCTCGACACGCCGTGCTGCTCGCCATGACGGAAGCTACGTCACCTCATCCTGGTGCTTTCGGTGCCCCCAGCCCTGTCGGGTCAGGAACGCCGCAGCGGCCTCCGCTTCGTCCGACCCCCCACCCACCACAATATGCTCGCCGCACGCGCTGCATGCGTACGTGATGCGGTAGATACTGAGAAGCTCCGCGTAGCAAGCTCGCCAACCTTCAGCGTAGAACTCTTTCCTACATTTCTCCCTGATCGACTCGATATCCTTCTCGGCAACCCCCAGCAGTTGCTGTACTAGTTTGCCGATCGACAGTCCGGAACGATGACTGAGTGCCACGAGTCGAGCGCGGACTTCGCGAGGAACATGCACACCGATGGTCGGATTCTCTTCCTCGTACCGCCGCCGACTCGGTGGTTTCGGCTTTCTCGTTGCCATCTTCGCTTGCTATCCGCCTACCGGTTCGGATGCGGGTCCGAATACCTATCCGGATACCTGTTCATGCTGTACTTCCATTGATGGTACGAGGGATCGACTCAGCCACTCTGCTACCAGCGTGCGAGAGAGTGGTGAAGCATCAACATTAGGATGATTCTCCTCGCAAACGTGTGCGCGACGGACGAGATGGAACGACCGGATGTGGAGCGAAGCTTGCGCACAACGGGTTGACGTGGCGTAGTGTTTGATGTACTGCTTCACACCGCACTCTCGCGAGGGAAATACCGTTGATTAGACCGAATCGTAATGACACCGTTCGCGACACGATGAGTCTCGACGTCACCGAACTTTACGCTGCGCCAGCACTTGCCACGGCACTCGAGGTTGCTGCGGTGCGAGAGAGCGTCGACGCTGTGAGCACGCGGCTGGATGACGTGGACCTCCGCGTGGCAGCGCTTGAGGACGGCACGGAAAATGAGGTGGACGGCAGCACATTCGCCGAGCTCGCATCGGGGCCGATCAGCTCCCGCGACGTACCCGCACCACACCTGCCCACGGCTGGCGCGACTGACGAACCAGTGGCCACCCCCATTTCACCTCCGCCCGTTCCGAGCTCCGCTGCCGTCAGGGATGCCAACCAAGCGGAGCGGCTCGCTCCCGCGAGCCGGATCATTGTTCAATTGACTGACGCCCAATTCGAGCGTCTCGTTTCGCCATCACCGGCACATGGCGACACCCCTGAGTATCAAACGAAACGCGACGTCACGCATCGTGAGTCGAGTCAATCGCGCACTCGAGGGACAAAGGGCAGTCGGCGACTAGGCTGAGTCCGGGGCGGTCCAGACGAGGGCTAACTCGCCGCCGCGCGTCCAACGTCCTCGCAGCGGGTGGCACACTCGTCGAGCCACCCGTGCAAGGCCGAGTTCTGTTCGGGCATCCTCACGCTATCCGGCCAGCATCCAAGGTGGGCCTACGGTACGGGCTCCACGCCCGCCTCAGACCACAGTGTTTGAGACCGCGGACCATAGTGGTCCACGACATATCTATGGGTCTCGGTCCGCACCGGTCCGCGGTCGCTGACATCGTGACGGCTGGCAAGCGCGATGCCTAGGTAGGTCCGGAAACGGGCATCGCCACCCCGAGGGCGCCGCACCGAAAGGCCCGGTACAACCGCCCGGAGATCCCGACCAAAGGACTGCTTGGTACCGACCTTGTTGTAGTTGTCCTCAGCCCAGAGCTTCCACGCCCCCCACACCTCGTCAACCGGTGTCTCAACTGGCCGGACCTCGCATCGATCGCGCACAAATGCAGCAACTGGGCTGACCAGGTCGCGAAGGGTCACGACCGCGTCAATCGACGACCGTGGCTCCATGAAATGCCCGCGTTTATCCAGGCGCTTGAGCCCCTCGAGCGCCCAGGTGAGGATGCCCGGTAGCTCCTCGTGTAACTCGACGGTGAGGTTGGGATTCTCTCGCCCGAGCCAGCTCTGCACGAGCGCTAGCACAATGAATCGATGCGCAATGGCCCCCGACGCGTCGCCGAGGTGCGGCAGCTCATTCGAGATCACAACCAAACGTGTGGGCAAAATCCCCGTCCACGGGTGTTGATACTTTCGGTCGATGGTGAGTTCATCCTCTCCTGACAATGAGAGGAGCCGCTCCACCACCATCTTGGCCCCGCTGCTCCCGAGCCGTGCGTCACTGATTATGGCCAAGGATTTGCCGATCAGCGGCGAGAGGCCGAAGTTGGTTCCGAGACCGGCAAGTGTTGGGCCGACATGGTTTCCGCCACCGACCAATGCCGTGAGGACCCGAGCGATCGTGCCCTTGCCCGACCGCGGCGGTCCGATCAGGAGCAGGATCTTGTGGAGGCTGGTTCTGCCCGATAGCACATAGCCGAAGAACTCCTGCAATGTCTCGATCGCGTCAGAATCGTCGGGCCAAAGCTCCGTCAGAAAGCTCATCCAGCGCTGAGGCGTGGCCGCGTCCGCACGGTAGGCGAACGGCACGGCCACCTGGTTGAAGAACAATGGCGAATGCGGCATCAGTCGGTGAGTGGGAACGTGAAGGAGCCCGTTCGAACAGGCCACGTATTCCGTCGCGCTCGTTCCGCCGAATCCTTCGAGTCCATCCAGCAACGCCGGCGCCGTGCTGATGTCCGTGTGGACAACTGCGCGGAGAGCTTCGAGTAGGTTGGCGATCTTCTGCCTACTGGGCGCCCACCGAATTAGGTCGTCTTTGCCCTCGTAGTACGCGTGCTCGGTGAAACGATAAGCGTCAGTTCTGACACGGTCAATCTCGGTCTTGTGCCACTGGCTCCCACACCAGCTCCACCAGTCTCCCCGCCAATCACGAAGGGTCAGTACGCCATCCGGCGTTGAGTACCGGACACCAACCAGAAAGCGAGCCACATCCATCGGTTTCCAGGGAGACGGGAGAATCAGAGGACCGTTGCCGATTGGGAGCTCGGACGGCATCCAAGAAGGATCACCGACGACGATGGTCATGACTCAGTCCCTCGAAATCGGCGATGACTCGTCGGAAGAGCGACTCCCATCACGCAGGGCAGAGTCGCCTCCGCTACGGCCTCGCGTAGCACGACCTGTGATCACTCCCTGACGCGGGTCGTAACAGTGATCGCAGTCGACGCCGACAAGATCGTCCAGCTGAGACTCGTCATATCGAAGCATGACTCCAATCCCATCCCATCCTCCGCCCCGGTATGCACAGAGCGCTTCCGCGAGCGTTGCCATGTGCTGGGGTCGGTGGAACTCGCCCTCCGACCGTTTCGCGCGTTGACCGGAGGTTTAACCACCGGTCGGACTGCCGCAGGTGGCGCCAAACGACAAATCCCCTCTCGCCGATCTCTGCCAGCAGATTCGGCGCGATGACCGGCAGGGAACTCCGCTTGGCGGATTGGCTGCTACGCTCGTCGGGGGGCACTGAGTATGCCTCCCTTTTTGAAGACGCCGACGTTGAGAATCGGCGTCTTCACTTTTTCGGGAGCGACGTCCGCGACCTTGGGAAAGTGAGTGTGCGGCGAGCTTTCGAGGTGAATTTCAAGAACCGAACTGTCTGATCAAATCGGACCCTCCAAGCGTCGCAGGATCTGATCTCGATCGACGCAGCCATTCAGTTGGCCGCCGGGCGCGAGTTCAGCCACGCGGCAAGAGCGTCCTTCGATACCAACAGACGACGGCCCACGCGAACGACGGGGAGGTCGCCAGCTCTTGCGGCGGCATACACACTACCGCGACTAAGGCCGAGAAAGTCCGCGGTCTCCTGGATGGTCAGGGTTCCTCGGATGTCCCGGTCATGTTGGGTTGTTTCTCGTACCATCTCGACTCGGACCCTATCCTCTTGGCACATTGCGTGCTACGCACCCTTAAGCTCTATACGCGCTATTATGCGCTACATTGCGTCTGATGGCCTTGAAGGGTGCTCAAAATGAGTGAAAACAAGGATCCTCTCCCCAGGCGACGGGTGACCGCACGCGAGGTCACAGAGTGGCGTCGTCAGGTCGCCGACGAGGGATCCTCCGTGAGCGAGGTTGCCAAGCGCTCGGGGTTCCAGGCC
>Ga0070766_10001244_pt1 | contig 12293 bp, 8 predicted proteins | sample HubBroMetageWFT6_FD_69782 | JGI IMG/M metagenome (GOLD analysis project Ga0070766, IMG submission 69782) | Warmed and freeze-thawed soil microbial communities from the Hubbard Brook experimental Forest, New Hampshire - Hubbard Brook CCASE Soil... | ecosystem: Environmental > Terrestrial > Soil >... | reverse complement strand
TTTAAAGTTGATCGCGGGGCCGGTTCCTGAAGATGCATCTGCGGACTTCACGAGTGGCGCACCCTGCGCAGCTTTCGCGCCGCCGTTCTTCGGAGTTTCCGCTTTGACAGGCTGCCGCTCTAGGCGAGTCAGCTCGGAGTTCGTCTTTCCGGTCCCCGCCGCCGTGGGCACTACGGGCGCGGGCTTACGCTGGGGCGGCATTGCAGATTTCGGCGTGAGGGGCTTGGTAACGTTCTGCAGCGGATCCGGGGCAGCCTTGGCGGACGATGAGCGAACTTGAGTCCCCTGGGCCATCGACAGGGTGACCGACGCCCCAAAGGCCATACACAACCAAAGAATTCTATTTTTCGCCATCGGGAGATCCCACTCAAAACATCGTTTCTACTCTCCTATTAGAACATGTTTCCAGTCCAAAAGGCTGACTAAAGCGTAATCTAACCACGTTACGTCCGAATCGGCCCGGGGCTGTCAAAGGCGCAGTTGGGCGCATGACCCAATCGATGAACATCAACCATTCCAGCTTCCGGATTGAGTCGCCACTGTCGCTGCCCGAAGACGAGGTGCAACTCTGGCGAGTCGATCTGGTGGCAATCGGCGCCGACGAATCCCGCTGGCAAAAAGTGCTTTCTCCGGATGAATCGACCCGTGCCTCCCGCTTTCATTTTGCGCGCGACCGGCAGTGTTATGTCGCTGCGCGAGCTCTCCTGCGGATGATTCTGGCAGCGTACCTGGCCGCGGATTCCGCGGAACTGAGCTTTTCCTATTCGAAAAAGGAAAAACCCTCGCTGGGAGCGGCGCATGCGGGCAGCGGCGTCACATTCAACATTTCCCATTCGGGCGGAATCGCTTTGCTAGCCTTCGCGCGCCAACGGGAGGTCGGAGTGGATGTGGAACAAATTCGCAGCGATTTCGATCTCGAGGCTATCGCCCGCCGTTTCTTTTCTGCCCACGAGCAGCAGGAACTTTTCGCCTTGCCGCCGGAGGAACGAGCGAACGCATTTTTTCGCTGCTGGACTCGGAAAGAGGCATACATCAAGGCGACTGGAGATGGACTTTCGCTGCCCCTCACTCAATTCGACGTATCGATCAACGCGAGCAGAGAGAACGCACTGCTGGCAACCCGCCCTGATCGCACGGAAGCGGAACGTTGGCAGCTACGCGAGGTGCCGGCAGGACCTGGTTTCGTCGCCGCTCTCTGCGTCCGCGGTCGCGATTGGAAGCTGAAACATTGGAACGGCGACTAGCCCTGGTTTAGCCGTCGCCGCGGCTGACGTGCGAACCATGCTGGGCGTCGTCACCCGAGTGGAATTAGTCTGCCTCAACGCAATCTTTTTCACATTGCCGGCTCGAGCTGCCCTTCGCACCGAACGATTCCGCCGAAGCCCTTCTATTTCTTTTGCTTACGTTGATGCGTTTCAAGTCGTAAGGCCGGTGAATTGCAGCGCCTCCCTGTTATCGCAAGGGGGCAAATCCAGCTTTCTTACCGTCTCCTGAAGTGTTACTCTGTGAGGTAACATTCGGGATTTTTCCTCTCCCTTAAGAATCTGCAAGGCGTTTTCCCAGACATATGTCGTCTGCGAAGAAATCTAGCTAAAGACCATAAACGTAATAGACTACGCAGCGCGAAACCCAGGAGGTTTAGGACTTGACAGCCGCGACCAGCCATCTTACTCCGCCGCACGGCGGAGAACTCGTTCAACTTATCGCTCAACCCGAAAGAATCGCCGAACTAAAAGCTCATTCGAAAGACTGGCCCTCCTGGGATTTGACTCCCCGGCAGCTTTGCGATCTTGAATTGCTCGTCACCGGTGGTTTTTCTCCGCTGCGTGGCTTTATGACCCGCGCCGACTACGAAGCGGTATGCCACAACATGCGGCTGGCTGATGGGACGCTCTGGCCCATCCCGGTCACGCTCGACGTCACGGAAGAGTTTGCCAAGAAGCTCACTCCCGGCGCCAGCAAGGTTGCGCTCCGCGATCCTGAGGGTGTGATGGTAGCCGTGTTGAGCGTCGATGAAGTGTGGCAGCCCGACCGCACGGCCGAAGCGCGTTCAGTCTTCGCCAGCACCAGCGCGGCTCACCCCGGCGCCGATTACGCCATCAACAAGGCGAATCCGTGGTATGTCGGAGGAAAACTGGAAGGCACCCAGATTCCATCCCACTATGATTTCCGCAACCTGCGTTTGACTCCGGCCGAAGTTCGTGCCGAGTTTGCCCGCATGGGCTGGCGCCGAGTTGTCGCCTTCCAAACCCGCAACCCCATGCACCGCGCTCACGTTGAGCTCGCCTTCCGCGCGGCGAAGCAAGTCGAGGCCAATTTGCTGATTCATCCCGTAGTGGGCATGACCAAGCCCGGCGACGTGGATTACTACACCCGCGTGCGTTGTTATCAACTGCTGCTCTCGAAGTTTCCGCAATCGACTGCGAAACTTTCTTTGCTGCCGGTTGCCATGCGCATGGGCGGACCTCGCGAGGCGATCTGGCACGCCCTCATCCGCAAGAATTATGGCTGCAGCCATTTGATCGTGGGCCGGGATCACGCGGGCCCAGGCAAAGACACCGACGGCAAGCCTTTCTACGGCCCCTACGAGGCGCAGGAAGTCTTCAAGAAACACGAGGCCGATATCGGCGTCACCATGGTGCCCTTCAACATGATGGTGTATCTCGAGGATCAGGATAAATACGTTCCCGACGACGAAGTCAGGAACGGCGATCGCGTTCTGAATATTTCCGGCACCGAACTCCGCCAGCGTCTAAACGAAGGCCGCGAGATTCCGGCGTGGTTCACATACCCCGAAGTTGTTTCTGAGTTGCGCCGCAGTTTCCCGCCACGCCACAAGCAGGGCGTTACTATTTTCTTCACCGGCCTGTCCGGCTCCGGCAAGTCGACCATCGCCAACATCCTGCTCACGAAGTTCCTTGAGACTGGTGGGCGTCCGGTCACCTTGCTCGACGGCGATCTGGTCCGAAAGAATCTCTCTTCCGAACTCGGGTTCTCCAAGGAGCATCGGGACATCAATATCCGGCGCATCGGCTACGTGGCATCGGAGATCACAAAGAACGGCGGCATCGCGATTTGCGCGCCGATCGCTCCGTATGACGCAACCCGTAAGCATGTGCGGCAGCTGATTGAGCCCTACGGTGGTTTCATTCTGGTGCATATCGCGACCTCCGTCGAGGTTTGCGAGCAACGCGATCGCAAGGGCCTGTACGCCAAGGCGCGCGCCGGAATTTTGAAAGAATTCACCGGCATCTCGGATCCTTATGAAGTTCCGGCCGACGCCGAAGTCACCATCAACACCGGTGAACTATCGCCCGAAGAGGCGGCGCAGGAGATCATCCTGCACCTCGAGAGGGAAGGTTTCATTGGGACGGCCGCGGAATCCGTTTAATCGGCTTTAGCTGCGAACCGGATCAGAGGCTGAAGCCGAACTTTCATGGATCTACTGATCAAGAGCCTAATTGGTTTTGGTGTCGGGACTCTCATCGGAATGACGGGAGTCGGGGGCGGCGTTTTGCTGCTCCCGATTCTCATCTTCGGTTTGCACGTGCCTGCGATGCGCGCGGTTGGATCGGACGCGCTCTTCAACTTCGCGACTAAGATCGGCGCCAGTATTGTCCACCTGCGCAAAGGTACGGTTCGGCGCAAAGTAGTCCTGGCGTTGATAATCGGCAGTGCTCCCGGCTCCTATCTGGGCGTAAGTTTCCTGGTTCACTTGAAAAAAATCTACGGCAATGGCGTGAATCACTTCATCACCGTTGCGGTCGGAGTCTTGCTGATTTGCATTCCGACTTTCCTGTTCTTTCAAAAGAAACTCGAAGACCGGGCCGCGGCGAAGCCGCCAACCATAAAATCGTTTGCCTGGATGTCCGTCATCGGCCTGGTCGCGGGTTTTCTGGTGGGCATCACCTCGGTGGGTTCCGGCAGCATTGTCATGATGATGCTCCTGCTGTTCTACAGCTTCCAACCGAAAGTCATGGTGGGCACCGACATTGTGCATGCTCTGCTCCTTACCGGGGTCACCAGCCTTCTCCATTTTCGGATGCACAATGTCGACACGCACCTGGTGTGGGCGCTCCTGATCGGCTCGGTCCCAGGCGGCTTGCTGGGCTCTTATCTGAGCACGCGAGTCCCAGTTCCATGGCTGAGGCGTATTCTTTGCGCAGTGTTGCTGGCAACCGGCGCGCGCATGCTCATGGCTTGAAAACAGTTCCCGGTTCTCAGTTGTCAGTTCTCAGTTAGTTCACTGGAAGGAAACTGAATCCATTCAAAGAAACATGGGATCAAATTCTTACTCTCAAGTACTGGCACGTATTCATGCAGCGCTGGAGGCTTCCCGCGCTGTCTTTGCGCGTTTCACACCTGGAGCCATCGAAACCGAATACAAGATCGGGCACGATCCGGTAACGGAGGCAGATCGCGCGCTCGATTCCGTTCTTCGCAAGGAGCTGCTGCGCGACGGGGAAGGCTGGCTGTCGGAAGAGAGTGTTGACGATCCTATTCGCTTGCAGCGTTCTCATGTTTGGGTGGTTGATCCGCTCGACGGCACCCGCGAATTCGTTAAGGGAATCCCCGAGTTCTGCGTTTCGATCGGCTTCGTGGAAGATGGACGGCCCGTGGCCGGCGGCATTTACAATCCAGCCACCGACGAAGCCTTTCTGGGAGCGATCGACTCCGGCGTCACCTACAACGGCAAGCCCACCCGCCCCAGCCAGCGCAAGACGCTGAATGACGCCTTGGTTCTCGCCAGCCGCAGCGAGGTCAAACGCGGCGAGTGGAAGTCGTTCGAGAACGCGGCATTTCAAGTTCGCCCAATGGGATCGGTGGCCTACAAACTGGCCCTGGTCTCGGCAGGACTGGCGGATGCAACTTTCACACTGACTCCCAAGAACGAGTGGGATGTGGTGGCGGGGGTAGCCCTGGTGCAGAGCGCGGGCGGTTTTGTCAGCACTCTGGAGAAAACCGACCTGACTGCGAATCGCCGCGATCCGCTCCTGTCGGGGCTGCTGGCGAGTGGACCTTTTCTGAAAGACGCACTGCTTGCGCTCGTGAAGCCTCACATCGCAGTGGCCCAACGCGAGTCAAAGTGTACCTAATCGCGACTCGCTTACAGGTCGTAATTGATCGTCGTCTTCCTGAACCGCGGCTACGGCTTGCTCACCGTCGCGCAGTCGCTGGCTCCTTTAACATTCTTTGCCACGATCCGCATACAAGACTACATCTGTAGGTACGGGTGTTTCGTGCCGCAGCCGGCTTGAACTTAAGAAACTGATCAACGGCTTCATTCCAGTACCCATCCCGCCTTCCTGGGAATCGCGAGAACTCCAGTCACCTTATCTGGGTACAGCACAAGTGTCGGCCTTTCGGTCATGACAACGTGTACTTCCGTGTTCCTATTAGGGCACGGCCTTCAGATATCTGTCGAGTCATCCCCCTTCTCTTTAGAGTCGTTTCAAGGACTAACCCTTGGTCCCCCCAAAATTTGCCCCGAGGGAGACACATGTTGCGATTGAACTCATTCTTGGTTCTCAAAGAATTTGGTCCAAAGCAATGCCATAAGTTCGTCCTATTGTTGACCATAGTCGCGCCAGCTCTCTTGGGGACGGGATGCGACATCGTGCGGCAGACTGGCACGCCCTCTTCGTCTCCGGCGTCGATCAAACCCATTTCTCTTCCCTCTGCGCTGGTTCCTGGCAGTCTTGGCGCCAAGTACCAGGCGGTGCTGTCGGTTAATGGAGGCCAATCGCCCTATTACTTCTTCATCAGCCAGGGCGAGATCCCTCCGGGCCTGATCCTCAACGCGGTCAAAGGAAGCATTTCCGGCACTCCGACGCAGGCGGGTAGCTTTACGTTCACGATTTCCGTACTAGGAGGCTCTTCCAGCGGCTCGGGTGTGCGCAGTTACACGCTGACAGTCGATAGTTGTGTAACGTGTGTCGCAGTACAGGTTTCGCCGGTGGAACCAACGGTAACAGCAGGGGGGACAGTTCAGTTTTCTGCGACAGTAACCAATACCAGCAACTCAGCGGTCACGTGGTCAGCCAGCGCCGGCACAATCTCCCCCAACGGATTATTCACAGCGCCATCCAATACCGCCGCCAAGACGATCAGCGTCACAGCCAGCAGCGTAGCCCAGACCGGGGCGCAGTCTACTACTAATGTCACGATCTCCAGTGCGACGTTCGCCATTACTACTGCAAGTGTGCCATTCGCCGAGCAAGCACAACCCTATTCGCAGTCACTGACTGCCATCGGTGGACAAACTCCTTACCAGTGGAGCATCGTCTCGGGTTCGTTACCGGCAGGCTTGCAGCTTGGTTCCAGCACCGGGACGTTGTCAGGATCAGCCACCCAAACCGGAACCTTTAACTTCACCGTGCTTGGGAAAGATGCGGCTTCACACACAGCGCAGCAGAGCCTCTCACTTCTGGTCACGTCAGCGAGCGCGTGCGGGCCTCCGGTATATTGTTCCAGAACCGACACCGACATCGTCCAGTTACCTTCTGTTCCGCCTAACGTGGGTAATCTTTCGGGCGCAAATACGATCGTCACCGACCCCAACTTTGGCAACCGCATCGTGCGGATCACGGACGCAAATACGAATCCCTCAACAACCTTCAAGAACCGCAGTTACATCTCAGCCGCCAGCGGAAGTGCGGACGAGAATCTCTGGAACGTTGATTCGACCCTTCTCATTGTGCAGGATTCCGGGTCAAACACTTATCCCTTTACCTTCAATCCGAACACGCTGCAAGCGGCTCGAATGTATGTTTCCAGCTTTCCCGCGACCAATGGACTCCAGCTAACGGTTGGCGCTGACTGGAGCCGCGTAAACCCGAACTTCCTTTATACCTATTCTGGAACTGCCATCAGCAAGTACGACTTTACCAACCGCACAGTTCCTCCTTCTCCGCAACCATTCTACGATTTCACGAGCAGTCAGAACTGCCTGCCAGCAGGCTTCACAGAGACGTGGGAAGACAGGGGCGGGGTCAGCGGCGATGACACTGTCTTCGGCATGACTTATTCCAACGCCGGAAATCAGGGAACCGGAGTCTATGCGGTCGTCTACAAGGTGGGCAGCGGCTGCAGCGTGCTGAATACACAGACCGGCAAGGTGGGAGGCGATTGGGGGACCAAAGGCACGATCAACATACCCGACCGCTGGACGATCCACAATGCCAAGCTGTCGAAGGACGGGAGCTGGTTGATCATAGTCGCTTCGAACTGCCTATCCTCCACTTGCGTGCTGAATCCGTACTTCTGGCAGATCGGAACCACGAATGTGACTTCATGCGCAGACGGAGGACACTGCGGAGGACACTGGACTGAAGGTTACACGCACTGGCAAAACAACGACAACTCGCCGATTTCGAACCAGGTGCTCCGCGCATTTTCTGAGCCGACGACTACTACCAACCTCACCCTCGTCTTTCCTTCCGGCATCGACACTAATCTCGACCAGCATCAGTCGTGGAATAATGTCGATCCGGCGGACAGCCTGCCATTCTTCTCCACCACCGAGACTACGACTAGCCCGTACCCCGCACCCTGGCTCGACGAGATCATCGCGGTCGCGGCAGACGGCCGCGGGACAACCTGGCGGTTCGCTCACAACTTCATTACACACGACTCCCAACAATTTAGCACCGACCACGCGATTGGCAGTGTTTCGCAAGATGGCAAGTTCTTCATTCTCTCTTCTGACTGGATGGGTACCCTTGGCTCGGAATCGGGAACCGCAACCTGCACGATCGGTACCAACTGTCGCGGCGACGTTTTTGTCGTCGAACTGAGGTAGAAGAGCACAGCTGGGAACATGCCTTTGGAGAAGTACAGCATAGGTCCTGAGCTCCGTGGCGGTGTCAGCTCACCGGGCCAATGTCAGCGGCTTTCTCAGTTCGCAGCGCACAACCGCGGTGAGGAACTCGCGCGTCATTCGGTTGTGCAGCGGCTTCGACCGCCGGATCGGCACAAGTTCCAATCGCTCGACCGCGAACGCGCTTCTCTTGAGAATCTCTTGGAAGCGGCGAATCGTCATTTGGTTCAGTCCCCCCTCGACTTCGCCGAACCTTCTTGCGCCGTCGCTCTTGAACTGGGCCCGCCAACGAATAAGCGCCTCTTCCTTTAGCAGAATGTGGGCCCAGGGAAAAACAGAGAACAAGTGGCCCCCGAGCGGGTGATACCAGGTGGGGCCAAAGCTGATAAACACGCTACCCCCAGGTGCGAGCACCGAATACATCGTTTGGAGAACGGCCTCCGGTTCCGCAAAATGTTCGAAGGAATCCAGGGAGACGATGACCTCTACGGGATTCGAAACCGACGTGACGAACTCGCATTTCGCAGCGACTCCAGCCTGCTCCGCCTCCTTCTGAGCGAACTGCAGCCACTTTGCCGATATGTCGAGGCCAATCACGCGTTTGGCCCCCAGCAGGGCCATCTCTTTCACTTCTGCCCCGGGGCCGCAGCCAAAATCAAGAACAACCCTGTCTTTGATCTTAGCTTCGATCCCGGGCAACAGAATCCGCAGCTTGCTCTTCCCCGCGTACGCTCCGCCGCCCATTTTGGCAGGAAGCTGCGGAGCGATCCGGCACAGAAGTCGGTACTCGAGCGCAACCAGCATGTCGAGGGGATGGTACCGCGAAAGAGATTCGGATGTCGATAGAACCCTCTCTTCGGTGTGTAGAGCGACGCCCTCCTCCCACTCTTTCTTTTTTGTCGGCTCCGGCTGGTAATCTAGACAGCTTAGGCGGTTTGTGCCAACCTGAAAAATGGTTCGATTGAGCGTTGTTGATTCTCAGAGGCGTTTGGGGCTGGAGAAGAGTCGCGATCCGCGTTTCTCGCTTTTCCTGCATAGGCAGCTTTATGTCTGGTCAAGTTCCCCGGAAGTGACGGCAAGCTCGCAATTTCGTTTGGCTCTTGCTTTTTCTGCCAGGATCGGATCGCAGTAAATGAGCCTCAAGATTCGAGCCCTCAAGAACGTCGGGTCGAGTTGGGCTGGGTTGGCGGTGAATATTGCCGTCGGCTTCTTCCTTTCGCCTTTCGTTTTGCATCATCTGGGTGACGAAGCCTTTGGCTTGTGGGTTCTCATATTCTCGATCACCGGTTACTACGGGATCTTCGACTTCGGAATCCGCTCCTCTCTGGTGCGCTACGTTTCGAAGTTCGAAGCGACCGGCGACAAAGACCAACTCGCGCGCCTCGTGAACACCAGCCTTTTCACCTACAGTTGTATCGGTCTGATCCTGGTAGTACCGACCCTGTTGGGCAGCTTCTACGTGGATCGGCTCTTCCACGTTTCTGCCGGTTCTCTCAGGGATGCCCGGATGCTTTTTCTGATGGTGGGATACTCCCTCGCTCTCGGTTTCCCTTTAGGAATCTCGGGAGGCATTCTGGAGGGACTGCAAAAGTTCTACCTCATGAACTGGACCAACATCGTCGGGACGTTGGTTCGGGCAGCTCTGATCATCTATGTTCTTCGACATGGTTCTGGGCTTCTCAGTGTGGCGCTAATCACTGTGTCCCTGCCCTTGATCACCTCGGCGATTCGGGCCGTGATGGCGCAGCGGTTGCTGGCTATTCCGTATGGATGGAAATATGTGGACCGGGACTCGCTCCAGCAGGTCGCCAACTACGGCTCGGTCACATTCATCATTATTGTCGCGGCTAGACTGCGGTTTAAAACAGATGCCATCGTCATTGGAACCTTCCTCTCGGCGGCGGCGATCACGCATTTCTCCATTGGAGCACGCCTGGTCGATTACACCGCGGATGTGGTGAGCAGCCTGGCGCAGATTTTCACCCCGATGTCCAGTCACTTTCATGCGGCCGGTGATTACGTTCAGCTCCGAAAGATCTTCGTTTCCGGGAACCGGGCTTGCGCTCTGGTCATGTTTCCCATGACAGCCGCCTTGGTCGTGATGGGCAAATCGGTAATTGAAGCTTGGGTGGGTCCGCGTTATGTGTCAAGTTACATCGTCCTCATGATTCTCTTGATTCCGTCCGCGTTCTACCAGGCTCAGTCGACTTCGAACCGGATCTTATTCGGAATGAGTCTGCATAAATCCCTGGCTTACATCGTGCTCATGGAAGGCATTGCCAACTTGATTCTCAGCATCGTGCTGGTTCGACCCCTCGGAATCGTCGGCGATGCGATTGGCACCGCAATCCCACTGCTGTGTACCTCGCTGTTCTTCTTGCCGCGCCACATGTGCCGCCAGCTTGGTATTCCTGTCCGCAAGTTCCTTGTGGAAGCCTACTTTTACCCGCTCGTCCTTTGCATCCCCATGATTCTTGTCCTGACCTTGATGCAGCGCGCCTTCTATGCTCACCACTACCCGCAACTCATTCTGAATCTGCTGGGGGGCTTCGTGGCCTACGGAGTCGGTCTTCTATGGTTTGTCCTCACCCGCGAACCCCTTGGGATCCAGCTTAAGACCATGATCTCCCGCTACTTCGGACAGACGGGCGAGTCTGAGTCGTGACAAGTCTGACCCCGGGAAAGAACCGCCGCCGCTCGCGTCACAATTTTTTCATATACTTACACGAATGGCTGACCTGGACCGATCGCAGAACAAACGAAGGAAAAATACTTCTGTCAACCGGAATGTGTCGATGAATAGCCTCTACGTGTCTGGAGGTCGGCTGCGGAGCACAGTTTTCCGCAAGCTGGAAGAATGGCAATCGGTCGAGCAGGCCCTCCTTATCGAACTCGACCCCGCAAAGAATCAATCCCGCGCGTGTGTAGAGTACGTTTCCCCTCCTGAAGTCTGTCCCGATGTGTTACCGGCCGTTCTGTTTAAGTCGGCATCGCTCCAGGGAAATAAGCTTTACACTTGTACATCCACAGAAGTGTTGGTGTACGAGCTTCCGGGTTTTCGGCTTCAACACTACATTTCCCTGCCCTGCTTCAACGATCTCCATCACGTTTGTCCCACCCAACGGGGAACGCTTCTCGTAGCAGTGACCGGGCTGGATATGGTGGTCGAGATCACGACGTCGGGAAGTCTGGTCAGGGAATGGAGCGCGCTAGGCGGCGATCCGTGGGTAAGATTCTCACGGCAGACCGACTATCGCAAGGTCCCCACCACCAAGCCCCATCTGTCGCACCCAAATCACGTGTTCGAACTCGATCAGGAAGTTTGGGTCACGCGCTTCCACCAGCGCGACGCGATCTGCCTGACCACGCCCGGTCCACGCATTGATATCGCGGTCCAGAAGCCTCACGATGGCCACGTCTTCGGCGACAGAATATACTTCACGACAGTCGACGGGCATGTCGTCATCGCCAACCGGAAAACCCTGCGGGTCGAAGAGACCGTTGATCTGAACCAAATGAGCGGAGAGTCCGGACAGGTATTGGGCTGGTGCCGCGGGCTCCTTCCGCTTGACCAACGCTATCTGTGGGTAGGCTTCTCGCGAGTCCGTCCCACCAAGTTCGTCGAGAATGTAGCCTGGGTAAGAGGCTACTCGCGACGCCACAAACCGTCCCACGTCGCGCTCTACGATCTTGAACGCAAGACATGCGAACAAGAAATTGAACTGGAACCGCACGGGATCGGGGTTATATTCAGTCTGCTTTCCGTCCCTGCAGCGGAATCCAGTTCGCTGGAACCGGCCCTCGGGGAGTCTGGGAAACAAATTCTGCCGTTAAGATAGTGGAGCAAACACGCCAAGAAATCACGGAAGCGTGGCTTCAAGGTTAGCTATAATGACTTTGTTGGGCGAAATGGCGGCGTGTACTGCATCACCTTTCGCGAGCTTCCCGAAGCCGCATCGGATCCAAGACACTGATGCCTTGAAAATCTGAAAGGCGGAATCCACATACGGAGAACGCCCGTTCTTCGTCTCAAGCTGGGCAAGACTCTTGAGGAGCTGCGCATGAAGATACTGCCGAGGACGTGGTTGCTTTCCTGGACGCTCGCCTGCTCCGTTTCCGGCATGTGCGGGGCGAACCAGGCCGCAACCCAGCAGCCTGCCAGCCCAGGTAACTTTGACGGTCCTGCGGAACTGCCTCGGGTGTTTGTGAAGAGCGGACTCCGCGATACTCCAGCCCCGGGCAAGGTGTTGCTGGTAAAAGGCGACGACAACCTCCAGAACGTTCTTGACAGCTCCTCGTGCGGCGACACGATCAAACTCGAGGCTGGCGCCAGCTTCGTCGGCCATTTCCATTTGCCGAAGAAACCCTGCGACGACGGGCACTGGATCATCATTCGTACCAGCGCGCCGGACGACGCTCTGCCTCCAGCAGGAACTCGTATCACCCCCTGCTATGCCGGAGTGTCCTCTCTGCC
>Ga0070766_10001243_pt1 | contig 12293 bp, 9 predicted proteins | sample HubBroMetageWFT6_FD_69782 | JGI IMG/M metagenome (GOLD analysis project Ga0070766, IMG submission 69782) | Warmed and freeze-thawed soil microbial communities from the Hubbard Brook experimental Forest, New Hampshire - Hubbard Brook CCASE Soil... | ecosystem: Environmental > Terrestrial > Soil >... | reverse complement strand
TTCCGAGATCGCCGAAAACAAACTGCGAACCGACGTAAGAATAGCTAAGCAGCCGGCTGACCACATTGCCGGCGCTCTGAAAAATTCGCCGCCCCGCTTCGATTCTCAGTACGCACACGGCAAAAGCAAACTGCAGCCCCAGGCCCCACGCCACCGTCTTCAGCCGAATCGCGCGGCGGTTCGTCGAAAATGCATAGGCCAATCCCAGCATGCACAAAAGGCCGAGGATTCCCGTGAATCGTCCCATTCAGTTTTTCTCTCCGGACTTCTCTATCACTCGCTGGTCTATCACTCGCTGAGCTATCACGCGGTGGATCAACGGCCTCTTCTCGCCTGCCTGCGCGCCTGTGATCTCATAACTCTCTTCTAGCAGTTGCTTGGCCCGCAGCGCACGCTCCTCGGCATTGTAGTGGATCGTCGCCAGCGGCTCGCCAATTGAGACGGCATCTCCAACTTTTTTGTGCAGCACAATTCCCACCGCAGGATCGACCGAATCTTCCTTGCGTTCGCGCCCGCCGCCCAGAATCACGCACGCGGTTCCAACCTGCTCGCACTGCACAGACGCGACATATCCTTGCCGCGCACTCGAAACCATCATCGTATTCCGAGCCTGAGGAAGTTTCTTCGGATCGTCGATGGTTCGCGGATCACCCTCCTGCAACTCCACCATCTTACGAAACTTGGCGAGCGCTTCTCCCGAGGTGATCAATTTTTCACTCCGCCTCTTTCCCTCCGCAACCGTGTCGCAAACCCCACCCAAATGCAGCATCCAGCCCGCAAGTTCGAGGCAGAGCTGGCGCAAATCTTCCGGCCCTTCACCGCGCAAAATCTCCACAACTTCCACAACCTCCAGCGCATTGCCAATCATGCATCCCAGCGGCTGATCCATATCCGTGATCAGCGCCACGACTTGCTTGCCCATCCGCTCGCCCGTTTCAACCATGAGTTCGGCAAGAAATACGGCGTCTTCTTCTTTCTTCATGAACGCGCCGGAACCGGTCTTTACGTCGAGCACCAGCGCGTCAATGCCTTCGGCGAGTTTTTTGCTCATGATCGAAGCGCAGATAAGATAGGGGCTTTCCACCGTGCCCGTCACATCGCGCAGCGCGTAGAGCTTGCGATCGGCAGGAGCGATTTCGGCTGTCTGCCCGATCATGGCGCAACCACAAGCTTCGAGCACGCGGCGAAATCGAGACACAGAAAGATTCACATTGAAGCCCGGAATCGCCTCCAGCTTGTCCAGCGTGCCGCCAGTATGTCCCAGGCCGCGGCCGCTGATCATGGGAACCGCCACGCCTGCGGCTGCGGCAAGCGGCGCCAGCACCAAAGAAGTTTTGTCGCCCACCCCACCGGTCGAGTGCTTGTCGACCTTCTTTGCCGAGAGCGACGACAAATCCAGCGCCTCACCCGAGTGCAGCATGGTGTCCGTCAACGCAGCGGTCTCGGCTCGCGTCATGCCCCGCAACACAACTGCCATCAGCCAGGCGGAAACCTGATAGTCGGGAATGTCGCCGCGAGTATACGCATTCACTAAGTATTCGATTTCGTCGTGAGACAACTCGCCGCCATCCCGCTTCTTCCGGATGACGTCGATGGCTCGGAAAGTTTGCGGAGTGGCCGGATTCACTTGAGGCGGAATCCTTCCGGAAGAAGTTCGGTAATGTGAGCCTGCTTCGGCCCCGTCGTTCCTTGGAAGTAAATCGTCGCGTTGGGGCCGAATTCGTAAATGACCTGGCGGCACGCGCCGCACGGCGAACACGGCACTCCCTGATCGTTCGCCACCGACACCGCGCGAATCTCGATCTGGGGACCGAGTTCCGCGACCGCCGAAAAAATCGCGGTACGCTCCGCGCAATTGGTCATCCCATACGAAGCGTTTTCCACATTGCAGCCGGAAAAGACCTTCCCGTTCGTCAAAAGGATGGCCGCTCCCACTCGAAACTTCGAGTATGGTGCATGAGCGTTCTTCATGACTTTCTTGGCCGCCCGCATCAGTCTTGCTGGCACATCGGCACGTGGTGTTTTCTTGCGCATCGCGTAAATGCTCGCGGTGAAAGGGCGAGATCGAGCGCCATTGTAAACCCTCGCTGTGAATTCATGTGTTTTTCTTGACCTATGTGAGCCGGACCAAAACTCCCGCAACCGCCGATTCGCCTTGACGGTTTTCCTGCCGTACAATTGTGAGCGCGAGGAAATGAACTCGGTGCCGGTAGACCGCAAACATCCCGGAGCTCACGAGATGGCCCCTACATCGCGAGCGTCCATCGCGACCCTAGCCGGGCGTGCCCTCCAGCCGAACTCCGGTATCTCTCTAGACCTGAACTGGGTGCAGGAAGTACGAGTGAACACCAGCGCCGTGGAGCGGCGCGCCCAGACCCAGGTGGCGCGCAGAACGGTGAAGAAAGAGTGGCAGGCGGCTTGGCTTCTGCGAGCGATCTCGTGCATGGACTTGACCACGCTTTCCGGCGACGACACCGACGAACGTGTCCGCCGGCTCTGCGCAAAAGCACGCCAGCCCGTGCAGCAGGATCTGCAACACAAGCTCGGCATCGAAGCACTCGATCTGAAAGTCGCCGCAGTTTGCGTCTATCATCTGTTTGTCGAAACCGCGCTGCACGCCCTCGAAGGCAGCGGCATCCACGTCGCTGCCGTTTCCACGGGTTTTCCCGCGGGCCTGTCCCCGCTGGCGGAGCGTGTCGCGGAAATTCGCCGCTCGGCTGAAGCCGGCGCCCACGAAATCGATGTTGTGATCACGCGAGCCCACGTTTTCGGCGGCCGCTGGCAAGCGCTCTATGATGAGGTTGCAGCCTTCAAACAAGCCTGCGGCGGCGCTCACATGAAGGTCATTCTCGCCACCGGCGACCTGCAAACCTTGCGCAACGTGGAGCGCGCCAGCCTCGTCGCAATGATGGCCGGGGCCGACTTCATCAAAACCTCAACTGGCAAAGAGGCTGTCAACGCCACGTTGTCCGTTGGCTTGGTGATGGCCCGCGCTATTCGCGACTACGGCGAGCGAACCGGAATGGCTGTAGGCTTCAAAGCAGCTGGTGGAATTCGCACCGCCAAACAGTCGACCGACTGGCTCGCTATGATGAAAGAAGAACTCGGCGATTCGTGGATTCACGCCAATCTTTTTCGTTTCGGCGCCAGCGGATTGTTGGCTGACATCGAGCGGCAACTTGAGCACCATGCGACCGGGCGTTATTCGGCGGAGTATCGGCATCCGATCGCTTAGCAGGCAAACGAATTGCGGTAACAGATTGAGCCCCACGAGGGTCGCCCAAGAATGAGCATCGCTGAAAAATTCGTGACCATGGAATACGGCCCCGCTCCAGAAGATCCGAAGGAGGCCAGCGCCTGGCTGCATCGTCACAGCCATCGCTTCAGCCACTTCATCAACGGTGCGTGGCACGCTCCAGCCGCGGGTGAATATTTCGATACCATCGATCCTTCTTCGGGAGAGAAACTCGCTTCGGTCGCCCAAGGTTCATCCGCCGACATCGACAGTGCGGTGCGCGCTGCCCGCGCGGCGTTTCCAAAGTGGCGAGCGCTTGCTCCCCATGTCCGTGCGCGCTATCTTTATGCGCTGGCTCGGTTGGTGCAGAAACATTCCCGCCTTCTCGCCGTTCTTGAAACAATGGACAACGGCAAGCCCATCCGCGAAAGCCGCGACATCGACATCCCTCTGGTGGCGCGCCATTTCTATTACCACGCCGGCTGGGCGCAGCTTCTCGACCAGGAATTTCCCGAGTACGAACCTTGCGGCGTCGTAGGCCAGATCATTCCGTGGAATTTCCCGCTCCTCATGGCGGCATGGAAGATTGCTCCCGCTTTGGCCACCGGAAACACGGTCGTCTTGAAGCCGGCTGAATTTACTCCTCTTACCGCACTCGCTTTCGCTGAGCTTTGTCAGGAGGCAGGATTGCCCGCCGGAGTCGTCAACGTCGTGACCGGCGACGGCTCGACCGGCGAGACATTGGTGAAGCATCCCGACGTGGACAAGATCGCGTTCACCGGCTCCACCGAAGTCGGACGAGCGATTCGCGGTGCCACCGCGGCAACTCCCAAACGATTGTCGCTCGAACTTGGAGGAAAATCTCCATTCGTCATCTTCGAAGATGCTGACCTCGACGGCGCAGTCGAAGGATTGGTTGACGGAATCTGGTTCAACCAGGGCCAGGTCTGCTGCGCAGGTTCGCGCCTCTTGATGCAGGAAAGTATTGCGGAGACTTTGATCGGCAAGATCCGCGACCGCATGAGCACTCTTCGCGTCGGCCTTCCGCTCGACAAGGCGATCGACATCGGCGCGATCGTGGCACAAGTGCAACTCGATCGCATCCAGCGCATGGTCGGCCAGGGGATCGCGGACGGCGCAACTTGCTGGCAACCTCAGGTTACGTTGCCCGCGCGCGGCTTTTATTATCCGCCCACGCTGCTGAGCAATGTGCACCCCACCTCCATCGTCGCGCAGCAGGAGATTTTCGGACCCGTGTTGGCCGCAATGACCTTTCGCACTCCCAGAGAAGCAGTTGAGTTAGCCAATAACACCGTCTACGGTCTGGCGGCGTGCGTCTGGAGCGAGAACATCAATGTCGCCCTGCATGTCGCCGCGCAACTGAAAGCCGGCGTCGTCTGGGTAAACTGCACCAACCTGTTCGACGCCTCCTGCGGCTTCGGAGGCTATCGCGAAAGCGGATACGGCCGCGAAGGTGGCAGAGAAGGCCTGCTGGAATACTTACAGCCCTCGTGGTTCAAGAACGCTCCCAGGTTGTCCGCCGTGCCGATGCCTGCGGCTGTGCCTCCGCCCAACAACGAACAGCCGGAGAACAACACCCCCGCCATTGATCGCACCGTAAAGCTGTACATCGGCGGCAAACAGGTCCGTCCCGACTCCGGCTACAGCATCGAGGTGCGTTCACCCGACGGACGGCTGTTGGGCGAAGCATCGCTCGGCAACCGGAAAGACATTCGCAACGCCGTCGAGGCCGCCCGCAAAGCCGACGCGTGGTCAAAAACAACCGCGCACAATCGCGCCCAGGTTCTCTATTACTGCGCCGAAAATCTTTCTCAGCGTCGCGACGAAATTATCCGCGGGCTCTCCGCAGTCGTCGGAGCGAAGCAAGCTGCCGCAGAACTCGACCTCGGCATCGAGCGCATCTTTTCTTACGCGGCCTGGACCGACAAGTTTGATGGTGCAGTGCACAATCCTCCATTCCGCAATATCGCCATCGCGATGAACGAGCCGCTCGGCACCATGGGCATCCTCTGTCCCACCGAAGCCCCGCTGCTCGGCTTTCTTTCTCTCGTGATGCCGGCGATAGCTATGGGGAACACTGTGGTCGCGGTTCCCTCCGAGGCATATCCCCTCATCACTGCCGATCTTTATCAGCTCTTCGACACCAGCGATGTGCCCGGCGGCGCAGTAAACATTGTTACGGGTTCTGCATCGCAACTCCTGAAAGTTCTGGCCGAGCATGACGATGTGGATGCCGTCTGGTCTTTTGGCGATGAAGCCAACGCCGCTGCCGCGAAGGCAATGTCAGTCGGAAATCTAAAACAGGTTTGGACCAACGAAGGCCGCGCCATCGACTGGTTCAATGGAAAATTCGCCGAAGGACGCTGGTTCCTCGAGCACGCCACGCAAGTGAAAAATATCTGGGTTCCTTACGGCGAATAATTCCCCCTCGCAATTGCTTTTGTTCGGACACGGGACTAGCATACTTTTTGTCGTTCTTCTCCGCCACGCATCTTTGGCATCGCGTTATGCCAGTTCGTATTCGATCCATGTCGATTTAAGGAGGGTATATGGGCATTGCAGTGTCGCCGCAGATTCATCCGCAAGTCGCGGATTTCATCGATAAACCACGCAAAATGTTGATCAATGGTAACTGGGTAAACTCAATTTCCGGCAAGACTTTTCCCACCTACAACCCCGCCACCGGTGAAGTTCTGGCGCAAGTGGCCGAAGGCGATCGTGAAGATATCGAACAAGCCGTAAAGGCCGCCCGCAAAGCTTTCGACCACGGCCCCTGGCGCAAGCTGACCGCCTCCGAGCGCGGACGCCTCATCTGGAAGCTCGCCGATTTATTGGAAGCGCACACCGAGGAATTCGCGTATCTCGAGAGCCTCGACAACGGTAAGCCGCTGACCATCGCGCGCGCCGCCGATGTGCCGCTGGCCGTCGATCTCTTCCGCTACATGGCGGGTTGGGCGACAAAGATCGAAGGCAATACTATTCCGCTGTCGGTTCCCTACACGCCGGGCGCAAAATATCTTGCCTACACGCAGCGCGAGCCCGTCGGAGTTGCCGGCCAAATCATTCCCTGGAACTTTCCTCTGCTCATGGCAGCGTGGAAGCTAGGCCCCGCGTTGGCGACTGGCTGCACCGTCGTATTGAAGCCGGCCGAGCAAACGCCGCTTTCCGCCTTGCGTCTGGGTGAGTTGATCACAGAAGCCGGTTTCCCTGAAGGCGTGGTGAACATCGTGCCCGGCTACGGCGAAACGGCGGGCGCATCTTTGGCCGCACATCCGCAAGTCGACAAAATTGCCTTTACAGGTTCCACCGAAGTCGGCAAGCTAATCGTTCACGCCGCAGCCGGCAACCTGAAAAAAGTTTCGCTCGAACTCGGCGGCAAGTCTCCGAACGTCGTCTTCAAGGACGCCGACCTCGACGCCGCCATCCCGGGCGCCGCGAGCGCCATCTTCTTCAACCATGGCCAGTGCTGCTGCGCCGGATCGCGCCTCTATATCGAGAAGCCGGTCTTCGATCGCGTCGTCGAAGGCGTCGCCAACCAGGCGAAGAAAATCAAAGTTGGTTCGGGTCTCGATCCTGAAACCAGCATGGGGCCTCTCGTCTCCGAGGAACAACTAAGCCGCGTCTGCGGTTATCTGGAAGCCGGCTTCTCGGAAGGCGCAACTGCCGTTACCGGCGGCCACAAGAAAGGTGACAAAGGTTATTTCGTCGAGCCTACCGTTCTGGTGAACGCCCGCGAAGACATGAAAGTTGTGCGGGAAGAAATCTTCGGGCCAGTTGTCGCGGCCATGCCGTTCGACGATCCCGAAGAAATTCTACCCCGCGCCAACGACAGCGAATACGGCCTTGCTGCCGCCGTCTGGACGCGCGACATCAGCAAGGCCCATCGCACCGCCGAACTGCTGCGCGCTGGTACGGTCTGGATCAACTGCTACAACATCTTCGACGCCGCGCTGCCCTTCGGCGGTTACAAGCAATCCGGCTGGGGACGCGAGATGGGCCACGATGCCCTCAGCCTCTACACCCAAACCAAAGCAATCTGCACCCGATTGTAATAACTAATCGCTTCAGCGAGAAAGGACGGCGCATTAGCGCCGTCCTTTATTTTTCCGCCGTGCTTTCTCGGCTTGCCTACTTCTCCATCAGCAAAACCTTTTCCGCATCATCGATCTCAGTCAACTTCACCTCGATGACCTCGTTCATCGTGGTCTGAACGTTGCGTCCCACAAAGCTGGCTTCGACCGGAATTTCACGATGCCCGCGGTCGATCAGCACGCACAACTGCACGCGTCGCGGCCTGCCATGGGAGAACAATGCGTCCAACGCGGCCCGCGTCGTGCGCCCGGTGAAAAGAACGTCGTCAACCAGAACGATGTTCTTATCTTCAATCGAAAACCCAATCTCTTTCTCCTGCACAACCGGCTTCGGCCCCAGCGTCGAAAGATCGTCACGATAAAAAGTAATATCAAGCGTGCCAACCGGAACCTGCGCGTTCTCGATGCGCGTAATGATCTTGCCCAGCCGCTCGGCAATGGGCACGCCACGGCGTCGAATTCCCACCAATCCCAAACCTTCGACGCCCCCGTTCTTCTCGACAATCTCATACGCCAGGCGAACCAGCGTCCGCTCAATTTCTGATGCCGACATGAGTTGCGCCTTCTGGCGCAGGCCTGTCTTGCGGCTGCCCGCTTTTGCATTCATCATCGAATCTGCCTCGGAGTCCTTTCCTTCGCGCGCGGTTTTTCCTGGGCGCCAACCTTGCAAGTTGGCAAGGCAGTTCCTCACTGTATTCAACCTTGCTGTGAGAGGTCAAGCGTCACGGGGGGGTAATGAAGGACCGGAGCAACGAATCGGCCGCTTACCGTCTTACGCGATAGCCTGTAGATTGCTGTAGTTCAAACCTCGCGGCGTTCGCTGGATATGGTATCTTCAGCCAGGACTTCGACACTGCGGCCGATGGGATTCTGCACTCTCACCATTCGCGTCAAAACCCCGTCGTCCTGTCGCAGGTTTTGTAGCGTAATCGCCTTCGGATTTGTCGCTACCCCATCGCCCGGCAGAATTCCGACTCCTTGGTTTCGTCCGCCAGCCTTTGCCCGGTAGAGCGCGCTGTCGGCGAGTTCGATGATCTCCTCTGCGCAAACCGCCTCGTACGCGCCCCGGCTCCACGGGAACGGCGCCCATCCCACCGAACAAGTCTTCCGCACCTGGACCCCATGCCCAAGATCGAAAGCCTCGGACGACATGATGTTCAAAATACGTTCGCAGAAAGCGGCCGTTCCGCCCGGGTCGGCCGAGCGCGACATGATCAGAAATTCTTCTCCGCCCCAGCGCACCAGCACATCGGATTTGCGCACGACCCTCATCAATCGATCCGCCACGCGCTGCAGTAAGCGATCGCCCGCGGGATGGCCGTGAATATCGTTCACTTCCTTGAAGAAGTCCACATCCACCATGATGAAAATCAGGTCGCGATGATCGAGTTTGCGAATGTCGCTGCCCCGCGCTCGCTCGTAATTTCTCAAGACCTGGCCCGCCTCGGCCGCAAGAATCTCTTCGAGGTAACGCCGGTTCCACGCGCCGGTCAAAGCATCAGTGAAGGAGATCTCCTGTAGTTCAAGATTCTTGCGCTGCAATTCCAGGCTGTGCCACCGCAAAGATTGTTCTTTGCTTTCCAGTTCGTTTTTCAACTTGCACATCTCATCCAGATTCTGCCGCGACAGGCGCAATAGATGGATTAGCTCCCGGTCCATCCAGTGCTGCTTAAGAAAAACCAGAGTGCCCATCAAAACCATTGCTCCCGCAGTCAACATCAGCCTGTAGGAGCGCACCCGCGCCGGCGCGCCCTCCCCAAACTCCGCCCACGCTACCATCAGCGGAGTGGAGAACACCGCCACCATCGCCAGCCGTGCCGTCCACATGCTGTGGTCATGATGCGCAGCCGGCTCGCTAGGTCCGTCGGGCAAAACTCCGCGCGCCATAAAGCCCATCGCCGCAAACCACGCCATCGCAGCCACCAGCGGAACGTCATAAAGACTGCCCGTGTAGTAGCGATGAAAGTCGATGGCCACCCCGGCAAGAATCGATCCACCGCTATAGAACAGCGCGGCTCGAAAGAACTGCCCATAAACCGTATGCCAGACCCCGCGGCTGCGCTTCCAGATCAGCGCTGCCCCCACGATCAGCACAATCTGTTCCGAAGCATAGAGCTGATCAAAGCTGCGACCATACACAGCTTCATTTGGCGAAACATATTGCCACGGGATCACAATGAATAGGTAAAGGTAGAGCCACCACGTGAGCAGTAAAAAGAAGTCGACAGAGACGAGCCGTAGGGAGTGATCGTTGCGCTCAATATGCGGCTGCACGGCCAGCGCCGCCATCATCGGCACCACGTGCAGGAACAGGATTACGTCTCCGACAAAAGGGTTCGGCACATCCTGGCGCAAGAAAACTTCAAAATACGTCCAAAGAACCTGCGCGAAGAGCCACATGCCGCAACCAAACGCCATCAGCGTCCAGAAAAGCCTGGCTTTCTTGTAGCCAGTTCTCAGGTTTGACAGCATGGCCAGCGTGGCGCAAAAAAGCAACACAGATTGCACCAGGTCGCCGAACGTAGTGAGTCCAATGCTCCGCCGAGCCACCACCGACACGACCACGTGAACGCCTACCACTGCGCACACGATTCCCGTCCACTTGTTCGGTTGTCGCCAGGAGATTGAGCCCACGGTATGAGTTTATGTGGGCGATGAATATACCGAGAATTACCGAAGTAATCGCACCTAAGCAATCTCGACGCTAGCTTGTGACTTGTCGCTGTTCGAGGTAACGCCGCAACGCATCGCGCCACGGCGGCATTTCGACCCCAAGAGACTGCAGACGCAGGGCCGACAAAACCGAATACGCCGGCCGTGGCGCGGGCCGTGCCATCTGCTGGCTGCTCACAGGCCTTACGGTTGTGGCCAGCCCCGAGTTCTTCACAATCTCCTGCGCAAACTCAAACCAGGTGCAATTGCCGGCGTTGGTTACGTGAAAAATTCCGGCAGCATCTTTGCGGCAGAGCTCGACGATCGCCCTAGCCAGATCGACCGCGTACGTGGGACAACCGCGCTGATCATTCACCACGTCGAGCGCCGGCCGGCTGGCGGCGAGTCTCAAAATCGTATCGGGAAAACATTTCCCGCCGGTCCCAAACAGCCACGACGTCCTTGCGATACAACATTCCGGCATCAGTTCCAGCAGTTTAGTCTCCGCTTCCGCCTTCGTGCGTCCGTAAACGCTCTGCGGATTTCGCGCGTCAGCAGTCTCATAGGGCGCGGTCTTCTTTCCATCGAAAACGTAATCCGAACTCAGAAATACCAGCCGCGCTCCAACCTCTTTTGCCGCCGCTGCCACGTTGACTGCTCCATCGCGATTCACCGCAAACGCCAGATCCGAATTGTTTTCGCACCCGTCAACGTCGGTGTAAGCGGCCGCCAGCACAATCCACTCCGGACGCGCCTCCCGCACCACCTCTTGCACCCGCTTCGCATCCCGGATGTCGGCATCGCGCGAGCTGAGTCCGCTCACGGCATCTCCGCGCCACTCTTGCATGAGCGCCTTGCCAAGCAATCCGGAGGCGCCGAAGATTGTCACTCGCATGGAGATTAGTCGATTTAGTCGAAACTCTCGGCGTCCTTAAAAGCCACGCCCCGCTGGTCTTTGGCCGACACCGTCGGTTCGCCTTCGAGTTCCCAATCGATCTTCAGAGTGGGATCGTTCCAGAAAATAGTGCGTTCGTGCGCCGGCGCATAGAAATCAGTTGCTTTGTAAAGTACGTGAGCCTTCTCCGAAAGCACGCGGAACCCGTGCGCAAAGCCCGCCGGAATCCACAACATCCGCTTGTTTTCTCCCGACAATCGCACCGCCTCCCATCCGCCAAACGTCGGAGAACTGCGCCGCATGTCGACCGCAACGTCCAGAATTTCGCCCTCAACTACCCGCACTAGCTTACCCTGCGGATGCTTCAACTGATAATGTAATCCCCGCACCACATTGCGCGACGAACAGGAGTGATTATCCTGCACAAAGCTGTCGGTAATTCCCACCTCCGCCATGGTCTGCAGGTTGTAGCTTTCGAAAAAGAATCCGCGATCGTCGCAAAATACCCGCGGCTCAAGGGCGAACACGCCCGGCAGCGAAGTCGGAATCTTCTTGAGCGCTCCCGCGCCTGAGCGAACGGCTTCAGCCGCATCCATCAAAATACCTTCTCCCGCAAAAGTTGCAGCAGGTACGCGCCGTAGCTATTGTTCTTCATCGAATTCCCAATTCGCTCTACCTGATCGGCGGTGATGTATCCGGAGCGGAAGGCAATTTCTTCGGGACAAGCCACCATCAGCCCTTGCCTCTTCTCGATCGCCTGAATGTAGAGCGATGCGTCCATCAACGACTCGTGCGTGCCCGTATCCAGCCACGCCATGCCTCGCCCCATCACCACCACCTCCAATTGCCCGCGCTCGAGATACGCTTTGTTCACGTCGGTAATCTCCAACTCGCCCCTCGGGCTCGGCTTCAGCGACTTTGCGATCTCCACCACCTGGCTGTCGTAAAAATAAAGTCCCGTCACCGCGTACCGCGATTTCGGCTGCCTTGGTTTTTCCTCAATGCTCAGCGCTTTCCCCGCACCGTCGAATTCCACCACCCCGTACCGCTCCGGATCATGCACCCGATAGGCAAACACGCGCGCTCCTCGCGTTTTGTTTGCGGCTTCTCGCAGGTCCTTGGCCAGGTCGTGACCGTAAAAAATATTGTCCCCCAGCACCAGCGTGCAAGCACTCCCTCCAAGAAATGCCTCACCCACCAGGAACGCCTGCGCAATCCCCTCAGGCTTGTGCTGCACCTTATATTGCAACGCGATTCCAAACTGGCTCCCGTCCCCGAGCAGCGCTTGAAACTTGAACACGTCCTCCGGAGTAGTAATAAGAAGGATGTCGCGGATCCCCGCCAGCATCAGCGTGCATAGGGGGTAATAAATCATGGGCTTGTTGTAAATGGGCAGCAG
>Ga0070766_10001242_pt1 | contig 12314 bp, 10 predicted proteins | sample HubBroMetageWFT6_FD_69782 | JGI IMG/M metagenome (GOLD analysis project Ga0070766, IMG submission 69782) | Warmed and freeze-thawed soil microbial communities from the Hubbard Brook experimental Forest, New Hampshire - Hubbard Brook CCASE Soil... | ecosystem: Environmental > Terrestrial > Soil... | reverse complement strand
TCGCGATCCTCAAAGAAGGCGAAGTGGGTGTCGGTCTGAGCGAGCTCACTAGGGAGCGGAGATCTGCCGTGCGACCTACCTCAACTGGCGAGCGAAGCACGGCGGGTGAGCGTCTCAGAGCTCAAACGGATGAAAGAGCTCGATGCCGAGAACGCAGCAATCCGATAAACGCATTTGCAGAAAGCTTCATCGGTCGGCTATGCGACGAGTGCTTGAACAACAACTGGTTCGGCAATCTCCTGGAAGCAAGACAGTTAATCGAGGAACGGAAAAGGCATTGCGACTGGGAACTCATGTGATGCCGTCATAACCCCTCGGGAGTTATATTTGACTGGCCAATCGGAACATAGAGCACGCTTGAGTGAGCGGCATCATGGAACAGCTTAACCGTTACTAGGCGGGCATTTTTCACGGAGTCTTCTGCTATTGTTCCACCGGTGTTGTAGTTCTTCTGGCTGTAGATTGAATGGATGGGGCCAACAATCAAGCGCAGCCGACCACCCTTCTTAAGCAACTTCGATACAAACGTAAAGCGCTCAAACTCATAGCGCAGAGGATCTCGAGTGCGGATCAGCTTCTCCTCGCGGAGACTCTCACGATAGCGCGCTCGAATCACGTCCGTTGTGAGCAAGATGCTGTTACCGTTGTTGTCAATTTCATACACCGCTACCCCAAAATCCGTGTCGGGCTGGTCGATCGACAGCCAGGCCGAAAGCTTGAAGAATCCGCTCAACTCCGTGTCGGCGGGAAATGGCGCGCTGTGATAGATCAGTTGCCGGCCCTCACGGGCATAAATGAGATGCTGATCGGTCAGACTCTCAGTCGGAAATATAGGACGCAGACACACCGGGCCTGTCAATTCCGACTCGAGTGGCGCAAGGCGCGTATCTGACGGATCGTGGAGGTAACCGTCCGGTGGACCGCAGCCAACTTTGTCTCCCAATGTGCCAGAGGCGAAGACCTGAGCTGCAGTTCCGGAGGAGTCTAAGTAGAAGCACTTATGAACCGCGGTGATCGCCTCAAGGGTTTCAGCATAGCGCCACCGCTGTGCGCCCATAACGTAATAGGCGACGGGCTTTTTCAAAAAGGCCGGTCTTTTTCCACCCTGCAACGTCCAGTCATACCATTCCCGATGGAGTTCTTGCAGGTCCACGAGACTGGCCTCGCCGACGTCGAGCCCAGCAAAAACTCTCTGAGGCTTTCTCGTCCCAGCGTGGTCCCAGGGACCGATCACCAGATAGTGCCGCGCCGGCTCGGCACCGGAGGCACTCTTCAAGTGCTCGCGATAATGAGCGAGCGCACCTGGCTGATCGGTATCGTAGCAGCCGGTGATCGTGAGGATCGGCAAGGAGAGCTTCCCATAGTCGGCTGCGGTCAGGTTATATTGGTCCCAGTAGTCGTCCTGCTTAGGGTGTGCGGCCCACTCCTGAAAGATAGAGGATGGGATACCGACCTGAGTGTCTAGCTCCGTAAATGGGGCACCGGACTCAAACCATTCGCGGAACTGCGTAGCCCAAAATGTCTCGTTGCCCCAAAAGAGTTTGTCCTGTCCGGTGCGTCCTGCCACCAGGGTTAACCACTGAAGGAGGTAGGGGTAACCGATGTTGTTGCGCATCGGAAAGTCTACGCCGATATACGGGGCGGCCACCGGTACGATCGTGGCGAGATGCGGTGGGACCTCCCTCGCGGTGGCCCACTGGTTGTAGCCTGCATATGAACCGCCCCACATCGTTACCTGGCCATTGCAATAGGGCTGCTGAGCCACCCATTCCACCACGTCATAACCGTCCCTCCCCTCTTGAAGTAAGGGATGAAACTGCCCTTCGGAATTTCCGCGTCCTCGCACATCGATCGCGAGAAAGGGATAACTGTGCGCCGCAAAATACATGGCCTGATCGTGGTAGGTCTGCCCAATGTAGGGCGTCAGCGTACAGATGACCGGCGAAGGATCCGGATGCACCGGTGGTAAGTAGAGAGTCGCATTCAAATGGATGCCATCCCGTAAGGGGATTTTAATACCCCATTGGAGGCGCACCGAGGACAGCGTCATCGTAAGCTCCCTAGCACGCTCGGGACGTGCGCTTATAGAGTGCCGCTTGGTTCACGGCGTCTAGGCGGCGACCGTATTTGGACCAACAGAACGCGCCGCGTGACAGCGGGTAAGCGAAGATGTTTGAACTACAAAAACAGCGCGTTTCGCTTAACGCATCGTCATCGTAGCCTTGCTACTCATCCTAAGCCCAACTAATATCTCTAATGGAGTCCATAAGATGAATTTATCTTATGACCGTGCAGTTCCGTGAACATGGCATTCAAGGACGATGATTGAGCGAGTATCGAGCATCATCTCCCAGTGAGCTGCTCGCCTAAGGTTGCGCCGATAAGAAAGGAGCTGCGCAAAGCTTAAATCGCAGCCACCGCTCTTGTTAGTTGTAAGCGTTCGCGTGACCGAGCGCTCTTCAGTTTTCCAACATCGAAGCATCAAAGTGCGTTTACCCTGCCGCTCGAGTTCGGGGACGGCGACCTCTCATGTAGAGGCGCGCATCCTCTTCCGTCTCGGCGCTCGCGTTTATCGCCTCAACTCAAGCCGTTCCATGCGCCTACGCCCAATGAGGCGACGCTTTGCGTCACATTTGAAGGAGGCCCGCCAGCACTCTCTCATCACTTGCTGCACCCACGGAATTCTAATTCCCCTCACTCCGGCGTCAGCCTTAAGACACAGAAGCACTTGTTTCGCCTACACGACAATCGACGCCGAAGTTGGTTTCCGCGCGCACAACTGGTTGGTGGCAGCCGAGGTCTTCAACATCGCCGACGTAAAATGGAACGACATCGCGCACTACTAAACGTCGCGATTGCAAAATGAAGCATCGCCGCGTGCCTGCTTGGGAAGCAGATGGGCACTTCCACAGGTGCGGCGATGATGGACAAGCTGAGCCGGCGCACCGGGCCGCCCGAGCAGACCCAGGAGTCGAAGCTCGCGCTCGGTAGCTCGCGGCGCGCGCAAACGCGCAAACGCGCAAACGCGCAAACGCGCAAACGCGCAAACGCGCAAACGCGCAAACGCGCAAACGCGCGGAAAAATAGTGGACATAAAGTGGACACGCCACTCTGTTAGGCTGTAACTTATTGATTTTGGTGGGTGCTGACGGGATCGAACCGCCGACATTCGCCTTGTAAGGGCTGACCGGCTGCACAAGGCACAAGCCGCAAATCTCCCATACAAGGCCGTATGGCAACTGTTTGATTCTGTTGGCGACGAATTAATCGAAAACCTATGGGCTGGACGGCCGTTGCACGCGTCGAGCACATGAGAGCACAGGAGAGTCCCGCAATAGTCCCCCAGGACTTTGCTGTCCAGCCCCTGAGTTTCGCGCAATCATGAACACGGTCTGCCCCGATGTTCGAGTGCAGGGTGCTCCGGCGAAAGTCGCGCAGGACTTTGCCATCCAGGCCTTGAGTGTTGCGCAATCATGAACACGGTCTGCCCCGATTCGAGTACGGGGTCGTCCCGACCCTGAAGGCCTGTCATCATTCATGCCGGCAGCATCGCACGGCCCGCGGTGCGCCATGGAGGCGGCATTTCGTGCGTCATCGACCAGAAATGCGGGTGCCCCAGCATGACGCTGGGTGTGTGTCAGCTGCGGCGCGAGATAACCGCGCGCGGTGGATGTAAGCTCCCGCCGCGCAACCCCAAGGTTCCAGGTGGGCGAGCGGTGGTTGGCGTTGCTGCGGCCATTACGGCGGAAACGGATCACGTCGGGCCGAGGCGTCGGGCTCTCCGGTCGCCTCCTCAGCGGCGCTGAACAACTCCGCGCTCCGTTTTTGCTCGCGGTCAACAGCAGCCTGCGCAGCGCGCACGGCCTCGGCTCGCTGCCCACGCCCCCTGGCTACCAACCCCTGTGCCGCAAAGAAACCCAGCAACGCCCCCGCGATGGCTCCGTATAGCTGGAACAGCAGCGCCCCTACAGCTACGCAGCCTGCCGCCAGCAACCCGGCCCACACCAAGGGCAGCGCATTCGCCCGCCGCTGCAACTCTGCGAGTCTCTTGTTCGCGTCGGCAACCCCGCTGACTGCGCCGCGCATCGCCCGGTCGCTCTCCCGGCGCAGGTGGATCAGCTCTTTTCGCAGCGCCATGTCCGGGACCGCGAAGTAGATCTGGCGCAGCGCCAACAGCGAGCGCTCTTTGGCGTCCGCGAACTCCTCGTCCGGGCTCTCCATTGCATCGACCGCCAGACGCCGCGCCCGATTGGCCTGCTCTGCAATGCCTGCGCGCGCCTCCACGGCAAAGAGCTGCGTGACTATGGATGCCGCGCCGCGCATCGCGTCGGCCCGATCCTCCACCGCATCAGCCATGCTTCACCCGCCGCCCTTCTGAGCCTATACCGAGGCGCCTGGGATTACCGGCGGGAGCGCGATCACCGCAAGCGCGCGCTGCGTAGCCGCGGTCATCTCCTCCTGCACCGGCTTAACCAGGCTGCGCCCGCGCGGCCTCTCCAACATCTGCTGTACCGAGTGCCGGGCACGGCCCAGCGTGAGGCGGGACCCGTTGTGGAAGGAGTTGAACCATGCACGGTAGAACCGGTCGAGGAACGTGACCATCTGCTCAAGTTCATTAATGTTGGTTCTACTGAACAGCTGGCCGACCGTATCGCCCGTGTAAACTCGGTGCGCAAAGACGCGGTTCCGCAGCTCACGATAATCGTTGTTGTACCGCTCGCTGTACCCGGCGACCAACCGCTCCATGCGCACAAACTCTTGTGGCCCGGGTATACGCGCATCCGCTGCGTAGTCCTCACCCTTGCGGTGCGCAAGCGCCTCCTGTTGGAAGATCGCCGCGCACTCAGTAGCAAACTTGAGCAACGAGGCAATGCCGTGCTTGCTGCTGGGATCGAACACGCGCCCCAGCACGATAAACAGTGAGCACTGAAGGCCGCCCAAGACGGTATTCCAAAACAGCGCTTCCTCATTGAGGCCGCGCCGGACATTCTCGTCCTTGGCAGCGACTGCGTGGATGGTTAGGTACGAGTATAGGAACTGTGCGCACTGCGCGCCCTCCTGGCGGAAGGTTTCCAGCCGTTCAACAAACAGCCGCTCGCGCTCGCGTGGGTCTTCTGTCATTGCGGCAATACGGCCTCGGGCGCGGGCTCGCCTGCGTTGCGTCCCACGGTAATCACCAACCAGGGCACTGCGTCCTTGAAGACCTCACGCTGGTAGATCTCGGCCCACGGATGCTCGCGCGGCTCCTGGCCTGGCTCCACCAGATCGACCGTCACAGAGCCGTGCCGCGGCCCGAGCCAGCCCAGCGGGATCTCAATAACGCCGGTGAACAGCGGGGCGTCGCAGACCGCGCCTTCGCTCTTTGGCGCATGGCCGGCGTACGCACCGAGCGGCTCCGCACCCTTGAATGCTGCGGTGAGCGGCTGCCGCCTGCTTATTGACGGAAACTTCTGCCCGTAGCTTTTGGCGTGCATCGTCCCGTCGCGGTGATAACTGGTATGCGGGTCCCAGCCCTCGGTGCCGCGCGGGACCATTACGAAGTACTCACCCTTTGGGCTGCGGCGCACCCACAGGGTCAGCCACAACCCCGCGCCCTCACGCACTGCCACGGCATACCTGTATTCGCCGGACACCAAGGGCCGCAGCTTCATGCTGCCGATCTTCGGTTGCGCCGCTACGCGCGCCCGGCTCTCATCGTATAAGCGCTGCCACACCGCCAACTGCTCCGGTGGCAGGCTGGCGGGATCAATGGCCTGGTATTCGAGCCAGCCCTCGAAAGTGCCGAGGTCGTCTTCGCTGATGAACTTGGGAGCATTCACGCACCCAAGGCTACTCCGCCGCGTGCCGCACCGGAAACAGCCACTCGTAGCGCCACGGCGCGGCATCGGTGCGCGTCGCGCGTGCCCACCGCTTGCTGCCGAAGTAGAACGCCTGCGCGGCACTGCACGCCAGGCTCTCAGCCTTGCACCGCGCGCGCCGCGGGCGGGCGCAGGCTGGGAGCGCAGTTATTAGGAGAAGCGGGGGTGGTGAGCAGGGCGCTAGGGCTACACCGAAACCTGACTCATGCGCTTGCGGTGCGCTTATTTACGGGTCTGGAGGCTCCGCCCGGGGGATTATATATGCGCAAACTTCCGATATTCGTAGTGGAAAGGAGGGACTCGAACCCTCTACCCCGGCATTATGAGAAAGGGCGCCCACCGCCGGCGCGCTGGCGATCTGATCTCAGACCCGCCCCCTCCAAATGGCGCGACAACTCGCAAAACTTGTAGCTTCATACTCAATGGATTCAGAGTCACCGCGCCGCAGCATTGCATCTGCTCTTATCCGTCACACATATTTGGCGCCCCTAGACTGCTATCGGTACTGAGATGCTCGCTCCGACTGAGATCGCCAAGACCTCTGGGCACGTCTCCCAGACCTCGCAGAACGATGACTTTATCGAACTCCAAAGCACGCGTGCTTGGCTTACGCAATTTGAGGCGGCGGATCTCACTGTTGCGATAGAGCTTCTTCGCTCAATCAGACTTGTGTCCGCGGATCAATTTGCGATCAAGCTTCGAAACTTGGTTATGGACACGGCCGCGGGAAACCGTGAACCGATCGGACTGTACGTGGAACGGGAAGTTCCCAAGCGGAATGGCGAGCCGCTTCGACTATTCCGAGAAAGCCGCACAAAAGCAAAACGCGCGTATGGCGGCGGCCCACAACTAGTTCGACCACTCCGCGCTTATAACCCGCTTGTCGGGAGCGAGGGGATCGTCGCACAACTCGTCTCTGAATTATGCAGCCTGTACCCCCATCGATTTCTGGCGTCGCCAGGCCCGGATCAGATTAGAAGGTACCGTGTAAGACGGTTTGTGCTCGTAACTGATTTTATCGGGTCCGGCACTAGAGCCTTTCAATTTATGGAAGCAGCCTGGAAGGTTAAGTCCGTACGCAGCTGGTGGTCCGCCAAAAAAACTTGCGGTATGGACTTTGAGGTAGTCGCATTCGCGGCAACGCAGCAAGGACTTCTCCACGTTCAGCAACACCCAGCTTGTCCAATTGTCACCGTCGCCGAGGCAACCCCAACCGTCCAAAGCTTAGGCTACCCGGCGCAAATTGCGGACTTCAGTAAGCTCTGCCAGAAGTATTCGCCACCAAAACCCCGTTCGATCAGGCCTCTTGGTTACAAGGACGGCGGTGCCTTGCTCGCCTTCTCTCATGGAGTGCCTAACAACGCTCCGAAGCTACTCTTTGGGACGGGCGGAGGTTGGACGCCCCTCTTCCCCTCCAGAGTGACCTCAGAGTCAAGATCTACATTCGGCCGTCAGCCCACCCAAAGTGATGTCGCCAAAAGGCTGATTCGCCTCGGTCAGGTCAGACTCGCATCCGCTCACGCAATTGCTGGTAGTGCGAAGAGGCGACAAGACATCCTTCTTCTGCTATCTGCTCTGGGAAGATCGCCTCGATACGATTTAGTTCTCAGTGCTCGCACTGGACTAAGCATCGATGCCATTCAGGAAATGCTGCGGACCCTGATAACTATTGGACTTGTAACAGCGAATCGGCGCCTGACTAATGGGGGACGCGCGGAGATTTTATATGCACGGAAGACCACGCCAGCGCGACGACCGGTGCTTCACTTCAGGGCCCCGGACACCTACTATCCCAAACGACTGAGGGCGCCAAAGGGGGTCTCTAGCTGATGCCGGCTCTGTCGGCAGCCGGATCTTGGGTTACACCAAGAATGGGGCGCAGATTACTGTTGCTCTTCGGATAAGCAGGCGCTTGCGACTAAGGCTTGTCGCACGATGCCCCCTGCGGGTCGTGTCGAGGTCTTACTGCATCGCGCGACAAGTCTCACCCTTCGGGACTCAAAGTAGATGCCTTACTGGCGCCCTCAGTTTTACGAGTCGACCGCCCAGCAGCGTTCAGTCGACCCCACTGTTCTTCAGAATGCACAACTTACCGCAAGTCTTTTGCTCGCAAAGAGCCATAAGCTCGCGCCTGTTCTTTCTTTACGCCATCTCGCGCATTGCTCAGGGGCCGACTACGGATACCTGCGGGCGGTAGTGGAGCGCTCCTGTGATAACGCCTACAGATTCTTCAAAATTCGAAAGCGATGCGTCGAGGGGGAGCCAGTCAGATACCGCCTAATCTGTGTCCCCTCGCCACATCTCATGCAGACTCAGCGCTGGATTGTCGAACACATCCTGGCTCACCTAACGCCGCATGAGTGCAGCGTTGCCTACACAAAGGGCTCCACGCTTCGAGATGCCGCAAGCCGACATTGCGGAGCTCGCTGGCTAATCAAATTGGACTTGCTTCGTTTCTTTGAGTCAATCAACGAAATTTCCGCCTACCGCGTGTTTCACGCAGCTGGATACCAGAAGCTTGTGTCATTTGAATTGGCGAGACTTTGCACGCGGCTCAGATCATCACGCCCTACATCACAGTCTGACAAGTGGCGCACTTGGCCAGGTCGCGCGCTGACGATTAGGAAGTATTTTTCTGAAGAGATTGGTCATCTGCCTCAAGGCGCCCCGACAAGCCCAATGCTCGCAAATATGGTCTCCATAGGCCTGGACCAGGATATGCAGGCGCTGAGCGACGACTTTGGACTCAGGTATAGCCGGTACGCCGACGATCTGACATTCTCGACGGATTCCAAGTCCTTCACTCGCTCGGATGCAAGCCGCCTGATAGGGCTCGCATACGGAGCGTTCGGTCGCTATGGCTTTTCGCCAAACAAAACCAAGACGACCCTGGTGCCGCCGGGGGCCCGGAAGCTAGTCCTTGGCGTACTAGTTGATGGCGATGTCCCTCGGCTCACGCGCGAATTCAAATCTTTGCTGAGACAGCACCTCTACTATCTCGAGAAGGCAGGCGTAGGACCTGCAGCTCACGCGCGCAATCGTGGGTTTGCATCTGTAGGAGGTTTCCGCAACCACATGTTCGGACTGCTCGCTTACTCGAAGCAGATCGACCCCGCACTGGCTCAAGCGTATCGAGAGCGATTAGAGGCCGTAGCGTGGCCCATATAAAAGGCAGCCCGCTGCCGCTCTTGTCGGAAAACTCGATGTCCGCTGCGAGTAGCGCGTCGTGAAGATCTATGACATTCGAATTGCTCGGTTTCGTTTGCACGGCTGTGCGCACCTAAGTCCTGCAGCTGCGCTTATACAGTATCGCAGATCAACGGGAGCTGTATGGGCTTGAAATGGACTTGAGCGCTCGACTATCCATACCATTCCAGCCCAGTGTGTGAGGGTGAAGCTCGATGGCGAACCACCTCTATCCGGTCGAAGTGCAGTCCGATTTTCTAGAGAAAATCACACGCGCCAAACCCATTCACGCCCTTGCCGAATTCATCTGGAATAGTCTCGATGCGGATGCGACCACGGTCGAGGTCTTCTTCGAGGACAACGACCTGGGCGCGCTATCGTGCATCATCGTCCGTGACAATGGCAGCGGGATGGAGTGTGAAAAGGCCCCGGAGCTGTTTGGAAATCTTGGCGGCTCATGGAAGAAATACCACCCGGCAACGCCGGAGGGCCGGTTCTTGCACGGACAGGACGGCCGGGGCCGATTTAAAGTGTTCAGCCTTGGTAGGGTCGCCTTATGGGAAGTGACTTATCGGAAGGACGCAAGACTCGTCAGCTTTTCAATACTGATGACCGCTTCAAATATGAAGCAGGTAACAGTCTCAGACCCGGAAGAAGCTCCCGAAGGGAGCACACCGGGAGTTAAATTGACCGTCTCAGAAGTGAACAAGAATTTCCGCTCATTGCTGTCCGAGGGCGGACTCCAAGAACTTGCGGAGATCTTCGCAATCTATCTTGCCAGCTATAAGCAGGTGTCTATCTTCATAGCTGGTTCTCGCCTGGACCCGGATCACGCGATTGCCTCCCAGGGTAGTTTCAGTCTCACGGATATAGTCGCAGAGGGCGCCACGTACGAGGTGCGGTTAGAAATAATCGAGTGGCGAGCTGTAACAAACCGGGCAATGTACTTGTGCAACGAAAAGGGATTCCCTCTCTGGGAGCTGGATAGACGATATCACGTCGGGTCCTTTCAATTTTCTGCGTACGTCAAGTCTTCTTACATTTCCGTTCTGCAGCGGGAGGGTACTATTGAACTCTCCGAGATGAACCCTCTGATCGCCAAGGTAACCGATGAGGCGTACTCAAAGGTCAAGGAGTACTTTCGGGAGCGCGCCGCCCAAGAAGCGCAGACAGTCGTCGATGAGTGGAAAGAGGAAAATATTTATCCCTACCAAGGGGAAGCCAAATCGCGACTTGAACAGGTGGAGCGCCAAGTCTTCGATATTGTCGCAGTGAATGTGGCTCATCACTTGCCGGAGTTTTCGACGACTCCGACAAAAAGCAGAGCCTTTAACCTCCGACTCCTACGGCAGGCGATCGAGAAGAGTCCTGAAGAGCTGCAACTGATACTTAGCGAGGTGCTCAGGCTACCAAAGCGCAAGCAGGAGGAACTTGCAGAGCTGTTGCGCGACGTGTCGTTGTCGGCAGTAATTAGTGCAGCTAAGGTTGTGGCTGACAGGCTAAAGTTTCTGTCAGGCCTCGAGTCGATCCTCTTTGACGCGGAAAGTCGCCAACGACTGAAAGAGCGATCGCAGCTTCACAGAATCATTGCGCAGAACTGTTGGCTTTTCGGCGAAGAATACAATCTGTCGGTTGACGACCAGTCCCTGACGGAAGTGCTCAGGCGGCACCGCGAGAAACTCGGCGTAGACACCGCCATAGATGAGCCGGTTAAGCACGTATCAAAGGACCGTGGAATTATCGATCTGATGTTGTCGCGCACCATAAAGCGACACAGAGCAGATGATCTGATGCATCTGATCGTCGAACTCAAGGCGCCGAAGGTAAAGATCGACAAGAAAGAAATTTTGCAGATCGAAGAGTACGCGATGTCTGTCATGAAGGACGATCGCTTCAAAGGCGTCAACGTGACGTGGGAGTTTTGGGTTATAAGCGATGACTACGGGGAGTATGCCGAGTACAGAATGGGGGACAGAATTCCGAAGGACGGGAAGATTCACGAGTCAGGCAATTTCTCCATTTGGGTAAAGACGTGGGGACAGGTGCTCGAGGAAAATGGCGCGCGCATGCGCTTCTTTCAGCAGCATCTCGAATATGAGGCCGACAAGGGCGCTTCTTTAAAGCACCTCCAGGAGCATTATGCAAATTTTCTTCGCGGTGTTTCGATCGAGGAACCGCCCGAGTCAGAGCAGCTTGACCAGCCAACTCAGTAACTCGGACTGGGCCGCCGGGAACTATATAGAGTGACTTCCTACGCCAAACCGAGCTCGATTTGCAGAACGTCGCCATCGTTAACAGAGAGAAAGTCTCGGAGATTCCGATCGGCGAATAGCTCAATGCGTCCATGGACTGGATTTTGTGCTCTTCTTAAGAGAACTGGATGGGCTCTACTTTTTGAGTGCGCAGTAGCGTGATAGTAGAAATACGCTTTGCGCATTGTGGGGATGTATTTCCAACGTTCCGGGTATATCACAGTCTCGGCTTTCTCGATGAGTACCGGCGCGATATACAGAAGCAACCCCAAAACCGCATTGTCAACGCTTAGATTCAGTGTGCCTGGCTCGACACTGGACCATCCCGAGAGCTTCGAGAAGTAACTGCGCCCGAGAACTTGGTGCGCTTAGTGTCCGGATCGTCCGTCACGGCAGGTCTCGTATTTCAAGTGCGTAGCGATCGGGGACTCGGTGGGCAAATTTGAGGGCCGCCGAGGTGCCTGACCTCTTTACGAGTGCACGAATCGTGTCGCGGTCAGATTGAGGCATGAGGCACCCGAATATGACGGATCTGAGAGAGCCGGGCGGGAGCGCCGTAAAGTTGCCCTTGGTCGCCGGCATGTGTGGGTACGAATATCCGGGCGCGGCTGTTATTAAGCGAAACTCGTTCTCGTAACTCCAATCGTCGGACTTCGTCAACAATACTCGAAGCGCGTCATCCAACGTAGTGTCGGCTAGGTTAAGTTCGGGATAGTGGTCGAGATATTCGACAGGGAGTGTGTCGCAAAAAAGTTCGTTGTTAACTGAGAATTCCAGACAATAACCTTTGTGCGAACGCGCATAGTGTGACCACATTAGTGGAACGTCGGGGAGAGTGCTGACGCAGTAGACGCGATATTGGGACAGAATAGCCGGTACGAACTCCTTATTGAACTGGTCGATCAACCGCTCAACTAGTGCGCGGTTAGTTCGCACTTCTTGCTCGCGCCTAGCATGTTCGCCCTCGGATAGCGAGCGATTGTATTTGCGATCGACTTGAGTGAACCACTGCACAAGT
>Ga0070766_10001240_pt1 | contig 12317 bp, 9 predicted proteins | sample HubBroMetageWFT6_FD_69782 | JGI IMG/M metagenome (GOLD analysis project Ga0070766, IMG submission 69782) | Warmed and freeze-thawed soil microbial communities from the Hubbard Brook experimental Forest, New Hampshire - Hubbard Brook CCASE Soil... | ecosystem: Environmental > Terrestrial > Soil >... | reverse complement strand
GATGACGCCCGCCGAGACCAAGCAACTGGCCTACAGCGTCATGACGGATTCCCAGAAGCATCGTTTCGAGGAAAGCCTCGAACTCGACTTCTCGTTCGGATTGAAAGGACTGGCCCGCTTCCGCGCCAACGTGTTCAACCAGCGTGGCGCCACGGCGGCTGTGTTTCGTCTGATTCCCTTCGAGATCAAGTCTTTCAACCAGCTTGGCTTGCCCGCCGTCGTCAGCAAGCTGTGCGACAAGCCCCGCGGTCTGGTGCTGGTCACGGGACCGACCGGCTCCGGCAAGTCCACGACTTTGGCGGCGATGATCGACAAGATCAACAGCGAGCGCCACGACCACATCCTCACCATTGAGGATCCGATCGAATTCGTGCACATGAACAAGAACTGCCTGGTCAACCAGCGCGAACTGCACGCCGACACCAAAAGCTTTTCCGACGCGTTGCGAGCCGCTCTTCGTGAAGACCCGGACGTTGTGCTGATCGGCGAAATGCGCGATCTGGAAACCATCGAGTCGGCCCTGCGCATCGCCGAAACCGGTCACTTGACCTTCGGCACCTTGCACACTAACTCGGCCACTTCCACCATCAACCGCATCATCGATGTGTTCCCGGCACACCAGCAGCCGCAAATTCGCGCCCAGCTTTCGCTGGTGCTCGAAGGCATCATGTGCCAAAGCCTGCTGCCAACGCCAAGCGGCAAGGGCCGCGCCATGATTATGGAAATCCTTATTCCCAACCCCGCGGTGCGCAACCTGATCCGCGAGGACAAGATCCATCAGGTTTATTCGTCCATGCAATCCGGACAAGACAAGTTCGGCATGCAGACGTTCAACCAGGCGTTAGCTACGGCGTACTTCCAGAAGCAGGTCACGCTGGAAACCGCCATGGCGCGCTCCAGTAACCAGGAAGAGCTCCAGGAAATGATTAACCGCGGCGCCAGCCTGTTGAACCGGGGTGGCGGCGCGACAGCAACAGCGGCCCGAGGCGCAGGTTCGAAGGGTTAAAACATCTGACGGCACGTCGCGCATGCGGCTGGCGCGGCGGGCAGGGCACAACAAGTTTGAGCCGCAAAAGATTCAGCAATCAGGATTCAGCAATCAGGACGAACACTGAGGAGAGGCTAAAACCATGCCAGTTTTCACATTTTCCGGCAAGGATGCCTCCGGACAGAAAATTTCCGGAGAGCGCGTAGCACCAAACAAGCAGGCTCTGGGCCAGGCGTTGCGGCGTGAGCATATTACTCCCGGTGCGATCCGGGAAAAGGGCAAAGAGTTTGTCATGCCCACCTTCGGATCGAGCAAGGTCAAGGTCAAGGAGATCGCGATTTTCTTCCGCCAGTTCTCGGTCATGATCGATGCCGGCTTGCCGCTGGTGCAGTGTCTGGAAATCCTGGCCGCCAACCAGGAGAACCCGGCATTCCAGAAGACGCTGGTCGGCGTCCGCACCACGGTGGAAGGTGGCGCGACCCTGGCCAACGCCATGCGCGGCTATCCCAACGTCTTCGATGACCTCACCACCAACATGATTGAAGCCGGCGAAACCGGCGGTATTCTCGATATCATCCTGCAGCGTTTGGCGATCTACGTCGAGAAGGCGGTTCGCCTGAAAGCTGCCGTGAAATCGGCGTTGATCTATCCCGTCGCCGTGGTCGGCCTGGCTGGCCTGATTGTCTGCGCACTCCTCAAGTGGGTGGTGCCCATTTTCGCCAACCTGTTTGCCGGCCTGGGCGTCGCCCTGCCTCTTCCCACCCGTATCGTGATTGGGTTGAGCGACTTCGTGAAGGATTTCTGGTGGATCTTCATCGTAGTCGGGTTTGTAGTCGTCTTCGGTCTTAAGGCGATCCGCAAGAACCCGCGAGGCCGCTATTACTTCGACAAATTCCTGCTTCATCTGCCTGTCGTCGGCTCCTTGTTGCGCAAGATCGCCGTCGGCCGCTTCACCCGCACCCTGGGCACTCTGATCACCTCCGGCGTCCCCATCCTGGAAGGTCTGGCCATCACCGCCAGAACCTCCGGCAACGCCGTTCTCGAAGAAGCGCTGATGAAGGTGCGGAAAGCCATCGAAGAAGGTCGCACGATCGTCGATCCCCTCCGGGAATGCGGAGTGTTCCCCAGCATGGTGACCCAGATGATCGGCGTCGGCGAAGCCACCGGCGCCATGGACAACATGTTGCAGAAGATCGCCGACTTCTACGAAGAAGAAGTGGACGCCGCTACCAAGGACATGCTGGCCATGTTGGAACCGGCCATCATCGGCTTGCTCGGCGTAACCATCGGCGGCATCGTGATTTCGCTCTACATGCCGCTGTTCGCCATGATCGCAAAGCTGGCCGGCTAAAGGCGAGGTTTCAAGGTGGAAAAAGGTTTCAAGGTTTCAATGAGAGCTACTCCTGAAAAACTTTGAAACCTTGAAACCTTGAAACTCTGAAACCTGGATTGACCATGCAATCAACATTTGACGAGCGGAATTGGCTGGCTTGGCTGGTCAAAGTACGGATCCTGATCCTCACTTTCCTGCTCGCAATCCAGTTGGCGGTCGCGGAGTTAACCCCTACACGTCTGCCCCTGCGCCTTTTCCTCAGCACCATGCTGCTGTGGTATACCGTCTCTCTCTTCTATATAGCCCTGCTCTCTTTCTGGGACGAACATCGCCTGCAGGCGTCCTTACAGATTCTCACCGACCTGGTCATGGTCAGCCTGTTAGTCCATGAGACCGGAGGCTGGGATAGTTCTCTGAACTTTCTCTACCCTCTGGTCATCATCGTGGCTGGCATTCTGCTGCCGCGGGTGTGGGCGCAACTGCTGGCGGCGCTGGCCTTCATTCTTTACGGCACCGTCCTCGAACTCAACTATTACGGACTCGTCCGGTCCTACTGCACCACCCATCCTGAACTGAAGGCTCTGCAGGGCATCATTTTCGTGAACCTGTTTGCCTTCCTGGCCGTCGCTTACCTGGCTGGCCTGTTGGTTGCCAAGCTGCGCCAGGCACGGGTTCAGCTGAAGGACGCCAGCGGCGCGCTCGAAGATCTTCAAATTCTGCACGAAAACATTATTCAGTCCATCAGCAGTGGATTGATCACCACCGGTCTCGATGGGCGCATTACGCTGGTCAACAACGCTGCCCTGAAACTCCTGGAGCGCACCCAGGACGAGTTGCTCGGAAAAGCCGTCACCGAACTGTTTCTCGATGCCCTGCCCAATGCCGAGTCCCAGACCCACGCCGAAGTCCGCTTCGAGCCGGCCGGAACCTTCCGCAAGACCGTTCGCGTAAGAGTAGCCGCTCTCCACGGCTCGGAGCGCGGTGCCATGGGCTACGTCTATGCCATGGATGACCTCACCGAAATCCGCCGACTGGAGCGCGAAGTCCGCATGCAGGACCGCCTTGCAGCCGTGGGCCGCCTGGCAGCAGCCATCGCCCACGAGATCCGCAATCCACTTACCTCCATCGCCGGCTCCGTCAGCATGCTTTCCGGCATACCCGAGATGAGTGAGGAACACCGCCACCTGCTCGAGATTGTGACCAGGGAATCGCAACGGCTAAATGGCATCATCACTGATTTCCTGGCTTACTCCCGCGGTAAGAAGTATCACTTCGACAAGGTCGACCTGATGCTCTTGCTCGAGGACACGCTCACTCTCATGCGTCACCGCATGACCCTGGAAAATACCGGAATCGCTATCCACAGCCGGTTCGATGTTTCCGAAGCGTGGGTCATCGCCGACGGAGACCGGATCAAGCAGGTTTTCTGGAACATCGCCGAGAATGCAGTCCGCGCCATGCGCGACGGTGGCACCTTGAAGGTCGGCGTCGAGCGCCTCGGCGACGATTGGCAGGTCAGTTTCGCAGACACCGGCACCGGAATGACCCCGCAACAAACCGAGAAGATCTTCGAGCCCTTCCAATCGAGCTTCGAAGGTGGCACCGGCCTCGGCCTGGCGGTCGTCTACCAGATCGTGCAGGCGCATGAAGGCAAAGTCTGGGCCCGGTCCAAGCCCGGACAAGGAACCACCTTCGTCTTGAGGCTGCGTCGTCTCGATGCAGAAAGGTCGGCTGCCGCTCCGCCGGCTGAAGACCTCGCAACATCTGGCTTGCCGGCGGCCGCGCCCGCTCAGTTCGCAACTGCCGCGGCAGAAGGGAGGCTGCGTGGCTAATATTCTGGTTTGCGACGATGAGCGCTCCATCTGCGAAATGCTCGACATTGCCCTGCGCCGCGACGGACATCGCGTCGAAACCGTGCAGTCCGGCCAGGCAGCCAAGAACAAGATCGACGGCAATCTTTACGATCTCATCATCACCGATATCAAAATGCCGAACATCGACGGCATCGGAGTGCTGCGTCACGCCCACCGGGTTTCGCCCGATTCTCCCGTCATCCTCATCACCGCCGTCGATGACTACGAAGCTGCCGTGGAAGCCGTAAAAGCCGGAGGAGCGTCGGATTACATTCGCAAAAGCCCCGGCCTGGTGGATGAAATCAGGCTGACCATCAACCGTGTGCTCGAGAACCTGTCGCTCAGCAAACAAAACTTCGCCCTGCGCCGCGACGCCGCCTCCCACAACTCCCTCGACAACATCATCGGCTCCAGTTCAGCGATGGAGAAGCTGAAACAGACTCTGCGCACCGTCGCTTCCACCGCCAGCACCGTTCTGATTCACGGCGAGAGCGGCACCGGTAAAGAGCTGGTAGCCCGCGCCGTCCACATTTGTTCGCCCCGCGCCACCGACCCCTTCGTCTCTGTAAACTGCGGAGCTTTCCCCGAAACTCTGCTGGAGAGCGAACTCTTCGGCTATCTAAAGGGAGCTTTCACCGGGGCAAATCAGAACAAGCGCGGACTGTTTGAGGTCGCCGGCGGCGGCACCATCTTCCTCGATGAAATCAGCGAAATGACCCTGTCCATGCAGGTGAAACTGCTCCGCGTCCTGCAGGAGCGCACCGTGCGCCCGGTCGGCGGCACCAGCGAAATTCCCATCGACGTGCGCGTCATCGCTGCCACCAACCGCGACCTCGACAAAGCCGTCGCCGAAAACCTGTTCCGCGAAGATCTCTACTACCGTCTCAACGTCATCCCCATCCGCGTGCCGAACCTTCGCGAGCGCCGCGAGGATATCCCGCTGCTGGCCAATCACTTCCTCAAGAAATACGCCGCCGCCGCCAACCGAAGCATTCTGCGCGTCAACAAAAACTCGGTCGACGCTCTCTGCGATTATGAATGGCCGGGCAATGTCCGTCAGTTAGAGAATACTGTGGAACGCGCCGTCGCCCTGGAAATGACGGATGAATTGCACGTCGAACTCCCCGCGGAACGCCCCAAAGCCCGCGCCGCCGCAGCAGGCGTTTCCGGAGGAATGTCCGAAGTGGCCCCCGGTGCAGTGCTTCCTGAAGGTGTGGGCATGGAAATTTATGTGGCAAACATCGAACGCACCCTGCTGCAAACAGCTCTAGACCGCTCGAACGGCGTGCAGACCAAAGCCGCCGACCTGCTCGGCATCTCCTACCGCTCGTTCCGCCACTTAATGAAAAAGTACGAGCTTTAGCCTTTAGCTCTCAGCGCTCATCAGCCTATAGAGAGCGAGATTCGTATCAGGGCACGCCTTAAGGCGTGCCGCAAGTCGTTTTTATGGATGCGCCTTTAGGCGCTGGATTCGGCGTTCGGCCTGTCGAGCTGACAGCTGACAGCTGACAGCTGACAGCTGGCTAGCTCTTCTTCAACTGCTGCTTCCACCCCAACACCCGCGCCTTAGCTCCCTCAGCCTCAGCCTCCGGAATCATGCCCTTCTTCTGATAAAGCACCGACAAGCTGGTATGGGCAAGCACGTCATCCGGATCCAGTTCCACAATCCGCTGAGCCACCGCAATCGCATCATCGTAACGCTGCAAATCCTGCAACGCGCGCGCCAGCCCGTGCATGCATTCCGTGAACTCAGGGTCGATGGCCAACGATTCTCGATACGCCGCGACCGCCGCATCCAGCTTCCCATCCGCCATTAAGTCAAGCGCGGCATAGTAGTGGTCTTCAGCCTTCTGGCGGGTGTCTGCATCGGACATGAAAGGAAATTCCTGGCGGAGAAAGGATTTTAGCACGGACCGAAACGCGCACCTACACGCGGCCAAGCACGATTGTCGTCCCTGACACGATCGTCATCCCAGCACGATTGTCATCCCGACAAAATTGTCATCCCCACAAAATTGTCATCCCGAGCGAAGCGAGGGATCCTGGTGTTTGCGAGCAGCGCCAACAACCGCGGCTCAGCCAAGAACCAGGATCCCAAGCATCGCTCGGGATGACGAGTCCATTTTAATATCGATAGCGGAACCCGCCCTGCGCATAGCCGAGAGCGCAGCTTGTGGTTATGATGCTCACATGCGCTACCGGCTCCGCTTTCTCTGGAACGCAACCAAGGGCCATCGTCTGGCCCCGTGGCGGAGCCCTTACTTGCTCTGGCGCATCGAAACTTACTGCGGCATCAAGATGACGCAGATCGGCTTCCTCGAGTTCTGGGAATTTCTCTGGTGGGAGCGCGCCAGCCTCTGGCGCTTCCTCAAGTGGACGGCCGAAATGGAGCGCTACGCCCACCCCAAGCCAAAGAGCTAAGTGGCCAGTGATCAGTGTCCAGTGGTCAGTAAAATCGTTGACCGACCGGCGACCTCTAATTTTCACCGGCCGCTGAGAAGCTACGACATAAATGGCTTCGGGAAGGGCACGACTTCAGTCGTGCCAGCAATCTCCAATAAAAGCGTGGGCTTTAGCCCCTGAGGGATTTGGCGGAGTAGGTCGTTAGCTCCGCTGGAGGATCGCTTCTGAGCAGAATCGACGGTAGAGCGAAGTCTTTGCTTACTGGCCACTGATCACTGACCACTGGTCCTATGCACCGGCTGCGGCTCCCTCGCCAAGAATGATGCTCACTTCATTCCCCTTGCCGGCTCCGGTCAACTGCGCCGCGGCTCCGCGATTGGTGGCAATCTCCAAAAAACCCATACTTCCCAGAACGCCAAAAACCTCTCCCGGCGCGCCTTCCGCATAGGTATTGTGAATCTCGGTGATCTCGCGGCTGCCCACAACAATCTTGAACCCTTTGGCGTCAGCTCCAAAAAGTATGGGAGCATCTTTCGGAGTGATGTTGGTGACCAGGTTTCCGAACCGGTCAACCTTCAGCACAACCCCGCGCAGGCGGTTTCCGTCCATAGCTTTCGGCTTTGGGGCATTAAAGCGAACGTAGTCTTCGATCTCATCGCCAAATTTCTGCGTGTCAACTTCCTTCGCCAGCCACGCCGCCACGGGAGAAAAAATGTCGCGCGCGTGGAAGGTGTTGCTTACCGGCTGCAGAAAGTAGTGGTCCGAAGTGATGTGGCGGACATGCGTGCGCTCTTCCCGCGCGTACACCAGCGAAAGCACTCCGTTGTCCGGCGCCACGAAATGATGTTTATCGCACGAGGCCAGAATCGGCCGCCGCGCCGTGCCCACGCCAGGATCGACCACCACGACGTGGATCGTCCGGGTAGGGAAGTAGGAATACGCCTGCGAAATCGTGAGTGCTCCATCCAGCACATCGAAGGCTTGCACCGAGTGGCAGATATCGACAATCTGCGCTTCCGGCGCAATATCCAGGATGACACCCTTCATGGTGCCTACAAAATGGTCGTTGCTGCCGAAGTCAGTAGTCAGAGTAATAATCGGACGGGCCAAAGTTCTCCTCGCGGGGAAAAGACGAAGTACTCCCAGAATGTCGAAAGTAACCGCTGGTGACTGCAGAGTCAAGGCACGGAGGTAATAAGAAAGTGGCCACTGGCCACTGTTATTCGATATGTATGTCGCCCGATCCCGTGTGTAGCGTAAGCAGTGGCCCGCCTCCGCGCGCTTTGCCGACGATCGACTTGTGCCTCTCCTGCACCCGGCCCTGCACGGTCATCGTGATTGGCGCGTCCACGTCCAGCGTGCCCGAACTTGTGGAGAGATCGGCGTCGAAACCGGCATTCGCGGGCAATCTCACCCGCACATTGCCCGACCCGGTTCGGATTTCCCACGCGCCCGTCTGCGTGCCTTCGGCAGTAATGTCGCCACTGCCCGCCTCGCCATGAAATCTCCCTTGAATGCCCCGAACCGTAATGTTGCCGGAGCCGGTGTGCAGATCGATATCCCCCGCTCCAGTTTCCTGCATCTCGATGTCACCGCTGCCCGCGACTCCGCGTACCGGCCCCGCGATCTCTCTCGCTCGCACATTGCCTGACCCGGTCTCCAGGTGAATCTCCCCGGTAAGCCGCGACAGTCTCACGTCTCCCGATCCACTCTGCAGATCGGCGTTGCCATGAATATCTTCAATGGTCTGGTCTCCCGATCCACTATGGGCGCGGACCGTGGTGTCGACCGGCACCGTGATTTCGTAGTCCACCGAAATGTTGCGGGCATTCACGTAATCGATACGGATCTTGTTCCCATCCTGCCGCAGTGGAGGATTTCGCTCAATTTCAGTGACCTCCGACTGCCGGCTTCCAGCCAGCCAATGGTCGCCCACAAAGATTTTCGCTCGGATCGAGACGGACCCCGCCGCTCCGCTGCGCACAGTAATGTCGCCAGAGTGCGTCTGTACTTCCAGATCCACAGGCCCGCTGACCTGGAAGGTCTTCTCGAACTGTCCCTGCGGAGTAGACGCAGCCGCAAAGCCAGCCAGCACCAGGATCATCCCGATCGCCAGAAATGAAGATCGAGCCGGAACAGAAACCGGAACAAGCATTCGCCGTCTATCCATGTCGTAGCAACCCCAAGAAGAAAATGTGAAAGCCAAAGCCCGAAGCCCGAAGCCCGCCCTACTGCAGCACTACCTCATCGCCTTCCTTCAACCCGCCAAGCACTTCCGTCTTTGCGCCATTCGAAATCCCAATGTTGACCGCGACCTTATCCTTGCCTTCCTTGCCCTTCGGATCCGGGATCTCCACCGACGCTTTCTTATCCTTGTCGTAAAGAATCGCGCCTTCCGGAATCTGCAGCACGTTCTTGTGTTCTTCAAGGATGATCTCAGCATTCGCAGTCATCTCAGCCTTGAGCTCCCCACCAGGATTCTGAATCGAAACCCGCACTTCAAACGTAGTGACATTGTCCTTCTCCACGCCCATCGGAGAAATCTTGGTCACCTTCCCGGTAAAGGTCTTGTCCTTAAACGACTCCACCTTGATGCGCGCCGGCTGCCCCAGATAAACTTTCCCGATATCGCTCTCGTCCACTTTGCCTTTCACATAGACTTCGCTGGTATCGCCCAGCGTCATCACCAGCGTGGCCGACGAGCCCAACACCAGAATCGAACTCACCGCATCTCCCATTTCCACATCGCGCGAGAGCACAATGCCATCGATCGGAGAAATAATGTCGGTATAGCTGAGCTGCTCCTCCAACTGCGTGAGGTTGGCTTGATCCTGGGCCACGTTGGCCTTCGACTGCGCAATCTTCGCCTTCAGCACGATCATCTGCGCCTTGGAAACATTCTGCTTATTCAGCGCCATTTCATAATTCTTCTCGGCATCATCAAGAGCCGACGCTGAAACCACTCCGTCTTTCGCCATGCCCTCTGCCCGGTCATACGCGCGTTTCAGAAGCGGCACATCCGGACCTTCGGCGTCCACTTTGGCGCGCTCATAATCAGCCGCGGAACTGGTAAGGTTAGCCTCAGCCGCATCCAATGCCGCCCGCGACTGCGCCACCTGCGCCTCAATCTCCACCTTATCGAGCTGCGCCAGCAACTGTCCTTTCTTCACGCGATCGCCGTAGTCCACCAGCAGCTTCTTCACAATGCCGCTGGCCTTCGACTTCACCTCAACCTTGGTGATGGGAGTCACCTTGCCCGTAGCCACCACACTCTTGGCCAGATCACCCTTCTCCACCTTCGCCAGCTTCGAGGGATCAATCTTCGTTCCGCCCCGCGTGGCAGCAAACACCCCAATCGCAATCAGCAGGACAATCCCCACTCCAACGCCGCCCCATATAAACAGTCTGCGCCGTTTCTTCTTATGATTCCCGTTTCCGTTCACAAAGACCTCCTGATGCTTGCTGAAAATGCCCGCCGAAAAGCGCAGCCGAGCGCTACACCATCTAGTACGCAGCCAGACTTCCCTTAGTTCCAGAGATTTCAACCCGAGCCGAAACGACCTGAGCAGCCCACCTGCCAGTTAGACCGCCCTGACACAAAAAAGGTAGCCCACGAGGTCCAAAAGTTTTACCCAGTGTTCCCCCGCGCCCCCCTGTGGGAAAGAACTTAAGTAGTAATCTCAACCGGCCCACCCCCTTTGGAATGTTAGAATTGCCCATCAGAACTACCCATAAATGATCGCTTACGTGCTGCTCCGCGTGCTACTGATCTTCCTTCTGGTGGCGGCGAACGCGTTTTTCGCGGCTGCGGAGTTCGCCCTGGTCAGCGTTCGCGACACCCGTATCCAGCAGCTCATCGAATCCGGACGCACTGGCGCCCGCATCGTCCAGCGCCTCCACCAGCACCTCGACGAAGTAGTCAACGGCGTTCAACTCGGCATCACCATGGTCAGCCTAACCCTAGGCTGGATCGGCGAACCCATGGTCGCTCGTCTCGTCGAAGCCTTGCGGTTCGTGCAGGAAGTCCCACACGCCGCTGTCTACGCCCACGGCATCGCCATCATCATCGCCTTCAGCCTCATCACCTACCTCCACGTCCTCCTCGGCGAGCTAGTCCCGAAAACCTTGGCGCTGCAGCGTTCCGAGCAAATTGCTCTCGCCGTGGCCGCTCCCATGGAAGCCTTCCTCACCCTCACCCGCCCCGTATTGTTTTTCATGCGCCGCTCCGGCGGCCTGGTCCTGCGCCTCTTCGGAGCCCGCGACGCCCGCCGCGGCGGCGCCGTCCACTCCCCCGACGAACTCAAACTCATCGTCACCGCCAGCCGCCAGTTCGGCCAGATCCCCGAGTCGCAGGAAGAAATGATCCACAATGCCATCGAACTGGACAGCATCACCGTCCGCCAAGTCATGGTCGCTCGTCCGGATATCTTTTCCTTACCCTCGGACCTCAACCTGGACGAAGCCCTCAACCGCGTAGTCGAAGGCCAGCACTCCCGCATCCCCGTCTACGACCCGCAGCGCGGCCCCGAACACATCGTCGGCGTCCTGTATTACAAAGAGCTCGTCCGCTGGGTGCGCCTTAGGCTGATCAATCTCGGAATGCCTCTGGCTTCGCGTATCGCCCGCACTCAGATCGGCCAGATCATGCACGATGTTCTGGTCGTTCCCGAAACCAAAGTCCTGGCCGAACTCCTGGCCGAATTCAAACAGCGCCGCCGTCACTTAGCTGTAGTAGTCGACGAGTTCGGATCCACGGCAGGCGTAATCACCGTCGAAGACATCCTGGAACAGCTGGTAGGCGACATCGAGGACGAATTCGATGTCCCCCCGGAGCCCGCGCTCGAAGACGAATCAGTCTTCGTCCTCGAAGGTGCAGTAAACATCCGCGATCTAGAAACGCAACACGGCCTGCTCCTGCCCCGCGACGCCGGCTTCGAAACCCTCGCCGGATTCGTTCTCGCGCGCCTGCAAAGAATCCCGTACCTGGGCGAATCCTTCGAATACGAAGGCCACCGCTACACAGTTGAAGAGATGGAAGGTCACCGCATCGCCAAAGTAAAAATAGAAAAGCTAGACAAGGTCGAAGGCGCAGCAGAAACCGCAAAGCAGGCGGGAGACTGAAGATGCATAACCCTGTCATCCTGAGCGGAGTGAAGGACCTCTTACCCGCCAGCGCCATCACAAGCCCCGGAAGAAGTCTCTACCACCGCCCGGCGCCCCCTAGAACTGGCCACTGACCACTGGCCACTGACTTTATGAAGCTCCTCCTCCAACGCGTCCTCTACACCCTCCCAGTAATCTGGCTGGTAGTAAGCCTCGTCTTCCTCCTAATCCATCTGGTCCCCGGAGACCCCATCCAGCAAATGCTGGGCGAAGGCGCCCCGCCCGCCGACATCCAAGCCACCCGCCACGCCTACGGCCTCGACGCCCCGCTAGGCGAGCAATACCTCCACTACTGGAAAGGCGTCCTCCACGGCGACCTCGGCCCCTCGTTCCGCTACAACCAAAGCGTGACCCACCTGCTAACGCAGCGTTATCCCTACACCCTGCAATTAACGCTGGCGTCACTATTGGTTGCCATAATCCTCTCGATCCCCGCCGGCGTGCGCAGCGCCCAGCGCCGCAACCGCTGGGACGACCGCCTCCTCAGCGTAGTCAGCCTCTTCGGCCTCTCATTCCCCAGCTTCGCCCTGGGCCCAATCCTGATTCTCCTCTTCGCCATCAAACTAGGATGGCTCCC
>Ga0070766_10001237_pt1 | contig 12323 bp, 11 predicted proteins | sample HubBroMetageWFT6_FD_69782 | JGI IMG/M metagenome (GOLD analysis project Ga0070766, IMG submission 69782) | Warmed and freeze-thawed soil microbial communities from the Hubbard Brook experimental Forest, New Hampshire - Hubbard Brook CCASE Soil... | ecosystem: Environmental > Terrestrial > Soil... | reverse complement strand
GATCGGCGAAGCCGCGCATGTCGGCAACTTTGTCGAGACCAAGAAAATCAAGCTCGGCAAAGGTTCAAAAGCCAACCACCTCACCTACCTCGGCGACGCCGATATCGGCGCGGGCGTGAACATTGGCGCCGGAACCATCACCTGCAACTACGACGGTGTCCACAAGCACACAACCGTGATCGAAGACGGCGTCTTCATCGGCAGCGACAGCACCCTGGTCGCGCCCGTCCGCGTAGGTAAAGGCGCGTATGTAGCCGCCGCCTCGTGCATCACCGAGAATGTTCCCGAAGACGCGCTCGCGGTCGGCCGCTCCCGCCAGATCGTCAAAGACGGCTGGGCCCGCGCCAAGCGCGCAACGCAAAGAAAATAAATTCACCACGGAGACACAGAGCCACGGAGATAATTGTTACAAAACACAAAGGCACCGAGCCTGGGAGATTTCTCCGTGTCTCAGTGCCTGCGTGGTGAAATGTGTTCCCGCCTCTAGTGTGAAACCGCCGCGAACAGCTCCGAATGCATCAGCGACTGGAATTGCTGGTCGTTCGATTTGAAGTGAACCTTCACATCCGAACTGTCGGAATCAATCGTAGTGTTGTCGATGGCGACCTTCTCGATGGGACTGGCGCTCATTTTCTTGTAGAGCATGCCCGCCTTCACCAGGGACGAAACCGTAGTTGCTGTGATCGAGTCCGATGCCACAACGTCCAGGTCGAAGTTGACGCCGCTGCTGAAATCCATGGTGTAGCGCGAGCCCAGCAGGTGCTTTTTCACCGTCTCATAGTCGGCAACTTTGGCGGCATCGCCGAGCGCTGAACGGATCACGTTTTGCGTGCCCAGTTGGTCCAGGATGCTCCACACCGGCGACGAATCCACGCTCCCCATCATGTCCGACATAATGGAGTTGGTGTCGATGTTCACGACGTCCCCGTTTTTCGTATCCAGTGCAACCCGCACCGCCGTGGACTCGCCGAACAGCATGGTGTTGTCATCCAGAAACGTCATCACCATGCCCCCGTCCATCGGGTAAAGCTTGGCTTCCTTGTACAGCTTAGGCTTGTAGGCCTGCAGCTTCATCTTCTTGAGCACGGCTTTCATGTTGAATTCGCCGCTGACCAGGCCCACATTCTTGACGCCCTGTTTCGGCGTGCGGAACGACGCGAACGAAAGCGTGTCCACGTCCTTGTCCGGATCAATGGAGATCCCCTTCAGCGCGCCCTCGAACTGCTTCAGGTAATCGGGCAGCAATTGCTGCTTCAGCGCCATGGCGGTCGGGGAGTTGCGCATCGCCCGGTAGTCCACCGAGATCAGTTGTTGCAGGTCGCCGGGAATCACCGAGCGGGCGGAGTTGTTAAGCGGCATCCCGTAGGCAACGCTTACGAGCACGGCACAGGCAATACAAAGCTTTACAGTTTTCATGTTTACAGTTTTCATGGGGACCTCAAAATTCGTCTTCACAAGATTTCTCTTCACAGGCTTGGCTTCACAAGATCGAGCTTCAGAAGATTCGGCTTCAGAACTACTCTTCGCCAAAACATGGAAGATAAAGGCGCTTTTCGCTTAGATGCAGAATCGGGGCCTTCTGTTCCTCCCCCAGTCTTCGATTCGTCAACGATGTTCCGCCAACTATTTACCTTTTCAGGGAACGATCCATTCTATTTTACTTGCAACTCCAGCGGGAGAAACATTGGTACGTGTCCCAATTACCAGCCAGAGTCCCGCCGTCCCATAACCGCGCCGCCGCGAAAGTTGCCCGACTGGGAGCGACGGCCAGGCTAGCGGCCTTGCCATCCCGTCTCTAACGACGCGTTTTTCATCGCGGCGGAGGGATCTCAGTCTTTTCTACCGTCGCGCGCCAGCCAAGTGGTGGGTCGTTCCCCAGCGGCGGTGCCGCCAGTAGGCCCTAAAGCTTTCTGATCGTCTCTCCACGACCTTGACCTCGACCAGAAATCCCCGAAAACACAAACGGCGCCGACCAAAAAGGTCCGCGCCGCTGTTTTTTACCCCATATATCCAAAATATCAAATTGGAAGGTCAAACGTAACACGCTTTCCAGGTTTATATTCCCATGCAGATCAGCAACTTAACCGAAAAAGCTAATCCTTACCCTGTTGACAGGATTTCCACAGAAAACACAGAAACAGAGCATGCAGCGACAGCCGCCTCGGCTTCTCCCGGCAGAGATTGGCCTGAGCGAAGCCGAAGGGGCGTAGCCCGCCGGCCGGCTTTCTGCAGGACGGACACTCTTGTCCGTCGCCTTTGCCTTTGGTTCGGTCGCGCGGTTCTGTCGCCCGGAACAAAAACCCCAAATGGACGCGACCGTGGCAGTCCCAGAACCTAAGGATGCCCGCCCGACACCCGGAGTAATTCCATTTGACACTATTTAGCAAAATAGCTAATATAGAAACATGAAAGCGGTTTCCCGCACCTTTCGCGCCCTTGCCGATCCCACCCGGCGTCAGATTCTGCAGGAATTGAAAGAACGCGACCTGGCCGCAGGAGAGATTGCCGCTCGCTTTTCCATCTCGGGTCCGTCAATTTCGCGCCATCTCTCCATTCTCAAGGCCGCCGATTTGGTTTCCGAGCGCAGGGAAGGGAATCGCATTTTCTACAAACTGGAGCCCGAGGAGATCGCGGGCGCCGTCGGCGACTTCCTCAGCGCAGTATGTCCCACGCAGGTTTTGTATCGCCACAGGGCGAAGAAAGAGCGCCAATCATGAAGATCGCAATCACGGGAGGAACAGGTTTTGTCGGAAAACACTTAGCGCGCCGCTTGCTGGCCGAAGGCCACCAGGTGGTCTTACTCTCGCGCACAGCGCGCACTGAAACCGGCGACAAGCTGCCCGGTGCACGCGCGGTGATGGCGGTCTCTTGCGACCTTTCAGATCCCGGTGTGCTGGCCGCCGCCTTCGCCGGATGTGATGCCGTTGCCCACTGTGCCGGAATCAATCGTGAACTCGGCCAGCAGACTTACCGGAAGGTGCACGTCGAAGGGACGCGCAATGTGGTGCAAGGCGCCAGACAAGCCGGAGTTCGTCGCATCGCGCTGATGAGTTTTCTGCGCGCTCGTCCTGATTGCGGGTCGCCGTATCACGAGTCGAAGTGGGCGGCGGAAGAAATCGTCCGCAGCTCGGGCCTCGACTACACAATCATAAAAGCGGGCATGGTCTATGGACGCGGCGACCACATGCTCGACCACCTTAGCCACGCTTTTTATACGCTGCCTGTTCTCGCTACCGTGGGCGTCCGGCAGAAAGCAATCCGTCCTCTGGCGATTGACGACCTGGTACACGTGCTTCACGCTGCCATGATCGACGGCCGCCTTAGCAATCAGACGCTCGCGATCACCGGAGCAGAAGAACTTTTTCTCAGCGAAGCCGCGCAGCGAGTGGCGGAAGTGCTTGGCCGCCGCGTATGGATATTTCCCGCGCCCCTGTGGTTTCACTACCTGCTGGCACGGGTTTGCGAGTTGACCATGAACGTGCCGTTGGTTGCCAGGGCACAGGTGCGGATTCTTTCGGAAGGAGTCGTGGAGCCGGCGACCGCGTGCGATCCGCTGCCGGGCGATCTGCAGCCACAGCGTCGATTCACTCCAGAACAAATAAGCGCCGGACTTCCCGCTCCCGGACCGTTCGGCTTGCGCGACCTGAGGTGTTGCCTTGGATAACGCCTCTTGAGGTTTTTTGATGCGGCGCGAACCCATGACCCACCCCATCCTGCTCTACGACGGCGTCTGCGGACTCTGCAACCGCCTGAACCAGTTCGTCCTGCGCCGCGATCCCGCAGGAATTTTCCGCTTCGCTTCGTTGCAGAGTGCCCTGGCCGCGCGCACCCTGTCGCGGCACGGGGCGGATGCCACCGATCTCGACACCGTTTATGTCCTCGTCAACCCCGATCAGCCCGATGAATACCTGCTGGCTCGCTCCGACGCTGCTATCTTCGTCCTCAAGCAACTCGGGGGTTTCTGGGGCCTCCTGGGATTCGTGGCGCAATTCAAGCCCCGCTTCCTCCGCGATTGGGGATACCGTATAGTCGCCCGCAATCGCTACCGCGTCTTCGGTCGCTTCGAAACCTGCATGCTGCCTTCCTCCGAAAATCACGATCGTTTCCTGGATGTGTGACCGGGCCGGGTTTGCCCACGCGCCTTCACATAATGAGGCTGCCCCGGGAATTGAGGTTCGTGGTGCTCACTCGTCGAAAACCGCGACGAGTGGGCAGCCTGCCTCCGTTGTAGAATGTCCCTTCGCAATTCCGTGCACCTCCCGCACGGGAAAGCCCATTCCTCCAGGTTGAGGTTTCATCCATGCCCGATAAAGCCGTCGCCGACATGCAGGCCACCAACATCGATTCCATTCTGCAGGAGCAGCGCAAGTTCGAGCCGCCCGCGGAATTCAGCAAGCACGCGCACATCAAGAGCCTGGCCGACTACGAACGGATCTATCGCGAATCGATCGACGATCCCGACAAATTCTGGAGCGGCATCGCCCGCGAGCTGCACTGGTTCAAGCCCTGGGAAAAAGTTCTGGAATGGAATTGCCCGTGGGCGAAATGGTTCGTCGGCGGCCAGATCAATCTTTCCTACAACTGCCTCGACCGCCACGTCGCCTCCTGGCGCAAGAACAAAGCCGCGCTCATCTGGGAAAGCGAGCCCGGCGAGGTTCGCGTGCTCACCTATCAGCAACTGCATCGCGAAGTGCAGAAGTTCGCCAACGTGCTGAAGGCTCTTGGGGTAAAGAAAAATGACCGCATCGCCATCTACATGGGCATGACGCCCGAGTTGCCCATCGCCATGCTGGCCTGCGCCCGCATCGGCGCGCCCCACACCATCATCTTCGGAGGATTCTCCTCCAACGCGCTCGTCGACCGTATTCACGACTCGCAGGCCACGGCTGTCATCACGCAGGATGGATCGTACCGCCGCGGCGCCGAGGTAAAACTTTTTCCCGCCGTCGAAGAAGCGCTCAAGTCGTGTCCCACTGTGAAGAATGTGGTCGTCTACAAGCGCACCGGAACGCCCATCAACCTGCAGGCTGGCCGTGATCACTGGTGGCACGACCTTATGGCGAAAGCATCCGACGTTTGTCCCCCCGAGCCGCTCGATGCCGAGCATCCGCTCTACATTCTTTACACCTCGGGCACCACCGGCAAACCGAAAGGTGTGGTGCACACCACCGGCGGATACTCCGTGGGCACTTATCTCACCACGAAGTGGATCTTTGACTTGAAAGACGAAGACACCTACTGGTGCACCGCCGATATCGGATGGGTCACCGGCCACAGCTACATCGTTTACGGACCGCTGCAGAACGGCGCCACCAGCCTGATGTACGAGGGCGCGCCGAATTTTCCCGAGCCCGACCGTTTCTGGTCGATCATCGCGCGCCACAAAGTAAATATCTTCTACACCGCTCCCACGGCGATCCGTACCTTCATCAAGTGGGGCAACGAATGGCCCAACAAGCATGATATGTCGAGCCTCCGCCTCCTCGGCACCGTCGGCGAACCCATCAATCCCGAAGCCTGGATGTGGTACCGCGAAACCATCGGCGGCAACCGCTGCCCCATTACGGATACCTGGTGGCAGACCGAAACCGGGCACATCATGATTGCCCCGATTCCCGGCGCGATTGCCACCAAGCCTGGCTCGGCGACGCGGCCGTTTCCGGGAGTGGTCGTGGATGTAGTCACGATGGATGGAAAATCAGTGCCCGAAGCCTCGGGAGGATTTTTGGTGATCAAGCGGCCGTGGCCGGGGATGCTGCGCACCGTCTACGGCGATCCCGATCGCTACGTAAAGAATTACTGGTCGCAGATTCCAGGAATGTATTTCACCGGAGACGGCGCGCGCAAAGACAAAGACGGATATTTCTGGATCATGGGCCGAGTGGATGACGTGCTCAACGTGAGCGGCCATCGCTTAAGCACGATGGAAGTGGAGTCCGCACTGGTGGCGCATGAAGCGGTCGCGGAGGCGGCGGTCGTCGGCCGCCCCGACGAACTCAAAGGCCAGGCGATTTCGGCGTTCGTCACGCTGGAACATGGCCGCAAGCCCACGAAAGAACTGAAAGAAGAGCTGCGCAAGTGGGTCGCCAAAGAAATCGGAGCGCTCGCTAAGCCCGATGACATTCGCTTTACCGACACCCTCCCGAAAACTCGCAGCGGAAAAATCATGCGGCGCTTGCTGCGGGAGCTGGCCAGCAGCGGGGACGTAAAAGGCGATACGACTACGCTCGAAGATTTCGGGGTGATCGCGAAGTTGAAAGAAGCGGACGAGGGTTAGGGCTCCACACGATCCAGCAATATGGCGAGTCGACTTGTATGAGTTTCCTCCGTGATCGCGGCGATGCTCGTGGCGATATTCTCGCCGCTCGGCGCGCGTTCCCAAACCGGCTGCCCGGCCGGAAGCGTGGTCGATGGCACCGGCCGGCCCGTAGAGGGAAATCCGCATCACATTGGGCGACAACGTCTAGACCACGGCACAAATCTCTCCCGAGCCTCGCTCCGATCAGGCCGGACAATTCCGAATCGAAGGCATCCCTCCCGGCAACTACAAAGCGAACGCATGTAACGATCAGCTTGGTTATCCGGGAATCTGGTGGCCGGACCGCGATGTGTCCATCGGCGCGTCTTCCATTTGCACCAACATCACCTTCAACCTGCGCCGGCGGACTGCAAAGCTGAAGCTGACAGTCACCGATGCCGCGACCTCCAAGCCCATCCCTCCTCGGGTAAATGCCCTAGTATGAATTAGACAGGAAAAGTTGCGGACTGGCCTTGACTCCATCGTGATGCGTTCTATCATGGAGGTAACGCTCCTCCCTAGGGTAGGGGACAATCCAACAAATAACCGTAAGGAAAACTGGAGGAAGTCCCCATGAAACTGAATGACAGCATTACGACCTACGACGTTGCCGAGGCTCTACAGGGCGAGTCCGGTAAGTTCGAAGTAACCAGCCCCAACGGAGAGCGCTATTTCGTTACGTGCCTGCCCGGACATTCCATTGCAAGTCTGGAGTGGGCCGGTTCTGAGCCGAATCTGCAGCCCTTTCTCGTGCGCAAAGTAGCTCAACCAATCACGACAGAGGGCCGTTCCAAGAGATCCGCGGCTGCCTGATATTCGGGTAAGCCAAAAAACCAAGCCCGGCCCCGATCAGGCCGGGCTTTTGATTGGTGTGCCCAGCATGCTTGACAGCTTGGAGGTGCAAGCCCTCTTCACAACGTGATGGACGTGAAGTGATAGCGAAGCGCAACGGTGAAACACACTCGCCGTGAGGCGGGGCCGGAAGAAGCGCGGAGCAAAGATGCGAGCCGATGAACAAGAACCGGATAGGAGGCCTAGGGTGGCGGGCGAGCGAGCCAGTGATTGCGTAGCCCATATCGATCAAGCTCACTGGTGGTAAATCCGGCGGTTGTGCATCGAAGGCGGTCGAGCTTACCTCGGGAGATCTGCGCCATGTCACGGAACCATGGAGGTGATTCGACAGATTCAAAACCAAGGTCAAACGCGACGGACAAGAGGGTCCGTCCTACGCGGGCAAAGTCAAGCGCCGCGCGCGAGTCGCCTTTGTCCACACGAAGCTAGTTCAAAGGAAAACCTGGAGATGCCTACTCTCCGGCGCCCATCATCACGATCGGCATGGTGGGAGTCGTGGCGCCCGCTTCATTCTCCACGGTAATGGCGAAGGTTTTGGCTTCCGCACCCGGCGGGAGCGGAGGATTGATCACCGTTCCGCGGCCGCGAGCATCGGGCTTGAATACACCCGCGGCGATGGCCGCGCCCTGCGTTGGAATCAGCCACAGCTCATAGGCCTTGTTGGGCGGAAGCGGCGGCATATTTGTCGCGAGAAAAACCAGGCTGCCGCGGCTGCGCAGATAGAACGCCTTGCCCTGCGGTTGCGGTTGCGCCTTCAAAGCCACCACGGTGACGACCTGCGCCTCCGGTTCGATGATGGGCGCGGCGATTCTGCGAATGTCTTCCAGTTCGCGTGCGCTCTGCGTCGCTTGCGCGTTGGCGGAGGCGAGGGTCTGCTTCAGCGCCGCGTTTTCTTTCCCTAGCGACGCCGCAAACACGATCACGGCTGCCGTTGCGGCCCATCCCAACGCTCCCCACCACGACCGGCGGGATCCTGTCTCCACAACTTTCACTGGCACGCGCGGCTCTTTCGTCACGGCATCCAGCAAACGCTGGCGCGCGCGTTGCGGAGGCTTCGGCCCTAGCGTCGACAATGCGAGCAGAGCGCCGTCGCCGCGTAGCTGTTCGAGCTCCAGCCGACACGCGGAGCAGCCGGCAAGATGCGCCTCCATGGCTGCGCGGTCTTCGCCTTTCAGAGCGTCGACCGCGTAGAGTGCGAGATCGTCGGCGAATTGTTCGTGTATGCTCATTGTCTAAAGGCTGATCACTTCCAACTTCAATCTCCTCCCCACCTCCCACCCGTCGACTTCGCTCAGGGCATGCTTTCTCGCGCCAAAAAACGTGCGAGAAATGGGGCACCCGTCAGGGGCTCTGGAACGCCTTTCGCAAAGTCATCAGTCCGGTACGAATTCTGGTCTTGATAGTGCCCAGCGGCTCGCCGGTTTTGCCTGCGATCTCGGAATGGCTCAGGCCTTCAAAATACGCCATTTCGAGAGCGCTGCGCTGAGGAGGAGGCATGGCGCCGATCACGCCGCGAACTTTTTCCGCAACCCGCGAACGGTCGGCTTCGCGAGCCAGATCGGGGGACACCGAAACGATCACAGCTTCCAGATCGGTTTCTGGCTTGCGCTTGCGCAGGAAATCGATGGCGCGGTGGCGCGCGATTACCGCCAGCCACGAGCCCAGCGTTCCCCGCGCCGCATCGAACGCCGCGGGATTTCGCCACAGCTGCAGGAACACTTCCTGCAACACGTCTTCGGCGGCGCCAGTGTCCCCAAGCACGCGCAACGCAACCGCGTACACCACGGACGAATAGCGGTCGTAGAGCTGCGCCACCGCGCTCTGGTCGCCGGCCTTGAGGGCCGTGACCATCGCCAGGTCGGGCGCAACACCTTGTCCCTCAGGACATTGTCGTTCCGGACTCGACAAAAGCTACGTCTCTTCCTTTTTCACTTTGATGGTTCACTTCTACGCTAAGTACGAATAGAGGGTGCAGTTTGGATTGCCTAGGATCATGGATTGTGTGGAGCGGGCACCCTTGCCCGCTGCCTTTGACTTTGATTTCTTAGGTTGCCCGACAAAATAAAAATCAAACGGCAAAAGCCGCGGGCAAGAGGGCCCGTTCCACACAGGCTAAAGCTACTGGCTCAAGCGGATGGCGAGCTGCCGTTCCGGCTGCGTCATATCGCCCCAGAGTTTCTTCATGTTGTCCTGCAGCGGCTGGTCGTCGGGTTGCTTGCGCAGAGCGAGCGCGAACCAGTGATACGCCGTAGGCAGGTCGCGGGGCGCGCAAACCCCGGTGGCATAGAGCGCGCCGAGCGAGATCATCGCTTTGGGATTTCCTTTGGCTGCCGATGGCCTCAGTGTCTTCATGCCACGATCACAGTTCTGCGGCGCGCCCCGGCCATAAATAAATTTCTCCGCTTCGGCGACCGGGTCTACGGGCTTGGCAGGAGGCTTCGGCTTGGGAGCGGGTTTGGCCACGGGCTCGGCTGCGGCAGTGTGATCACTGTTGTCGCCGGAATCGGAGCCGGCTGAGCTTGAAGCAGCTGGGGTTGCAGTCGACCCTGACGCAGCTGCTGACGCAGGAGGATTCGAAGCTTCGTCGCCGGGCGCGGCGGCCGGGGCAGCGGTTGGGGCGCCGGTCGCAGCGGGCTGCGCCGGTGGCGTGATCGGAGCATTCGGCGCCGCCCCGGAATTCGCGGCGTCCGGAGTGCCAGTCGCGGGAGTATCGGCCCCGGTCGCCGTGCTTCCGCCTGCGGCGGATGCTCCATCGGGATTGGCGGGCTGCGACGCTGCTGCATCGGGCGTTGACGCCCCAGAAGCTGGCGGCGTGGCCGGCTTCGACGCAGAAGAAGATAAAGATGATGACGCACTACGCTTCGCCGACGCCATCAGTCCCGCAAAATCCTGGCCGCTCCAGCGCAAATATCCGAGACCCACTGCCAGCGCCAACGCCAGCAGCATCAACACATATTTCCAAGCTCCGCTGCCGCCCTGACCGCGCCCTTCGTCCTCGAGAAGATAGTCGAGATTTTGTGAAGTTTGCAGACTCGGATCGGGCGGGAGTTTTTCGCTGCGGCTCGCAGGCGGAGGATCGTTCAATCCCAGAAACGATGGACCCGAAATGATGGCGCGATTTTCGCCCGGACGATCCTCGCGAAGCGGCGGGCGCTCCATTGGCACGGCAGCCGGGGACGGCGCGACCGGATGAGAAACAGAAAGCGGATTCGCGGGCCGGGTACCCGGCGCAGGCACAACGGGTGCAGAAACAACCGGAGCGGATGCAGCCGGCTTCGGAGGAGAAATTGGCGCGGCGACGACAGGTGCGGTTGCGGCGGGCTTCGACGCGGCAATCGGCACTTCGGTGGTTGTGTCTTCGGTGCTAGCCGCTTCCGCAGTGGTTCCGTCGGCAATCTTCGTTTCGGCGACCTTGGATTCAGCCGCTTTGGCCTGGGCAGCTTTGGCTTCGGCAATCTTGGCTTCGATGAGCTTGGCTGCTTCACTCGCCGAGAAGACGGGGACCGCGGGTTTCTGCGACGACGGTGAAGGTGCGGACGGCGGCGCTGCCGGCTTCGGCGTCGCGGGCTGCGCGGGGACGGTTCGCAGCGGGCCTCCGCACATGCCGCAGAAGCGATTGGTCTCCGAGTTCGAATTTCCGCAGCGGGGACAACGCACGGTTTTCCCTCCCCACTAGCTTACGACATCTTGGGAGGCGTATGCAGCGGTCATCTCTAGGAGGTACCTGCAAGATGACGGCATAACGGGGAAATCGACCCGAATCCGAACCGATCCACCGAAGGTCGGGATCTTGACCTTGCCCGTCGCTTTTGACTTTGATTTTTGATGGCGTAGATGCAAATCAAAGGCAACTTCAAACGCGACGGACAAGAGTGCCCGTCCTACACAGGCAAAGTAACCATCCGAAAGTCACTAAAGTCAGGCGGGGTAACCGCCGAAGTAACCCGTGATGGACCACTGAAGTGCCATTTCACTGCCTAGGGCTGCGTGGTAGTACTAGTACTGCTGGACGATGGAGGGCCCTCACTAAGGTTATGCCGACCAAATTCTCAACCGCAGCGATTCGGTACGGGCTGGCAAGTCTACTCGCGATTTTCGGCCTGTGCGCGGCCGGACAAGCTCAGCAGCAGGTCCACCAGCAGGTCCAGCAGCAAGTGGCAATGGCGATGCTGAACCCGCCCGATGCCCCTAGTGCCATGGAGCCGGTGCGTCCCGTCGAACCGATCGAACTAAAGCCTTCGCCGGAAGCGCCCAGCCATCGCCGTTTCTGGGATCGCGAAAACACCCTGCTGTTTGCCGGGACCCTGCTCACCAGCGCCGGCGATTTTGTGGTGACGCGCAACAACCTGCAGGGCGGCGGCGGTCAGGAATTGAATCCCATCGCGCGCGTGTTCAGTGGCAGCACGGCTGGCCTGGTGGCCAACTTCGCGGGCGAAACCGCAGGCGTGACGGGCCTCAGCTACTTCTTCCACAAGACGGGCCATCACCGCCTAGAGCGCCTGGCGCCCATGGTGAACATGGCGGCATCCGGATATGCGATCGGCTACGGCTTGCGCCACCGCTAGGCCCGCGGCGAGACCATGGAGAGACAGCCGCCTCGGCTGTCAGGTTTTGCTCCCCGAATCTCGCGCAAGGGACGTTCTTCGAGCAAAATCAGAGTCAAAAGCGGCGTACACAGCCTGCCCGCCCTGAGGATTTGTGACTTTTTTGAATTTTCGATGATTTGGTCGTCGTAACCGCTTTGTTTGCAGCATCGCTTTTTGGCAACGTCGAAAAAAGTCACAAACTCCGAGCGAAGTCGATAGGGAGTGTGTCCGCCCTACGTGCAAGGTCAAAATTCCCACCCTCAGCTGACACCAAAGTCATTCTGCGCGCGGTACGAATCACGGTAAATTCTTAATCATGAGGCGGAAATACCGGCCATATGTTGCCGTTGGAGTCGGGCTATATCTGTTCATCATGTGGTCTGCGTTCCGCTGGGAGCGCAGCCAGCACCTGCCCGACGGCACCATTTTTGACCATATCGAGAACGAGCGCAAAAAGAAGTTCGTCGCAGATCAGAAAGAAGACCAGAAAAAGGACCAGAAAAGACAGCTGGAGGCGCGGCCCTCATCTGACGCAGAGTCGCGGCTGAACGCCAGTCCGGCCTTTGTCACGGTGCGCTACGACGCAG
>Ga0070766_10001232_pt1 | contig 12344 bp, 13 predicted proteins | sample HubBroMetageWFT6_FD_69782 | JGI IMG/M metagenome (GOLD analysis project Ga0070766, IMG submission 69782) | Warmed and freeze-thawed soil microbial communities from the Hubbard Brook experimental Forest, New Hampshire - Hubbard Brook CCASE Soil... | ecosystem: Environmental > Terrestrial > Soil... | reverse complement strand
TGTTCGACGAGGTGCACGAGCCGGCTCGTGGACGGCAGGAGGACCCTGAAAGCGAGCGCCAGAGCCACGAGATAGAGAATGACCCCTACCAGCAGGAAGGGAGTCTGAAAGATATTGATGTTCGCGGTCCAGATCAGACCCGCGCCACTGATGGCCATCGTTACAGCGAGGGGCAACACCAGGCGCATTTCAATCCGGTGGTTGAGCTCGACGGCGAAGCGCAAGTGCTGCGGCATCTGCGCCGCGAGGCTGCCGACGATTGGGAACACGAAGATCGGCCCGAAGGCGATCACCGCGGCGAGTATGTGCAGAAACAGCCAGAGCAGGAACCAGTTCATAGTTGCCTCCCAGTCACTTAGAGCCGGACCGCCCGATGGTAAACCTGACGTCGAATCCGTGCATGCCTGACAACGCATGCGCTCTGCTGAGGCCGGCATGCTCGAACCGGCAAGGAGGATGGCATTATGAACTGGACGCTCGAACTCGTGGTCGTGCCTATATCAGACATCGACCGCGCCAAGGCCTTCTACACCGAGAAGGCGGGGTTCAACCTGGACGTCGACCATCGCGCCGGTGAGGACTTCCGCGTTGTGCAACTCACCCCGCCGGGCTCGGCGTGCTCGATCGCCCTGATGAAGACAGACATGGTCCCGGGCTCGCTCAAGGGGCTACAGGTGTGCGTTTCCGACATCGACGCGGCGCGAGCGCAACTCGCCGAACGCGATGTCGACGTCAGCGAGGTGTTCCATTTCGGCGAAGCCGGCCAGACCCCCGGCCACGACCCGCAGCGCGCCGAATACAACTCCTTCATCTCTTTCAGCGACCCGGACGGGAACCTCTGGTTGGTCCAGGAGGTGAAGGCCAGGGCGTGACCTGGGCGCCCTTCACCTCACCCGGATGCTGGCATCCCCCTAGTCGCGGTGCTCGCATCCTTGGAGGCCGCTCAAAGGTGCGTGACACTGGTGACGTCCCACGCAAACTCACTATGAGCCAGACATAGACAAGAAGCTCGCTACCAGGATCGGTTGGTCGCTGTGGACCGTGTCGCTGGCGGTCGCGGTGGGTGGAATTGTTATCTCCCGATTGGCCGGGGGCGCGTCCGCGTTGATCGAGCTGGTCGTCGCCGCAGCATTCGCCACTCTGGGAGCCTTTGTGCTGTCACGGCAACCGGCCAACGCCATCGGCTGGCTATCGGTCGGGCTTGGTCTGGTAGCGGCGACCGACAGCTTCGCGCAGGGCTATGCCGTGCGGGCGCTGGTGCGGGCACCCGGGTCCCTTCCGGGAGGCCTTCCCGCAGCATGGTTCCAGGAGTGGGACTGGCTTCTGTTGATCGGCCTTGGTCCGGCGTTCCTGCTGCTCCTCTTTCCAGACGGCCGGCTGCCGTCACCTCGGTGGCGCCCCGTCGCTTGGATGGCTGCGGCCGGAACCGCGCTCGCTGTCGCAGGCCTCATGTTCAAGCACGGGGCATTCACGGACGCCAACAGCCTCCTCAGCGCAATTCAGAATCCGGTCGGGGCGGACGATGGCCTCGGCGTCGCCATCGCCGCACTGTTCCTCGTAGGTTTGGTGCTGCTGCTGGGCGCGGTACTTGCCTCGGTCGTGTCGCTCGTCGTGCGATTCCGCGGCGCAGAACCAGACCAGCGGCAGCAGATCAAATGGTTTGCCTACGGGGGTTCGATCTACGGACTGATCGTGGTGATCGCCGCGCCGTTCTGGCCGGTTTCTCCGATCCCCCAATTCCTGATCCCGCTCAGCTTCGTGCTTGCGCCGGTGACGGTCGGCGTCGCCATCCTGAAGCACCGGCTGTACGACATCGATGTCGTCATCAGCCGGACCCTGGTGTACGGCGCGTTGGCTGCCTTCATCACCGCGCTGTATGTCGCAATTGCCGTGGGGATCGGCTCGCTGGTCGGAAGCGGCGGCAGGCCGAACCTGGGTTTGTCGATCCTCGCAACCGCCATCGTTGCCGTCGGTTTTCAACCGGCACGCGCGAGGCTTCAGAGGATCGCCAACCGCCTGGTGTATGGAACAAGGGCGACACCCTACGAGGTACTCAGCGAATTCTCGGGACGCGTCGCGGAGACGTACGCCGCAGATGAGGTGCTGCCGCGGATGGCCATGCTCCTGCAGGAAGGAACGGGCGCAGTCGCTGCAACCGTCTGGCTCCGGGCCGGTGATCAGCTGAGACCGGCTGCCACATACCCTCCCGATGCCGACTCTGCAGAGCCGATCCAAATAGCCGGGCAGGTGCTCCCCGAGATCGTCGGGTCGGACCACGCCGTGGCGGTGCTGCATCGAGGGGACCTTCTCGGCGCGCTCAGCGTCGTCAAGCGTCGAGGGGAATCGCTGTCAGTCATCGAGGAGAAATTGTTTGCCGATCTGGCCAATCAAGCGGGGCTCGTGCTCAAGAACGTCGGCCTGGCGGCAGAACTGCTGCAACGCATCGACGAGCTCCGGGCGTCGCGCCAACGCCTGGTCGCCGCGCAGGACGCCGAGCGACGGCGGCTGGAGCGCAACCTTCACGATGGAGCGCAACAGCACCTGGTCGCTCTCAAGGTCAAGCTCGGGCTCACCGAGATGCTTGTCCAGAGAGATCCGGAAAGGGCGTTGGTGACGCTCCGACAGCTCAAGTCGGACGCCGACGAGGCTTTGGAGACGCTTCGCGATCTTGCGCGCGGAGTCTATCCGCCGCTGCTGGCTGACAAGGGCTTGTCCGTCGCACTCGAATCACAAGCGCGCAAGGCGACGCTGCCGGTAACCGTCGATGCGGCCGGTGCGACCCGGCGCTATCCCCAGGAAACCGAAGCGGCTGTGTACTTCTGTGTCCTGGAGGCGCTGCAGAACGTGCAGAAGTATTCAGCTGCCTCGCACGCGGTGGTTCGCGTGTGCGAGGACGGTGACCGGCTGCTCTTCGACGTTGAGGACGACGGCTGCGGGTTCGATCCGGTCACCGTGAAGAAGGGATCCGGGCTCGTCAACATGACGGATCGGCTCGACGCGCTGGGCGGTGAGATGAAGGTCGACTCGCGCGCTGGGGGAGGGTGTCGACTGCATGGATCGTTGCCACTCCAGGTCGCAGCGCTCGTCCGAGCATCGGCGTGACAGAGCGAAAGACCCGAAGGCACAAGGTGCCCGAGCGAGAGCGGACGACGAACTAGACTCAGCGAGTGTCCGTCACACTCCGTCGTCCAACCGCCGACGAGTATGCCGCTTGGTCAGGGTTGGAGCGAGAGGGATACATATCCGAGATCGTCGCGTCCGGGGGCCTTACGCGCGCTGCGGCTGAAGAGCAGGCTCGCCGCGAAGACGCCGAGATCCTTCCAAACGGCCTTGATAGTCCTGGACAGCTGATCTTCCGTCTGGAGGCAGCGGGCCAGCCGGTCGGCTGGCTCTGGCTCTCCCTCCAGCACCCCTACGGGGACCCGGGTGTGGGCTTCATCTACAACATCGTCGTTGACGAGCCGTTCAGAGGCCGCGGCTATGGTCGGGAGGCGATGCAACTGGCTGAGCAGGAGGCGAAGCACAACGGACTGCACGCGCTCGCACTCAATGTGTTCGGGCACAACCGGGTGGCTCGGGACCTCTATTTGAGCCTTGGTTATCGCGAAACATCGGTTCGGATGAGGAAGGAATTCTGAGCGTGAAATGACCGACCCTATCGGTCAACCTGCATCAGGCGCTGGATGGGAAGCCGTTGCGCACGTACAAGAGCAGCCCGGCGCTGTGCATCAATTGGAAGTTCGCGGCCACATACGCGCGCAGTCGAGCATCCGGCGGGATGTACCAGTGTGCGAACGGCGTGCTCGTCAGCATGTAGTCGCATTGTTCGACCATCCCCGTCCACAGGCGCTCCGCACCAAGGGAACCGTATCCGTACGAGAGCGTCGCCCCCTCGGGATCGATCAGGGCATTGCAGCGCGTGGTTGCGACGAATCGATTGGTGGTCACGAGCTTTGACGGCGCATCCGAGAGCACGCAAGCTCCCGCGGGGATGACCGCGTCGACAACGCCGGCGATGTCGGATGTCGCAGACCCGTCGATCGCCAGCGCCTGATGCGTGAACAGGATCGCGACTCCGACCGCGGCGATCCCAACGACCAGCCGTGGCGCTCGTTGGTTGACGAGACGCGCGATAGACATGCCCAGAAGCAACCCCAGGAAGGGGGTGACGAACGCCGTGTAGTTTGCAAAGTAGTAGCTGGGGCCGAGCTGAGCGATCGCTGACAACAAGGTCGCGGCAATTGCGAACCACTCCAAGGGCGACGGCCGGCGGCGCGGCAGGACGAAGGCTGCGAGCACGATCGCCACCAACACGACGGTGGCGATGATCGACACAGATGAGCCGCCGAACGCCGACGTGCCTGTGATATCACCAAGTCGCACCGGAATCGAGACGCGGTCGCCCGCCGGAATGCTGCTCAGCGGCGTGATGAGGACGTCGCGGATGAAGGATCCGGGCGCCATGACGAAGAAGGGCAGTGTCGGGATCCCGAACCCGGCGACCACACCCGTGACGAAGGGAAGCAATCGGCGGCGGATGTCAGGAAGGCAGAGAACGCACAGGACGAGCACCGGGACGATGGCCGGCGCCTTGACCGTCCCGGCGATGCCGAAAAGGATCCCCCCGGAAAGGATGCGACGACCCGAGACCGCGAACGAATCGCCATCGAATACAAGGGCGGCTCCAGCCAGGCAAAAGAAAGCGACGACTGATTCGAGCAGGCCGCTTCTGAGCGCGTACAACTGAGCGGGGTAGAGCGCCATGACCCCGCAGGCGACGATCACCGCAAGGCGTCCGTGCGGTCGGATAACCCTGCCGATGAGCAGCACGCTCGCCGCTGCGAGAACAGGCGTGCAGAGGCGCAGGAGCGCTAGCGCATCGCGCGTGCCGATCCACTCCGAGAGGAACGCGAGCGGGCTCACGAGCAGCGGAAATCCGGGCGGCTGTACCAGGTCGAAGTCGCGGTACGGCATCGATCCATGGACGAGCCGGATGGAGCCGCCGAGCCAGGCGGCTATGTCAGGGGTGATGCCGAACAGGAATCCCGGGCGAGTGAGCTGATAGAACGTGATTGCCGCCGCGAGTACGGCGATCACCCAGATGAAGAACGTGGTGCTCCGGGCGCTTTCTCGCTGCATTCCAACCCCAAGCCCGGAACCGATGTTCCGGGCCGTGAACTTGTGGTCGCGCGTCGAGAATAGCGGGGAGCACTGCGGAGCGCGCGATCAAGCTCTGGGAAATCGACGTTGGTCGCGAGACGTCATTTGATGACCGCTACCCCCGCAGCGTTGATCACCTCCCAGCGAGCACCGAAGGCGTCCACCCCCTCACCATTGGCCATACCGGGGCCCGAGTCGGCGATGAAGTAGTACAGCGGGTGTCCATGGTAGGTGACCTGCTTGGTGCCGTTCTGGCGCGTAATCGTCCCGAGGAGGCTCTGCGAGACGCCACCCATTCCTCGCGGTGTTCCCGAAGTGGTCAATGGTGGCCAGTTCTGCGCACACGACCCATAGCAGGTGGACATCGTGGCGCTGTCGCTCATGAACAGGTACAGAGTCTTGCCGTTGGGACCGACGAGGATCGGTCCGAGATTGCCCACGCTGCGCAGGGTCAACGCCGTGCCCATCGCAGGTGGGGGCGTTGCGTGCACAACGACCGGGGTCGGGGTCGGAGCTGCGGTGGGAACCGCCGTCGGCGCCGGGGTCGGCGTCGGCGCTTGCGTTGGCGCCGTCGTTGGTGTTGACGGTGCCCCACCAAGCGCACCCGTGGTCGCGGAACCGCACGCAGCGATCGTCAGCAGACTCAACGTTCCGCCAAGGATGACAAGTTTCTGTTTCATTGATCCGTTGCTCCGCGGTCACCGCCGCATCCCGTCCGGCTGCTCCGCCGGATTCGAACATCGATACGCGCGCCGGTTACGCAGGGTGAGCAACGACGAGCGCTTGCACCGTGTGCATCAGGGCTGCGGCACAGCACACGGCGCAACGCGTGTAACCGTGCTGCGTATATGCACGGTGGGTCGCGCGGGGGCGAAGACCCCATGCTCATTGGGCCGCGTCGCCATCCGGTACGTGTTGTCGCACATGGACGGCTGGGCCGTCAGAATCGCGAGCATGAATTTTGCAACCACCCTGCTGGGTTGGCACGACTTCTATGCGATAACAGGTACCGCGGCGGCAAGCCTCGTCGGGCTGCTCTTCGTCGGTCTCTCGCTGCACCTCCGGGTCGTGGTGACGCGCCCGGAGGTCGAGGGCCTGGCAAGGGTCACCCTGACCGGCTTCGCTGTCACCCTCGTCACGTCGCTGTTCATGGTCGTTCCACGTAGCGGCGATGCGTCGTCGATCGGCTGGGACCTGGTCGGCCTGGGTGGCGTCGCGGCTGCCCTCATCGTTCGCAGCCTCGTGACCGGGATACGCAGCGAGTACCGAACGCTCAGCGCCCAGCGTCTGATCCTGAGATTCGGGTCGAGTGCGCTGTCCATCATCGGCGTCATCGCGATCGGTGGCGTGTTCGTCGGAGGCGACTTCGAGGACGGATTCGCGTGGCTCTCCGGCATCGCCATATTTCTGCTGCTCACCTCACTCCGCAACTCCTGGGATCTACTGGTGAGCGTCGGCCGCGCCATTCAGGCTCCATCGCATCCCTGACCAGAGCGACGGTGAGCCCAGGCTATTGACATTAGCCATGGAGCTAAGTAGAGTAGCCACAATGGAAACAGAAACCACCGCCCGCCTCGAGGAAACCAGCTATCTGTCCCGTCCCGAAGGGCGGATCGCGTACGACATCGACGGCAGCGGGCCGCTGGTCGTTCTCGTGCCCGGTATGGGCGACCTGCGCGCGACCTATCGGTTCGTGGCGCCGATTCTCCGCGAGGCGGGCTATCGCGTCGCCGCCACCGACCTGCGCGGACACGGCGACAGCGACGCCGCCTTCGCGACCTACAGCGACACCGAGACCGCTGCGGACGTCGTGGCCCTCATCGAGAAGCTCGGGGGTCCCGCGATCGTCGTGGGGAATTCCATGGGCGCGGCTGCGGCCGTCATCTCGGCTGCCGAGCGACCCGAGTTGGTGAGCGGCCTCGTCCTGATCGGGCCGTTCGTTCGCAACGCGAGGATGAGCGCGATGCAGCGGCTGCTGATTCGGGTGGCGATGACTCCGTTGTGGGCGGCAGTCGCGTGGAAGTCCTACCTTCCCAGGCTCTATGCCGGCCGGCGTCCCGACGATTTCGACGCCTATCGCGACCGGGTGGTCGCCGGCTTGCGCCGGCCGGGACATGCGAGGGCGTTCTCGCGCACGACGCACGTGAGCCACGACCCGGCTGAGGCTCGCCTCGGCGCGGTCGCCGCACCAACTCTGGTGGTGATGGGCGACAAGGATCCGGATTTCGCGGACCCGAAGGCGGAGGCGGCATGGATCGCGCAGACCCTGCGTGGTGAGGCGGTCATCGTGCCGGAGGCCGGCCATTACCCGCAGTCGCAGCAGCCCGAGATCACAGCCGACGCCGTGCTCCGGTTTCTGCGCGGCCTCGGCGACCGTGCCTAGGGCGGGGCTCACCGAGACGCTCGTCGTTGAGGAGGGCGAGCGGATTGCCGATGAGGTTGGCTTGTCGAGACTGACGCTTGCGGCCCTGGCAGCTCGACTCGGCGTCCGGCAGCCGTCGCTCTACAAGCACGTCGCCGGTACCGATGGGCTCCGACGCGGCATCGCGCTGCGGGCCAAGAATGAGCTCGCCGATGTCCTGCAGCGAGCAGCCGTCGGTCGTGCCCGTGGAGGGGCGATTACCGCCATGGCCCACGCGTACCGTGCTTGGGCGATCGAGCACCCCGGTCGATACGCGGCGGCGCAGCGAGCGCCTTTGCCGGGGGATGTCGACGACGAGATCGCCAGCGGCAACGTTGTCCGGGTGGTTGCCGACGTCATGGCCGGCTACCACTTGCGCGATGACGATGCCATCGACGCGATTCGCGCGCTGCGCGCCGCCCTCCATGGCTTCGTTACGCTGGAGGCCGACCATGGCTTCGAATTGCCGGTGGACGTCAATCGCAGTTTTGACCGTCTCGTTGCCGGACTTGCCACCGCGTTTGCGCGGTGGGGCGAAGTCGCCACCGCGGCGGAGCAGACGTGACGTGCGCGACGGGGCGATGAGTCGCGGGGAGCTCGAGTCGGTGGTCGCCGAATTCATCGCGTGATGCGTGTTAGGGTCCTGGCGCATGGCTGATGCGGTGGTCAATCTGCGCGACGGTGTCGGCCGGTCCTCTCGCATCGAGGCCACCGGGGAGTCCTTCGCACTCCGCGAGTGGTCGGGGAGCGGACCCGCGGAACTCCACGTGCATCACGCTGATGACGAGGCGTGGTGCATCCTCGCGGGAGTCGTTCGCTTTCGGTTCGCGGACCGTGAGGTGGATGCCGGCGTCGGATCCACGGTCTTCGTCCCCGCGGGTACCGCGCACACATTTGAGGCCCTCACGCCAGACACGCGCTACCTGTTGATCTTGACCAAGCGATTGGTGTCCCTCATCGAGGCGCTGCATGGAGGACCCAGCGGTGAGGCCAAGGCCCAGGTGTATCGCGACCACGCCTCGGAATTGCTGGAGTAGGTCCGCGTGCGCGCGCAGGGCCAAGGGGCCGCGAATGTGCGCGATGAGTTTCACGCGCTGATGCGGTCTGCAGAGGTATTGCACGTTCTGTTCACGCGAAAGGTGGTAACTGATGGCGAGAGTCCTTGCGGGAATCACGACGTCAATCGACGGATACATCACCGGTCCCAACGACGGGCCGGGCAAGGGCCTGGGCGAGGGTGGTGAGCGTCTTCACAGCTGGGTCTTCGGCGGAGCGTGGACGTATGCGGATCAGGGGCGAGGTGAGCCGACAGGCGAGGACGCGGCCTTCCTCGCGGAGGCCATGGCGACACTCGGAGCGGTCGTCGGTGGGCGCTGGACGTACGAGGCTGCCGGGCACTGGGGTGACCAGAATCCGTGGGGACTCCCGTTCTTCATCGTCACCCACCGCCCCGAGGAACAACCACCTGGAGGTGCTTTCACGTTTGTGTCCGGCGTGGAGACCGCGGTCTCGCGTGCCCGGGAAGCCGCAGCCGGCAAGGACATTCACGTGATGGGCGGTGCCGATGTCATACGTCAGGCGCTCACTGCGGGAATCGTCGATGAGCTGACGATCATCATCGCCCCCGTCATCCTGGGCGGTGGAAAACGTCTCTTCGAGGGATTCACGCAGTCGATCGACCTCGAGCCCCTCGGGGTGCGCCAGTCGCCATTCGCCACCTTCATGACCTACCAGGTGAAACAACCGCGCTAGCCTCAACGCCATGGATGTGGCGCGAACCCATGACAGTTCCGAGGCGGCCAGGCTTCTTGCGACCGGTGGCCGGCTTCGCCGGCTTGCCGACGACATGGCGGTCGACCTCGAGAACCTGGAGGCTCCCCTGCGTCGCGCGGTGCCGTCGGGCCTTCATCTTGGAGCCGTTGACCGCGATCCCGTCAGCCTCGCCCACGCCGCCTCGGCCGCCACCGCTCCCGACCATGTCGACTTCCAGATCTGGTGGGGGGTCGATCGCGCCAGGTACTGGCGGCAACTCCTCGATGGGGAGGGGCCGTGCGGCGCCGTTCTGCCCGAGCCATCCCGCCTCGTGCGTGAGACGGACGGTGCCATCGCAGCGGCCGTTCTCGTGACCGAGATGGCGCCGACTGCGTGGTGGGCGGGTGGCCCGTGGATTCCCGAGATCTTCGTGGTCGCGAAATTCCAGGGTCGGGGAGTTGGCGGGCTCCTCCTCGAGCACGCCCTGGGGGCCTGCGCTCGGGCCGGCGACAAACGCCTGGGATTGACGGTCAGTCAGGGCAACCCCGCGCGGCGGCTTTACGAACGCTTCGGGTTTCGGCCGTTCCGGTCCACGTGGTTCATCGAGCGCCGGTAACGGCCTCCAGGACCCCGGGTCGCGCGGCAGCAATCGATAGGATTCGACGCGCTTGGCCCGGGACCTTCCCGGCCTCGGGGGTCGTACCGTGTCGGGCCAGAACATGCCTGACCGTCAGCTGCCCAAGTGGTCTGAGATCAAGCCGCTGCTTCGAGCGCGACCTGTCCAACTCGACGCGACCGACCGCCGGCTCTCTCGCGCGTTGACCATCGCCGACCTCCGAACCGCGGCACGCCGCCGCGTCCCGCGCGCCGTCTTCGACTACACCGATGGAGCGGCTGAGGGTGAGATCAGCCTGCGCCGCGCTCGACGCATGTTCCAGACACTCGAGTTCTCGCCGTCGGCGCTGCACGACGTCTCTGCTGTCGATACCAGCGGCGTCGTGTTGGGTCGTGCGGTCTCGGCCCCGTTTGCGTTCGCGCCCACCGGCTTCACCCGTCTCATGCACCACGAGGGTGAGCGAGCAGTCGCTCGTGTCGCCGAGCGACATGGCATCCCGTATGCGCTTTCCACCATGGGGACCACGTCGATCGAGGACGTCGCCGCCGCGGCCCCCGACGCACGAAAGTGGTTTCAGCTGTACGTGTGGAAGGATCGCGCGGCCGGCGCGGAGTTGATGACCAGAGCCAACGCAGCCGGCTTCGAGGCGCTGATGCTGACCGTCGACGTCCCCGTCGCCGGGAATCGACTTCGTGACGTTCGCAACGGGTTCTCGATCCCTCCCGCACTCACATTCGGGACCGTGGCCGACATTGCCTCGCATCCCGCCTGGTGGGCGAACCTTCTCACCACCAAGCCGCTGACCTTCGCGTCACTCAGTGGGTGGGACCGCACCATCGCCGAGCTCATCGATGAGCTGTTCGACCCGACCATGACGATGGCGGATCTCGAGTGGGTGCGTTCGTGCTGGCCAGGACCTCTCATCATCAAGGGCATCCAGTCCGTCGAGGATGCACGTCGCATGGCCGACGCCGGTGTCGACGCGATCGTCCTGTCCAACCACGGAGGCCGGCAACTCGACCGAGCGCCGGTTCCGCTGAGCCTGGTCCCGGACGTTGTCGACTCCCTAGGAGATCGGACCGAGGTGTGGGTGGACACGGGCGTGATGAGCGGCGCCGACATCGTCGCGGCCATTGCGCTCGGTGCGCGAACCGTCCTCGTGGGCCGGGCGTATCTCTATGGATTGATGACCGGGGGTGAGCGTGGCGTCGAGCGAGCCACCGATATCCTCATGCGTGAGATGCGCCGGACAATGCAGCTTCTCGGAGTCCGCAACGTCGCGGAGCTTGATCGCCGCCACGTGAGGATTCGGTGATCGCTAGGAGGCGGGGGTGGGAGGATCCGGCATCGCGTCGAGAAAATCCTGCGACGGCACGAAGAAGAGAGCGCCGCTGACCGCGGTGGAGAAGTCGAGAATTCGATCGTAGTTCCCGGGCGGATCACCGATGAACATGTTGGCGAGCATCCGCTCGGTGATCCTCGGCGTGCTCGCGTAAGCGATGTAGTACGTACCGAACTCACCGCGCCCGACGTGACCGAATGGCATGTTGTCGCGCAGGATCTTGAGCTCGCTTCCGTCGGCGTCGGTGATGACGTTGAGCGCGACGTGGGAGTTGCTCGGCTTCTGATCGTCGGGAAGTTCGATGTCCGATAGCTTGGTGCGTCCGACCGCCTTTTCCTGAGCCTCGATCGGGAGCGCGTTCCAGGCGTCGAGATCGTGCAGATACTGCTGCACGATGACGTAACTTCCGCCGGCGAACTCGTGGTCTTGGGCGCCGACCGTGACCGCGTCGTACGCGGCCTGTCCCGTGGGATTCTCGGTCCCGTCGACGAAACCGAGCAGGTCGCGCTCGTCGAAGTACTTGAAACCGTGGATCTCCTCGACGACGACGACCTGGCCACGCAATCGGTTCATGATCTGTCCGGCAAGCTCGAAGCAGAGGTCCATCTCGACAGCCCGGATGTGAAACAGAACATCCGCGGGCGTGGTCACTGCTCGATGACGCTGCCCGGCGAACTCCGGAAGCGGATGCAGCTCGGCCGGACGGGGTCCGCTGAACAACCGGTCCCAGGCAGCAGATCCCACAGCGATGACGCAGGTGAGCCCGCCGTCCGGCAGTCTGAAACCGACCGCGCGCTGGAGCCCGGCGCAGTCGCCGAGCAGCTCGCGAACGATCGCCTCGCCACTGGGGTTGATCGTGACGACGAGGAAGATCGCAGCGCCCGTAAGCGGGCTCAGCACCGGCTGCGCGGTGGGTCCCGTCGCGGATTCCGACGACCCGGTCAAGGCTGGATCCTCCTCGAGGTGCGAGCCTGATTGGCGCCCCAAGCGTACCGAGTGCCGCCCCGAGGGTGAATCTTGACAGGCACTCTGCGTGCGTATACACTTACCGTAAGTGGTAGCTAACCTAGAGC
>Ga0070766_10001228_pt1 | contig 12364 bp, 10 predicted proteins | sample HubBroMetageWFT6_FD_69782 | JGI IMG/M metagenome (GOLD analysis project Ga0070766, IMG submission 69782) | Warmed and freeze-thawed soil microbial communities from the Hubbard Brook experimental Forest, New Hampshire - Hubbard Brook CCASE Soil... | ecosystem: Environmental > Terrestrial > Soil... | reverse complement strand
TGAGCATTCCCTGCCAATAGACGAGTGGCAGGATTCGCTCTTTGAGCAGCCAGGCCAGACGCGACGGGCGGGTGCCATCGATGACCCATTTGGGGAAAGTCGGAAGGAGCTTGCCTCCGTAACCGAATTCCGCGAGGACGATGCGCCCGCGTTCGACCGTCAGTGGACACGATCCGTAGCCGTCATAATTGGCTCGGGGCTCCTTGGAATCGAGGACGGCGAGGACGTTCTCAGCCACGATCGGAGCTTGCTTTCGGGCGGCGGCCGCGGTCTTGGAGTTCGGCGCGGAACAAACGTCGCCGAGCGAGAAGACATTCGCAAACCGCGTGTGCCGAAGCGTCCTATGGTCGACGTCGATCCAGCCGGCATCGCCGGCGAGCGGGCTCGACCGCACGAAATCGGGTGCGGTCTGGGGTGGGCAGACGTGAAGCAGATCGAAACGGCGGGTGATTTCCTTAATACCGCCGTCGGACCCCTTCATCGCGAACGTGGCTTCCTGGGCGGGACCGTTCACCGCGATGAGGCGGGATTCGAATTTCAGATCAATCCCGTAGCGTTCAACGTAGCGCATGAGGGCCGGGACATACTCCTTGACCCCGAACAATACGCCGCCGGCAATGTGAAACTCGACGGCGATCCCGCCGAGGTGGCCGGCACGGCGCCAGTGATCGCAGGAGAGATACATCGCCTTTTGCGGTGCGCCGGCGCATTTGATTGGCATGGGCGGTTGGGTGAAGAGCGCCGTGCCGCGCCCGAGCTTTTGCACAAGCTCCCAGGTGTAGGGGGCGAGGTCGAAGCGATAGTTGGAGGTAACCCCGTTCTTGCCCAGGGCCTCTTCGAGGCCGGGGATGGCGCCCCAATTCAGTTTGAGCCCAGGGGCGGCGACAAGAACGCGATAGGCGAGCCGAGTGCCGTCGGCAAGGACAATCCGGTCGTGCTCCGGTTCGAAAGCCTCGACGGCGCTGCGTTGCCATCGGACGCCTTTCGGCATTATGGACGCCATCGGGCGCATCGTGTCGTTGGCGCTGAAGACACCGCATCCGACTAGGGTCCAGCCGGGCTGGTAGAAGTGGCGGTCCGCCGGCTCAATCACAGCGATGTCGAGCCCCGGCCGTCGCCGAAGCAGGCTCGCGGCGGTCGCGAGACCGGCCGCACCTCCGCCGATGATAACAACGTCATGGCGCTGGGCCGCTGCTCGAGGACGACCAGCCGAGTGCGTCGCCGCTTGCCGGCGCGTGTCGAGGCGTGGTTTGAGCGCATCGAGGTCATAGCCCGCAGCGCGCGCCGCCGCCAGGAGATCAGACGACGCAACCTCTGCTGGCGCGGAGAGCGCCCACAGGCTCGCCGAACGGGTCCCAGTGCGGCAGAAGGCAAGGACCGGCGCTTCGAGCTCAGCCAACGCGACGCTGAAATTTGCAATGTCCTCATCGTGGATCTGACCCGGCACGACTGGGATATGGCGATAGCCGAGTCCTAGAGCGGTGGTGGCAGCCTCGATCTCAGCGGATGTCGGTTGGTCGGACGCTTCTGCGTCCGGACGATTGTTGATGATGGAGCGGATGCCCTGATGGGCAGCTGCGGTGAGGTCGGGCGGCGTAAGCTGGGACGAAACCGAAAGCTTTTCGGCGAGATTTCGTGTCTGCATGTCGATGTCCTCCAGGATGAGCGTCCGTGCGGTTCTAGTCCCATGCGGGGTTGTCGAGCACGTCGAGCGGGATCTTGAGGTAGCGGCGCCCATTTTTTTCCGGTGCCGGAAGCCGCCCTCCCGCGATGTTGACCTGCAGGGCGGACAACATCAGCTTTGGCATTGGCAAGGTCCGGTCGCGGTCCATGCGGAGCTTGACGAAACTTGCCTCGTCTTGCCCTTTCACATGGACATTTTCCGCCTTTTGTTGAGCAACGGTGCTTTCCCACGCTGGGAGCCGGCCGCCCGGCTGGTAGTCGTGTCCGGTGAAGAGGCGCGTCTCGTCCGGAAGTGCGAGAATGCGCTGGATGCTCTGCCAGAGGTGATGTGCATTGCCCCCAGGAAAGTCGGCCCTGGCGGTCCCGTCATCCGGCATGAACAGCGTGTCATGGACGAAGGCCGCGTCACCGATGACATAGGTGATGGAGGCAAGCGTGTGGCCCGGCGAGAATATGATCGAGCCCTGGAGCCCGCCGAGCTGGAACGACTCTCCGTCCGCGAAGAGGTGGTCCCACTGCGACCCGTCTGTGGGAAAGCTGTTCGACAGGTTGTAGAGCGCCTTACAGAGGCGCTGGACGTCGACCACACGTTCGCCGATCGCGGTCGGCGCCCCCGTTACATCCTTCAGGTAGCCGGCTGCCGAGAAGTGGTCCGCGTGCGGGTGCGTCTCCAGGATCCAGTCGACCGACAGGTCTCGCTTCCGGACGTAGTCCAGAATGGCATCCGCCGATCGTGTCGCCGTCGAGCCGGACCTCTCGTCGAAGTCCAGCACTGGATCAATGATCGCACAGCGGTGGGCGGCGGGATCCGATACGACGTACTGCACGCTGCAGGTGCGCTCGTCGAAGAAACCCCGGACCTCGGGGCGGTTCGAGAAAGAGATCACCTCTGGTCGCTTCGGCGTCTGACTGAGCGCGTGGGCCACGACGTCGGGTGCCCTGGCTACGGCCTGGGTGAGATGGTGCTCAGCAATCGCGTTTGCCGACACTGCTGTACCCTCCAATCCAATGCGTGACTCATTATCGAGGCCAGCTCAGTGCTGGCTTGGCAGGTTGATCGCAAACGAGAGAGCGCCCACAAATATGAGGCTGAACGCCCAGGTTGCATCGAGATTGAACCAACTCCGCGACACGAACTTGAGACCCAGATAGCGGTAGACCAACCACGCCAAAGATCCGCCGGCGGCGATCATCGTGACAGAGTGGACTACGGAGACCATGACGGCCATGCCAAGACTGGCATTGATGAGGGCGCCTGCCGCCGCATCGCCCCTATTAAGGTCGGCGGTGCGGCAGAGAGCAAGATAGATCGGTACCAGCATCAATCCCGCGCCATGCGCGATCGCCACGGCAAAGGACCACAACCCCAGTTTTGTCGGTCGTATCCGCGCCAGCACTCGCGGATGCCGCCGGTTGACCAACTGGAAGATGCCGAACCCGATGACCAGTAGGCTGGCGCCGGTCTGGACCTGTTGCCGCCATTGGACGAAGGCGACCAGAAGTGAGAAGGGAAGGATCATTACGAGCATCGCCAGCAGATGGCCGACCGTTAGCGGCCAAAGTGCTGCTACGAGGGCGCGCGTACTCCTTTCTATCAGCCCGGCTGAAACGGCGAGCGGCCATCCCATCCCCGGGTTTACCCCGTGATAAAGGCCACTCGCGATTACGGCCAGCCAGAGTACGGCAGGTGTCCAGTCCAGCCCAGTCCACCCAGATTCAAACGGACGGATAGCAGAACGAATCCGTCGAGCAATCGCCGCCCTCAAGCCGGATCTGATGTGCTCGGTATCCGTCTGGGAAGCTCACCCAGTAGTCTTTTGCCAGGGCGAGACCGCCGCTCGCGTTCGCCTCAGCCAAGACCTGAACGCCCGGCATTCCGTCGGGATAGAACTGGTCATCCCACGTCGAATAGAGGGAGTTGGTCCAGTACACTCGCTCGCCGTCACGGCTAATCTCGACCATCTGCGGACCGCCTGCATACAGCTTGCCGCTCGGATGGGGCGTACGGCGGGCGATGCCGCCGAGGTGGACCGAGCCCGCAAGCTTCGGCTTCCTCGGGTCGGTAACGTCGTACTGACGCAACTCGCCGGTTCCCCAGCAGGCGACGTAGAGGAACCGGTCATCCATAGAGAGGTCGATATCGGTCACCAGCGGCGGTACTGCGCCAAAACCGTGCAGGAGGGGAGGCAGCTGGTCCCTGGATGCCGGTTCGGACGGGATCGTGGCCGTCTTCTCGATGTGGAACTTGCCGTCTTCTCGCCACCAGGTCCAGATCGAGCCTTCGAGGTTCGTGGTGTCGACCACGACGCCCACGAATCCGTACTCGCGTACGGGATCGTGGGCGGGCCGCACCTCGAGCGCCATCTGGTGGTTGGCGCCAAGATCGATCGTCTGGACGTTGCGCCGAGCCCGGAGATCCCAGAAGTGGATCCGATGGCCATACTTGTTCGAGAGCAGATCCTCCGGCACGATGCCGTTCTCGAATTGCGGCGGCAGCGCCCACTCGCTCGTCACCATGTAGTCGCGCGGCAGGTTCCACCAGAAGTCATAGTGCAGGTTCTGGGGTCCGCGGTCGATCTCCCAGCGGCCCAGGATATCGAACGTCTCGCAATCCATGATAAATATGCCTGGCGGCCCGACGGTGCCATCCTTGCCGCCGCCGCCAAGCGTGCTGACGTATATGCCTTCCGGACCGCAATGGACCGTGTGGGGCCGCGAGTAGCCCGTCTTCTTGAACACCTCGTCAGGCTCGATGATCTTGTGAATCTTCGCCTGGGTGGGGTCGGGCTTCGTATCCACGACGTAAATGCGCGAGGAGCGGATCCCGGGGATGACCAGGTAACGCCGCTCGAGGAAGGCGTGGCCGGTGAGCGGCGACAATGCCGACGAGCAGGCGTTCCAGCCGAAATGGTGGAACTCGTCGCCGTTGTACGGCATCGTCACGGTGTGGACAATCTGGCTAAACGTCGGCGAGCCGGGCTTTACATCGATCACTGCGAGCGCGTCCGGCTTTGAGAAGTCCGGACTGAGCAGTACGGTGTAGGTGAAATTCTCCAGCGGCGCTTCCATCGCAAGCTTCGGCGACGCGTGAAAGGTCGGGTCAGGCCTTGTCGTCATTGGAATTCCTTTCTGTCTTATCGAGGCGCACAGCGGCCTGATAGCAATTGCCGGAGGCCGTGTGCCCTAAGGCTGGTCGGTTCTCCGGCGAGATCGGACTGCTCGACTGCGGACGCGAGACCGCGAGGGTCATCGCGGTCACCGATAGCCACCTCCCCGTGCTCGAGGAGGTGGATTTCCTACCCGGAGATGCGTACCACGATTGAGGCGACGGCCCGCAGCTTGCCGGTCCAACTCTGAGACGCTGGCCACGCCCGCGCCGCATGTCGAAGCGGAGCGGGTCCGCCACAGCCTGGAGAAGTGCCGCATCTGGCTGCGGGATCTTGTGCTTCTTGATGAGATCGACGAGTTCGTTGTCCATGCGTGGCGCCCGAGTCTGCTTCCACCCACCAATGGTGAGCCCGGGTGCGACCACGTCGCATGCCGTGGCTACGGCCTGGGCGGGGTCGTGATCAGCAATCGCGTTTGCCGACATCGCTGAATCCTCCAAATCTGATGCGCTCCGATTCATTATCGTAAATTCGATATTGACTCTCATGAATTATAGATTATCTCCGAGGCGCAGATGTCAAGGGCGACGTCATGGACGTGAGGAGGCGTAGGCGGTGGCGGAATCGAATGGTCAGGCTCAGACGTCCGGCGGAGAGGGCGGCGCAACGCGGCTGCCGCTCCTCAACGAACCGGCGCCGGCGTTTCATGCGCGCACGACCCAAGGCGAACGCGGCCTCGAGGACTATCGCGGGCGCTGGCTGATGTTCTTCGCCCATCCGGCCGACTTCACCCCGGTCTGCGCCAGCGAGTTCATCGCCTTCTCCAAGGCCTATGACCGGTTCCACGAGATGGGCTGCGATCTGCTCGGCCTGTCGGTCGACAGCTTGTTCGCGCACATCGCCTGGATCGCGAACATCAAGGAGCGCTTCGGCGTCGAGGTGCCTTTTCCGATCGTCGAGGACCCCTCGATGGCGGTGGCGCGGGCCTATGGGATGCTGCATCCGGGCGCGCACACCAGCGCCACGGTCCGTGCAACCTTCATCATCGATCCGGAAGGGATGATCCGTGCGATCATCTGGTACCCGATGAATGTCGGGCGCAGCGTCGATGAATTTCTGCGACTGGTGACGGCGCTGCAGACCAGCGACAAGACTGACGTTTACACGCCGGAAGGATGGCGTCCGGGCGATCCGGTGCTCGTGCCGCCGCCGTTGGTGGCGCGGAACGGCAAGGGTGCGCCCACGGCCGGGCAGACGGATTGGTACTACCGCCTGGAGCCCGCGCATGGCTGAGACTAGGCGGAAGAAGCAAGCGGCCAGGCTGCACGGCCGCGTCGAAGAGATCTCGGAAATCCTTAAGCTTCTCGGCAACCCGCAGCGGCTCTTGATTGCTAGCCTCCTTTGCGAGGGCGAGTACGCGGTGAGCGAAATCGAGGAGAAGCTCGGCATTCGCCAGCCGACGCTCTCGCAGCAACTCGGCGCGCTGCGGGAGGCCGGTGTGATCGAAGGGCGTCGGGAAGCCAAGGCCGTCATCTACCATCTGGCGGACGAGCGGACTCGCCACCTCCTCGACGCGCTGCATCGTATCTTCAGTCCCGAGGGGCTGGCGGCGCCGGCTGCGCCGACGTCCCCGCGGCCGCGTGTCGCCTCGTCGGCGGGCGCTGCGTCCTTCGCTCGCGTCGCCACGCAAGGCGCCCGGTGACGGTGGAGGATGTCATGGCCGTTACAAAAGGTTCGAATCCATTTCCCTCCCATCGGTTCCCCAACAGATCCGTTCCCGTTAGACCGCCGCACGCGGACCCGAGAGATCACTCATGATGCTCCGCTCCCGCAAGTTCAGAACAGGCAGATGCCCGCACGCCGATTTCGGTGGAGTTTCAGCCGCGAGACAAATGCGTTTACAACCGGTAATATTCGGGCGGTCGGGGCAGTTGTTGCGACGTGTCTTCTCTTCATCCTCACCCAAGGCTCAAGACGGCCGAGGCCGTAGCTTAAGCCGCGCTTCGGGCCAAGAACGCGCAAATCGCGCCAAGATCTGTTGAGACGTCGAGCTCCGAGATCACCAAACCTATACGGTCGTGGGCGTCGGCTTGCGTAATCCATTCAGGAGGCGGGCGCTTCTCCTTGAGGCGCGCTAGCCGTGCCATAGCGGAGTATTACATGGTTTCGCGAAGCATTGCTGCCGTTCTGCTGATCGGTATTTGCAACGTGTCCCCTGCCGCCGCTCAGACGGCGGCGTCGGCTTCCGTGCCCTCGCCGCTGCCATTGGGCGTCTCGCCCGAGCTTTACGGGATCGCCGTGCCGCCCGACCGCGTACCGGCGCCGGACGCCGCCGCCCTCGGCGCACGACTCTTCCGGGACAAGCGCCTTTCCGCCGACAACACCGTGTCTTGCGACACTTGCCACGATGTCGACAAGGGCTTCACCGACCATCGGCCGGATAGCGCGACCTCGGGCGGCGTCGGCGGCGCGCATGGCACACGAAACGCGCCGACCGTCCTCAATGCCCTCTTTCAGGCCTCGCAATTCTGGGATGGCCGCGCAGCAACCCTCGAAGACCAGGCGAAGCTGCCGATCCTCAATCCGGTGGAGATGGGGCAGAAAACGCCCGAGGACGTCGTCGCCAAGCTGCGGACGCTGCCGGAATACGCGCAGGATTTCCAACGGATCTACGGTCATCCGACGACCTACGACGACCTCGCCTCGGCGATCGCCGCGTTCGAGCGCACGCAGTATTCCGGCAACTCGCCCTTCGACCGATTCATGGCGGGTAACGCCAGTGCAATCGACGACAACGCCAAGCGCGGCTGGGCGCTCTTCAACGGCAAGGCGCGTTGTTCCGACTGCCACGCCTTCAATTCCGTCTCGCCGCTCTTTTCCGATCAGAAGTTCCACAATATTGGAATTGCCGCACACAAGCAGAACTTCACTGACCTAGCGCGCAAGGCGATCGGCATCGTCCAGTCCGCCGATACCAAACAGATCGACGAGCTCGCGCTGCAGACCGACTACTCCGAGCTTGGTCGCTTTCTCGTCACCAAGAAGGACGACGATATCGGCGCCTTCAAAACCGAGACCTTGCGTAACATCGGCGTCACCGGCCCCTACATGCATGACGGCTCGCTCACGACCTTGTGGGATGTCATCGATCACTACAACAAGGGCGGTGTACCCAACCCCTATCTCGACGGCGGCATGCAGCGTCTCGGCCTGAGCGAGAACGAGATCGACGACCTCGTCGCGTTCCTCTTCACTCTCACCGACGATCGCTTCGGCGCCTTCGGCAAAGAGGAGATGGCCCGGCAGACCGCGCTCAAGAACACGCGACCGCAGCGCGAGACCGACGTCGCGGAAGGTCGCAAGGGCGACCTCGGCGACCTCGCACCCAACCCCGATCTCAAGAACCCTGCGTTGCTCGGCGCATTTTAGGAGAACCTACCGATGGCTCCCCAATACAAGAGCATCGAGACCAAGCACCACGAGGAGCGCGAATCCCTTTTCCGCGACCTCCAACGGCTCGGAAGGTTGTCACGCCGCGGTTTCATGAGAGTGGCGGGGGCGGCGGCTGGGATCGTCGCCGCGAAAGGCCTGGTAACGCCGCACGGGTTTCAGCTCGTAGAGCTGGCGCAAGCGCAAGGCGCGGGCCGGGCGCCATTCACCTTTGCGTACATCTCCGACACGCATATGTACACGCGGAACGTCAATGATCGTTTCGTGCGCTCGGCGTTGAAGGCGGTCGACGATGTTAACGCGCTCGACCCGCAGCCCGACTTCGTCATCTTCGGCGGCGATCTTGCGCAGACCGGGCGACGCGACGAGCTCGAGCAAGGCGCGCAGATCCTGAAGACTTTGAAGGCGCCAGTGCACGTCCAGGTCGGCGAACACGACTGGTTCCTCGACATGGGCGAAGCTTGGCGCTCGCTCTTCGGCAGCCCGAACTATTCCTTCGACCACAAGGGCGTCCACTTCGTCACCATCATGAGCGTAGAGGAGCCGGATTTCTGGACGGCGCGCGGTATGACGGCGGAGGAGCGCATGGCGACCGTCGCCGGTCTCGACAACTCTCTCCAGGGACGCTTCGAGGTTGGTGCGGAAGGCCGCGAATGGCTGCGCAACGACCTAGCCAGGGTCGACAGCCGCACCCCGATCGTCGTCTTCTCGCACTCGCCGCTCTATAAATATTACCGGGCCTGGAACTTCTGGACCGAGGATGCGGATAAGGTCCACGCGCTCCTTGGCCGGTTCGAGTATGTGACCGTCATCCATGGCCACACGCATCAGATGCTGCTCAACCGCATCGGCAACATCGACTTTTATGGGATGTTGTCGACCGCGTGGCCTTGGCCCTACGCGCCAACAGGGCTGCCCAAGATTTCAGTGCAGATGAACCGCGCTGACCCTTTCAACGCGTTCGATGCCTGCGGCGACGGACAGTTCGACATGCTCACCTCGGGCGCGATCGACAAGCTCTACAATCTGTGGAATCGCGATCCGGTCACCGTCCGCGCCAGCTACCTTGCCTCTAAGAGCGCCAAGGACCGCCCGCTCGCAACGACGCTGCCCAGCTATTGACGGAAGGATGGAAGGACATGCGCACGCTTGCCCCGCTCGCGCTCGCCCTCTGCATCGGCTCGACCGGTGCCGCTCTCGCACAAGACGCACTGCCACATCACAATCTCCCCGCATCGCCGGATGGCAATCTCGTCGTCGGTCTGTGCGACGGCGAGACGTCGATCGAGGTCCCCGGAGTGAAGCCGGGCGAGCCAATGACACGCGAGCAGGCACAGCGGGTGGCGGATGCATTGATGAGCGAGTGGCGCCGAAAGCATCCGGGCGTTGAGTGGGTTGCCGCCCCGGCAAATCATTCCACCACGCCGCCAGAGATGCAGCTTGCTGATGCGGCCCGGAGCACGAGCGGCACTAACGCATCACGGCCAGCTTCTGTCACCGCGGCCGCAGAGCAAGACCAAGCACAGACCTACGGCGCATTCACCGCGCGCGATCGCAAGATCTGGAACGACTCGACCGAAAAGCTCGTCGCCGAAGGCAAACGCATCTTCCACGATGCCAAGGCGCTCGGCAGCAACGACGCCATCTCCTGCGACATGTGTCATCCCGATGCCGCCAACACGCATCCGGAGACATATCCCAAGTATCAGGTGCAGCTTGGCCGTGTCGTCTTGTTGCGCGACATGATCAACTGGTGCATTGAGAACCCGGTGCGCGGCAAGCCGATCGCCGACGACGATGCGCGGCTCAAGGCGCTCGAGGCCTATATTATTGCGCAGCGCAAGGGCGTCGCCCTTGATTACGGCAAGCATTGAACGACGGCCGGGAGGGCGTCTGTCCCGCGCGGATGTAGGCCGCTGAAGAGGCCGGGCAGTTTGCGCCCATCGAGGCGGCGACAAGGTCAGGCGTCGCTCCCGATTGGCTCAACTCCTCGCATCAGTAGAGGCCGCGGCGATACGCGGTCGGCGAGACGCCGGCAATCTTGCGGAAGGCGCAAGAGAACGAGCTTGTCGTGGCGAAGCCGAGCTCGATCGCGATCTCGGTCACCGACAATGCCGGACGGGCAAGCATCGTTTTGGCGCGGGAGATCCGCTGGTCGAGGTGAAAACGGTGGGGCGGCAGACCAAAGGTCCGCTTGAAAGCGCGCGCAAAATGGAAGGGGTTGAGCCCGGCGATCTCCGCGAGCGCGGCGAGGGACACGGTTTCGGCAAGGTGCGTCTCGAGAAAGTCGAGAACCATCCGCTGCTGGCGTCCTGCGAGGCCACCGCGATATTGCTGTAATGGTGTCGGCCCCCCCGGCCGCAGCCGGACCAATTCAAGCGCCAGCACCTGGCTCAGAGCTTCGGCATAAAGGAGGTTGGATCCGCCGTGCTCGATCTCGCTCTTAAGCTTGGCCGTGGTCGACCACAGATGGGAATCCTCGAAGAACAGTCGAGGTGCGAGCTCGAGTTCGGCAAAACGCAACTGGGGATCGAGAAGAGGACCCGCGGGGTCGATGTGGAAGTAGGTGACCCGAGCGAGAGCGCTTGGTTCCTGCCAGCCATGGAAGCGATGTCCGGCGGGCACCAAGGTCAGCTTGTTGTTGAACTCGCGGCGGGTCGAACGCGGCAGCCCCTCAACCAGCGACTCGCCGTCGCGCCGTTCTCCCCGCTCGCTCGCGATCAGCAGGTGGCGGGACCCGAGATAGCTATATTCGAAATGGCACCGCCGGGTCGCCTGGACGATCTCGGCCGAGAGACCTGGCCAGCATGCGGTCTGTCGACGCACAATCTCGGCCGGAGAGAAAGCAACCTCGGGCAATTTCGCTTCGCTCATGTATCATCTCTGGTTGAGGGATAGAGCCCATCGCTTGAGCTGCCTGATGAACGCCCGGGCAGTCGGAATTGCTGCAATGCGGCCACGGCCGCACTGCCTTTCGTCTCGGCACTGACGGCCAGGTAGGATGGCGTCGCTCCGCCGTCATCGCTCCCCGTTAAGCATCGCAGCGACAGAGCGGCGCAGGTCTTGACCCCGGGGATAGGTGCCGCGCCGGCCAGTGATCAACTCGCAATGGCGCCACGTCGAAGCCTGTCCGTCGAAGCCTGTCCTAAGATATGTCAAAAGCAGTTATCCGAATCGGCAGTACGGCGGAGCCGTAGCGCGCCATCTGGCAGCTGCCGGAGAGCGCAAAGGAGGAGCCTGCGGTCGGGCGAACCGCGATCGCTAAGCGCCAGAAGAAGGCGTGAGCGCAGCCAACAGCCGGAAGCCCTCGTTTCTCGGCGTCATCTCCAATATAGTTACTTGATCGCCATCAGGATTAACGCCGAATATCCTTCATTTAACTACAAATTTTATAGTGGATTCTACTTCAGTGGGCATAAACTCGTCTCATTAAAAACCAGTTCGCGCGGACGGGCGCGGGGCCCGTGGTCTCGCGCAATGCCGACTACGCGGCCCATCCACATCCCTAGAGAGATCAAATGACCTCCGATACCGGCGCCATCCGTCCGATGCGCAGACCAACCGGGGAGCCGAACGTGATGTCACCAGATTTGAACGAGAGCAAACCGTTCTGCTCGCCGCAGGACCAAATTCAATGGGGCATCTTATTCCTCAGCCGGCATCTGCGCAGATTAAGCCCATGGGACCGGGAGCAATGCCTGCAGGACGTATGGGAGTGGGCGCGGCAGCGAGGAGACCTCCTGTGCCTGCAGATTATCCGAGACTACCGAGAGTGCTACAAAGAGAGTGGGCCAACCTACCGGCGTCACCAAGATTGGTTTTTAAGTAATTGGAACGATCCCGAATTTTGGGCGGAATGGGAAAAGCGTTGCCCCAGGTCAGAGTCGGAGGGACGGCGGAGAGCGTCTGCATCAAATTGGCTAGAGAGGGAGGGGCACTGTGCATCTGAAGGACGCGCTGATCCTCTTTAAAAGGCTTGGCGTCGATGTCCGATCATTATCGGTTAGGGAGTTCAGTCTGGCTTATCTTCAGCTTGCCAGGCGCTACCATCCCGATAGTGGAAACCCGAAGAGCCATGAGTTAATGGCGAATATTAACGCCGCCAGGACGACGATCCTCAAGGC
>Ga0070766_10001225_pt1 | contig 12370 bp, 21 predicted proteins | sample HubBroMetageWFT6_FD_69782 | JGI IMG/M metagenome (GOLD analysis project Ga0070766, IMG submission 69782) | Warmed and freeze-thawed soil microbial communities from the Hubbard Brook experimental Forest, New Hampshire - Hubbard Brook CCASE Soil... | ecosystem: Environmental > Terrestrial > Soil... | reverse complement strand
CATTGAATCTACATTCGCCACATCCATCTGATGCTGAAGTTGCGGCATATAATGGTCAGGTACATGTCCATCGATGGCGGTCAAATGATCTTGTACGCCAGGGCATTTGATCTCCAGTAGTTGAGGCTCTCCGTTTTTTTCCACGTATCCATCCAAAGAGGCAATCCTCCATGGATTTTCAATGCTTTGAATCACCTTTGGTTGATAATCGGCCTTTAGTTTGTTGTTGATCCACTCTCTCGCTTTTGGTTCCAAAGTAATGCCTCGACTCATAGAGGCGCTCACCTTCTTTTTTTTGTCGAACATGAGTTGTTCCCAAAGCTCCAAAGGAGTATCGAATCCGGCACTCATAATATCTGGGGCCATAGAGGCGCCTATTTTCCCCTTGCGAAATTCAAAATGCTCTGTACTATTCGGTTCGATATCTATGATTATGAAACTTTTCATGCGCCCTCTACCGGTTGAGGTGCCGACTCTTGAGGCTGCTCCATTTCTATCTTTTTCTTTCTTCGTTTCATGATCGAATTCATAAGGGGCTTGAACTCCCTCTTAGGAAGCTGCGAAAAGTCCTTCAGAGTTCCACATTTGTTCGAGAAGTAAGACAAAAGGTTTTCCCGATATTCTTTATCATCTTCAGAGATGTTTTCCTCGATCTGGGCAACTTCATCCGCAGTGATGAACTCGATTCCATTGCTTTGATTCTGGACTACGATAGCCTCTTCGACTTTTTCTGTCGGTTCTTCGTTTATCTCTCCTTCTACATACGCTGTAGATATAACATCAGCAAACAACCTTCGAGAAAGGCGAGAAATACAGCGAGCAAACAGCATATCGGATGCATACTTTTCCCAGCCGCCACCACCACGCACCAAACCAGCGCGCCGAGCATCATCGATCGTAAAAGTAACAGTATACTCTTCTTTAGTGTCACTTCGCGTTCCCTTGATTTTACACACCTGGTCCGTGGATTCAAGGATTTCTAGTTTATGGCCAGCCTTTCGGATCATGGTATTCATCATGCGAGGACTGATCTCAACCTTCCCTTGGATGATGTTCATTCCTCCCATTATACTCTGCATCGGAGGAAGCCCAAGCTCCCTCGCCATTAACATAATAGAAAGGATGCCAGCTTCTCCGTTTAGACTGGAGAAAAATTTACTTTCGGACGCCTTCTTGGCCATTACCTGATATACTTGAAATTCATCTTGTGTCGGGACTGAAATTATTTCTTTACTCATCGAGTTTTTCCTATATTTGTTTCTTTTAAAACAACATCATGTTATCATGTCGGTATACATTTTGTAAACACAATAAGATGTCAAAAACAACCTTTAGACAGTGGGTCTACGATAAAGGCTATCGACTCAAAGATATAGCTGATGCGCTCAAAATTAGTCGTATTACTCTTTTCTGTTGGATGAAGGGTACGCGCAGTCCTCATGCTAAGAATATGATGCGTCTTAAGATCTTATCTAAGGGACTTTTTTCTAGGCCGGAAGATTTACTCGATGAAACTGAACCCTCGGATGATCGCTGAACCGAGGGTTCACTAAGTCCCCAAGGATGGTGAAGGAGAGCGGACTTATTTTTTAAGAGGCTATGTAGCCCCCGTAGAACTTTTAGGAGGCTTGTGACCTACCGGCGAGGAAGGTCGCTTCTCTATTTTATCCTGAATTCATATGTAGCAGAAGGGTTCATATTTTCGCATCAATTTTTTTAAACTACTCGCGCGGCAGTGAACCGATATTTGCTTTGATGAGATCTTCTAGTTCAGCTTCAAGGAATTCGATCGCTCGTTTTGACTCCTCATAGCGCTTAAAAAGACCGCATCGGATGTTTTCGATCTTTTTGCGCAGGTCCGCAATCTGACCTTCAAGAGAAGGTTCTTCAAGTACGTCAACTAAAAAATTCGTCTGTTCCATATTTTCCCCTTCTGCTACATATGAATTCAGGGAGGGAAATGCTATCCAGGAGATATCTTTGAGTCAAGGAGTATTCTTATTTTCTTGATCTTTTAGAGGGAGAATATTTAGGCTAGTAAAAAAAAGAGGCCCCCCCCACCAAGGCAAGGGCCATCTAGAGATACTATCAGATATCTTGATGTACAAGATATCCCTTAGTATAGAGAATGCGAATAGAAACGCAACTCTAAAAAAATACTTGATAGTTGGCAACTGGTGGGGGGGGGCTCTAACACATAGGAGAACTCCATGCCAATTGTCCGCGTAAAGCATAATCGAGAAAATCCATATACACTGATAAAGAACGCTTCTTTATGGGACAATAGATTGTCTCTGGAGGCGATCGCTGTCTGGGCCCGTCTAATCTCTAGGCCAGATAACTGGAATACCAATCTAGTCGAGCTAGGGAAGGCATGTAACGTCGGGAAAGAAAAAATCCGGCGGATTCTTCATGAGCTTCTCGATTTGAAATATGCCTACAGGGTGCAACACCGCAATCAACAACAAGGCACCTTTGCCGATTGGGAATATTGGATTTTTGAGCAACCACTTACAGATGAAGAATTTGAAGAATTCAAAAAATGTTTACCGGAGACCACTTTACCGGCTCCGGCTTTTCCGACTGTCGGTAAAGCCGGCACTAACAAAGAACAGAAGAAAATAAATACTAAAGATTGTTCTGTGCAGCCTGGGTCGGCTGCGTCGAAAAGACCGGGGGATTTCGAAAAGAGGACTTCGTCAAAAGAATCTTTGAAGGTGTCTGAATCGGAGGTTTTTCGGTATGCTCTTCAGAAGCACCCTGATTGGACTACCGAAGAGATTGAACAGGCGTTAGATGCTTTATGGAAGTGTAAGGGGCCTGTCAACAGCCTTGAAGGATTCCTTGAAGGGACGGTGAGAAAAATCAGAAACAAACGATCTTTTGAGAAAATGGAGAAAGCTAAATGCAGTATGGCCTCGAGCAATCCGACTCCCAAAACTGGATTACCGAACAAAGAAGAAAAATCGCAGACGAAGTCATCCGTGAAGTATGCGGACCAAGATACGATCAAGCGTCTCTTGCTGGACTTATGATGGAGGAAAAGAATGTAGTTGCCATCCATACCTGGATGAAATCTCGAAAGAATTTGCTAGTTTACTCGGGGAATCCTGGGTGTGGGAAAACATACTTCTGTGCCGCTCTTATTCGTTATTGCTGGCCTAAATTCGAATCGTGCAGGTGCTGGAAAGAGTCCAAACTGATCGAAAGGCTTCATGATTGCATGAAAGAAGGTCAGGATTACATCCGAGCTCTGAAGTATTTTATTGATGATGAACTAGTTATTTATGACGATGCCGGTAGCATCGGCTTCACCGACTGGCGAAGAGAAGTATTTTTTGAATTTCTAGATGAGAGATACAGCTCAATGAAATCGACCGTGATAACCAGCAACTTGACTCGGAAAGAAATAGCTGAAAACTTTCATCCGCGAGTAAGTTCGAGACTTTTTGCCAAGGAAAACACTATCATAGAAGTTGATGAAATGGATAGAAGGCAGCTTTGAATGGAAATCCTTAACTTCTGCGAACACGCTCCAGGAAGTCATACCGTGGCAATTTTCTCGGTATATATCCCGGAATCACAACTTACGATTCACAAGATGCGGCTCATCCGCTCCAAGAAAGGAGTGCTTTTCCTGACCCTTCCTTCTTATCGCTCGGAACAGACAGACCCCACTCAAAAGCCTGTTTATTTGCCCTATTTTCAGTTTTCTCAAGAAAAGAGGGAAAAAGATTCGATTCGAAAATTATGTAGGCTCTAAAGCCATTTCTGAAGCCTTAAGAGGCAACCCAGAGCATGGCGTAGATCAGAATCCCCGCCAACATGCCATAAATGACATAAAGGATGTCTCCCCCGTTTCTTTCAAAGAAGCTTTTCAGGGATCTAATCATCTTGATGCTGTAATAGCGCTTGTGCCTCTTTTTCGGCAAGAGCCAGATTCATCGCCACCGCATGCAAAACAATATCCTTATGACCGGGCAAGCGATCTTTTCGGACGTACGACCAAACAAATTCATCGAACTCTTCCGATAACCATTCGACAGTCTCGTCATCCTGAAATCCTCGATCGATGTATTCGAAAAAGGTTTCTTTCGCCATCTCGTATCTCTCTTCGGTATATGTAGCCACTGGCTTATAGTGATCCATGGGGTTTCTCCTTATTATGATACTCCAATCATAGACAAAACGAAACATTGTGTCAACATCTTGTATAATTCCTTGCTTTTAAAATAAAGAATTGATAGTGTTCCGTTAAATGGATTAGAGTTAATTATTTATGGGAAGACCTAGAAAACCGATCGATTGGAAGAGAGTCGATCGACTCTTAATGGCTGGCTGTAAGGGCACAGAGATAGCCCCGCATTTTGATATGCACTATGAAACTTTTTATAGAAAAGTAGAAAAAAAATACAAAGTTGGATTTACAGAATATTCTCGACTTAAAAAAGAACATGGCAATGCTCTTCTTCGCGCAGTTCAATTTGAAAAAGCGTTAGAAAAAGATAATACTATGATGATTTGGCTCGGCAAACAGCGCCTTGACCAACGCGAACCGGAAGCAGCAAGATCAGAAACGACCCAGACGGAGCCGCTCAAAGTTTTCATAGACGAGGCGAAAGAACTTGCCGGAGATTGAACTTTCCCCGAACCAAGCCAAGTCCCTCAAAGAAACAGACGCTCGTCTCAACATCTGGTGCGGCGCTGTTCGTTCAGGAAAATCTTATATTTCCCTTTGGGCCTTCGTGGACATGTGCCATAGGGCACCTCCAGGAAATCTTGTAATCGTAGGAAGGACAAATGACACAATCAAACGAAACATCATCGACGAAATCCTTAACTTCCCTAACCTACGAGCATACTATTATCCTGGAAAACGTGAACTCCACATGGAGGGACGCATTATCTACTGCATTGGAGCAAATGACGAAAGATCTGAATCAAAAATCAGAGGACCTACATTTAGTGGCGCTTATGTGGACGAGGCTACCCTCATCCCAGAAAGTTTCTTTAAAATGCTCCTATCACGTCTCTCCCGACCAGGCTCCTACCTAATCGCTACAACCAACCCGGACTCACCCTTCCATTGGCTCAAAAAAGACTTCCTCGACCGAGGGGATGAATTGAATCTCCGAGTCTTCAACTTCAAAATGTCCGATAATCCATCGCTCACGGCCGAATATATCGACGCTCTCAAGAAGGAATACAGGGGTCTTTGGTACAAGCGCTTCATCGATGGTGAATGGTGTCTCGCTGAAGGTTCTGTCTACGACTTTTTTGATGAGTCTATTCATGTGATTAGCCATGCTCCCTCCTATGCCAAGTACTATGTTGTAGGAGTAGATTACGGAACAACTAATCCATGCGCATTTACGCTGATCGGATTCAATGACGAATCGCCAGTTAAGATCTGGGTGCAGAAGGAGTATTTCTTTGACTCGAAGAAAGAGCAGAGGCAAAAGACGGACGCCGAATATGCCGACGATTTTTTTGAGTTCATAAGCGATTATCCGATCAGAGCAGTATACATAGACCCATCTGCCGCTTCTTTCCGCCTCGAGTTGCGACGTAGAATGTCTTCTCTTGTAATCAAAGATGCGATCAACGACGTACTCGATGGTATTCGAGTCATAGCTATGCGCTTAGCTACAGGTGATTTGAAGGTGTGTAAAGGGTGTAAAAACCTCATTCAAGAGTTTCAATCTTATGTGTGGGATAGCAAGAAATCGGATAAAGGCGAAGACGAACCAGTCAAAGCATTTGACCACGCGCTAGATTCGCTTAGATATGCTTGTTACACTCATTGGGGCCATAAACGAGATTTAAGGGAAGTCACCCAAGAACAGCGGGCTTTTGAACAGTGGAAAAGAGAGAAGGCTCGAAATAGTCCATGGGCGCCTCCAAGACCCCAAGGCAAGCCGATGCAGCTTTTGAGGCCTCGTTAAGATTTCTTTACAAAGACTTCATTAAGAAAAACGACCCTTTCTTACATAAGTGATATTATCAGACGCAGCTTCGATGGTTTTATTCCCAAATAATTTTTACTGGTTTTCTTTACACTCAGGTCCCCAAGCCCATTTGGGTTTTTCCTTTTGCAGGAATATGTTCCGCATATTCGCAACATTCACCATAAGTTTTTCAGGAGGATAAGCCTCCAATCCCCACCACTCGTCCATCCCTATGGCTTTTTTGACCTTCATGAGATTTTCCCAGGATATTCCATCCTTCCAAATAGGATTACCCTTGTCTAGCGTGTAGTCTTTATTGCTGACAGTCATTCTAAACAGCCCGTCTCCTTCATTGTACAGTTGGACTAACAATTCTTTTCCTAGCCAAACTCTCTCCAATTTTTCAGGAAAAGTCTTCCATCTTGTTTTTGGAACTAGCTTGAGATACATAGTTGTGCGGGTGGCTCTGGTAGTGGCATCCAGTGGGTAACAGTCTCGTATCCATCATAAGATGGGTCATAACAATGGCCACAATCAATGCATGGAGATTCGCATTTCTTCATTTCACTCATCCAATCACCCTCTCCATCTTTTCCATTCAATCAGCCATACCCATGCCATAATGGTAATTCCTGTAAGGCCAATACCCTTAAGAAGCTCTCCCAATGCAGCAGCTTCTTCAGAACAAAACCATTTCAAAATGCTCATTCCTTCACCTCAACCCAATCCCGAGATTCTATGTCCGCAATCGTCCACGTAAAAGGTAGTTTTCTTTTGTCATGGAAGTGGATGTTTCCTTGCGCATCTGCTTCTACCCAAGCTTCCGGAGCTATCCAGTTTTCCCGAACAAACCTCTTCCCCTCTTTTAACCCTTGAACTATTTCCAAAAAGGAAAGAGCTCGCTGCGGTTCTTCGTAGAGTTCCCATTCATTTTCTTTACGCTCTGGTGGTTTTGGCAGCGGCATCCAATGAGTAACGCCTTCTGCTCCGAATACTTCTCCTTCCCACGTACAATAGCTTGGTTCTTCCTCTGGCTGAGTCGATTCATTCCAACCTGGCAAGACTTTATCGTTGATGTAAAGAAGAACCGTTCGCATTGGAGGGGCATGCCTATCTTCTACGCTAATCCACTTCATGATGCTCCATTTCACCGATCCTTTCTTCCTCTCTCGGCATCTACATTCCAAAGTATGTTCTCCACAATTGTCGCACTCGCCGCTCACTAGAAGATCCTCATCATTGCGTCCATTTGTATTCTCGCTACATCAAGAGATTCGTGAGTAGAGATCACATGTATGCCGACGTCTGAATCGAAATCAACGCAGACTTGATAAACTATATAGCCTTCACTAATGGGTTGCCTTACGAATATCCAATATGCTTTGTCTAAGTTGATCCAATCGTGATTCTCATCTTTGATCCAATGGGCCATGTTTACTCATTGTATGATTTTCTCAACTTTTAGATGCATAACGAACCATAGCTAGCTTTCTTTGACAAGCAACACAATGGTCAGATCTTGGACGATCATGTTCGGCGGAGCATTTAGCGCAAATTTTCATTTAAGGAATGTCCTGCTATCGTTAAATTAAAGTTTTACATAGGGTCCCATGCCGTCTTCACAATTTTTGTTTCCTGAAGAACCCAACGCCAACAATATTATCAATATATTACAGAATGTGTACACAAGATTCCAAAGTGTCGAGGAGGTGCGTTGGAACGAAAGTAACATAGATGTTAGATTTTACGCAGGCGATCAAGACTACATCTACCAGTACTTCACTTTCGCTCCGAACTACAACTTCAAGAACTTTTACTTCAACATCATTCGTCAGCCAGTTCTTATGATCACCGGCTACCAACGCCAGCATCGCAAGTCGGTCTCTGTCGTCCCTGTCGAAGCCGCAAGCCAGCACACCGCGGATCAGTTCAATAAGCTCCTGCAGTTCTCATTTTCTAAGCGCCACATGCTGGAGAAGTTCAGCGACTCAATTGAGCAAGCCACCACCTCTGGCTTTATACTTCTCCAGCCTTATCTCGACTTCAAGGACGATCCGGTCAACGGCGTCCTTGATCTGAAGATCTGGGAGTACAACAGCTTTATGGTAGATCCTTATTTTCGCAATCCGGATATGAGTGATTGCAATTGGATCTGGCTTGAAAAATTCCTGTCCAAAAAAGAAGCCATCGCTCAGTTCCCTGAGCACGCAGAGCTGATCGGCTCAATGGGGGGATATAGCAATCGAGATGGTCAATTTTATTTTCTCCCGGAGAACTACAACATTGCTCGGAACGATCTACTGGTGCTGTCATACTATTGGTATCGATCCAACCGTACACAAAAACGCCTTTATAATCGAGAAACTGGGGAAATCTCTGAATGGAAAGACTCTAAGCAGGCGATCAAGGAATATTTAAAGGTCTTCCCGCAATTTGAAGAGATTGAGGTTGAAGTCCCCACTTGGAATGTTGCTGTCATCCTTAATAAGTCAGTTCTCTATATTGGCGAGAATCCGCTCGGATTTGACGAATGCCCGTTCGTTCCTGTTTACTGGGACTATGAACCTTGGCAAGCTCAGTATAATTTGCGCGTTCGGTCTTTTGTCCGTTATTGTAGGGACGTTAATTTTCTTTTTAATAGGCGCATTATTCTTAATCACGATATTAGTGAGTCTTCCATTAATTCTGGGTGGATGTATCGGGAAAATTCTATCGTCAACGAAGAGAACATCAACTATGCAGGACAAGGAAAACATATAATCGTTAAGGACGATGCCAATGCGGATAAGCCACTTGAGCAAATTATACAAAAAATTATTCCTAATGCAGTTCCGCCTTCTGATATGGCGCTTGCTGATCAAATGCAGCAGCTTATGTCTACAGTTTCTTGCGTCACTCCAGAACTTCTTGGCGCATCTGACGAGAAGGGGCTAGCTGGCATAACAGAGATGCTCCGTCAAGGAGCAGGTCTTGTCACGCTCCAAAAGTACTACGACCAATGGGATCGCTCTCTAAAGCTCGTAGGGATGCTCTGCCTACGCATTATCCAATCGCGGTGGACTCCGTTCAAGGTCAGCCGTATTATCAAAGAACAGCCTACACAAGAATTTTATGACAAAAACTTTAGCCAATATGACGTCCTTCCCGAAGAAAGCCTCAACACCACGACCCAAAAGCAGCAGCAGTTCGTCCAATTACTTCGACTTAGAGAGATGGGGATCCCGATCCCCACCGTCTTCCTCCTCAAAAACTCAACGCTTCAGGGCAAGGATGAGCTCATTGAATCCATATCCTCAGAAGAGCAGCAACAGAGCGCAGCTGCAAAAGAGAAGTCTGCCCTTGATCTCGCAATCCTCGAAGGGCAGCTCCAAAACCTCCAAGCCAACACCGCGGAAAAATTGGCAATGGCACGCGAGAGAGTCGGGCGTACAAAGAGTAACATAGGTCTTTTCGAAGAGCGTCTTGCAGAAGTTTCAAAAAATCATGCTACCGCTACCAAAGAAAAAATATCTGCGATAAAAGAGTTTTTAGATACCGTGAAACTCTACGGGGAAGTCGAGACGATGCATGGAGCCGATCAAGTAGACCGGATCGAGGCATCAGATCAGACGACCGAAAGAGTCGAAAAACAGGCTGCCAAACAGGAAGCCGCAACCATTTGAGGAAACCATGAGAGACTATGATGGCCGGAGCAGTCCGGATTTTAAAGGACGCGGAATGGGCAAAGGCGCTCGCGCTGGCTCATTGCTCGGAGAATATTTCCCCCCCGATGTGAAAGATGTAGCAATGCATCCACCTGGGGAAATCGGAAGATACAAATACCCTGATACTGCCGAGCAGATTTTTAACGAACAGGAAGGCAACGTACGCCTTGCGGACAAAGACCGCGCTTCTGGCATGAGAAGGAAATAACCTTAGGGCGGGTCAACAAGCTCGCCTTATGTAAAGCGGATTTACAGATGGGTCAAGACTCATGGAATCTTCAATATGGGACTATGCATCCTGCTAGGTATCGTCGCGGAAGTCATACTGATATGCATCCTGACGAAGGTTACGGAGGACCGAAAATGATCCCTGGATACGCCGGAGCATATAAGAACTGGAAAGGAAAAGTCCTCGGTAAGAAGGCGCCCGTAAAGCCGGATGGCAATCCTAGGACGTATGGTCCGAATACGGACAAAAAAAGTATTAAATATGTTCGAGAAAATGGTGAGTTTCCTGTAAAAAGTCTTAAAAGACGGAAATAGGGTAAGTATACAGTGCTTAACGACCCCAATAGCATGCCGGAATTTAAGACGGCCAGACAGCGTTTCATGCAAGCGAGAAAAAAACCTATTCTAATGAAGAAAAGGACATCAATCATCAGCAAAGGAAAGGCAGCCATTCTGGATATGAAGCAAAAGCCGATTTCTAAACATAAACAGCCCTCGTTATATGTCGAGGATAAGATTGAGAAGAGGAAAAGCTAATGAAACACTCTAAACATCGAGGTCATCCTCATGATGGCAGGCATGATGGTTCGGCGGATCATATGGAACATCATAAACCGCACATGGCAGAAAAACATCATGGACATCACTCTAATATATTGAATTTCAAACATGTGGGAATGTCCCAGGCGCATGGTATTAAGAAATGATGCATCTATATGTAGGGCTAGCGCTTGTACTCGCTGGCACGGCTATAGTAGTGTATTTTTTATGTAAAGGAGACAACGATGAGTCATAAGAAGAAGATCCATTCGAAAGGTGGACATAAGAAACTCGGAATGGTTGAGCCGATGGCTAAGCCAAAAGGTGCACAACATTTAAAAGCGGTCAAAAAGGGCCACAAAGATGTAAGCGGTAGGTGATATGCCTCTCAGGAAGGGCAAAAGTAAGCAAGTTATCAGTTCCAACATACGAGAAATGGTTCGTTCGGGTCATCCTCAGCGCCAAGCAGTCGCGGCCGCTCTTTCTCAGGCTCGTAAGTCGGGAACGAGAGCTAAAAAATCCAGGCATGTATGAAAAGTTGGGGTAAAAACGCCCGAACATGTATGAAAATAGGGGATAAAAGTGGCAAAGAAGCTAAACGCTAGCGGCGAAAAAGAGATGAAGGTTCATCAAAGAACTGTTCGCTCTGCTAGAAAAGAGCTCAAAAAGGAAGCTGCTACTCTTGGGAAGGGGATCGTTAAGAAGATGACTTTTGCCTTAGGGCAGGATGCGAAGATCATGAAAGACATGAAGAGATCTGATAGAAAGGCGAAGTAAATATGGCAAAAGAAAAGTGGATCCAGAAGGCGATCAAACACCCGGGCGCTCTGAGAAAATCTCTACATGTAAAACCAGGACAGAATATTCCTAAGTCTAAATTGAAGAAAGCGGAACATTCTAAGAATCCCAAGACAGCAAAAAGGGCGCGTTTAGCCGAGACACTTTCTAAAATGCATAGAGGTTAATATGTTCAGGAAGATAGATAAGCACATGCCAGGCGATCACAAAAGCGTCGCAGAGGAATTCGAACTCACACATGAAGCAAAGTTTGTGGCTCCTACTCTTGAACAGCGATATTGGGCAAATCCCAATAGCCAACGAGGAGAAGTTGCTCGTTGCGCTTATGATGTTGCTGGTATTCGTGCTGAAGTTTTGTATTCTGAAGGCGCTTAAGTGACATGGTCTATTCGCCTGTCAATGCATGGACTTTCCCATCCAATCCGAACTTCCCTTGGCTTCCTCAGATTCGATTCATTACATCTATAAGCCAAGCCACACAAGCGATTATCACTACCTCCGTTCCGCATGGATATAGTTCCGGCTATACCGTTCGGATCGTTTTTCCATTTCCTTACGCTCTCTCTTTCGGCATGTATCAGATCAACGGTCAAACAGGAGTGATAAATGTACTCTCGCCCACTGCTTTTAGCATTGACATTGATGCTTCTAACTTTGATCCATTTGTCGTGGGCACAACACTTGAAAGTGCGCAAGTTGTTCCAATCGGTCAATTCACGAATGCCGACCTCAACGACTCCAAACAGGTGAATCCGGTCAATCCATATCTTCTTGTGAATGTATCCCTTTTCCAGAATCCCGGGCTGCAGGCCCCGGGCGCATGCAATACGAGCCAGACTTGAAAATCGGATTTGGCCGGGTCAGCCTTCAGGATCAATCCGCAATCTCCTTTGAGTCGACCAGGGATTCCCGCGTGCTAAGGCGTTGCGAACCCAGTCACTTGCCCACTCAATCAAAAGGCAGCGCTATTTACACGCGCCCCAAACTCCTTGTACACATGGTACATGAGCTAAAAATAGGGGCCTGTGTGTATTTACCACATGTGATGCTAGCAACCGACCCCTAAACTTTCTGAAATTCCTCTTCTTCCTTTCCTAGGCTACCAAATCGGTACTTTCTAATGCTCTCATGAACGATTTCGTCCGCGAAAAC
>Ga0070766_10001218_pt1 | contig 12378 bp, 21 predicted proteins | sample HubBroMetageWFT6_FD_69782 | JGI IMG/M metagenome (GOLD analysis project Ga0070766, IMG submission 69782) | Warmed and freeze-thawed soil microbial communities from the Hubbard Brook experimental Forest, New Hampshire - Hubbard Brook CCASE Soil... | ecosystem: Environmental > Terrestrial > Soil... | reverse complement strand
GATCCTCTCGCATCTCAATAACCGGTCTATGCGCTTTAGATTCGAACTTCATAGTCAATCCTTTGCTATGTAATTAGCCTACATCATAAAAATATTCACAAAAAAAGTCTAATAATTCTAACTACAACTTGACATTACTATTCTTTAAGTATAGTATTGTCATACTTAAATAATAAATGAGGAGCAATAAAATGACGACTACACAAACGATAACCCCACGCATCTACGTAGCATGTTTAGCGGCTTACAATAGCGGTTATCTCCACGGCGAATGGATAGATGTTGATAGCGAAGAACAAGTATGGGGCGACATCAAAAAGATTTTAAAGACTAGTCCGATACCTGACGCCGAAGAGTGGGCTATTCACGATCATGAATATTTAGGAATGGTTAGCGAGTACGAATGCATAGACAAGCTTGTGGTTTACGCGGAGTTCATACGCGAACACGGCGAGCTCGGCATAGCATTACTAGAGCATTTCAATAATAATATTGAGGACGCCATCATAGCGCTAGAGGACAATTACCACGGCGAATATGACGACCAACAAGATTTTGTGATTCGCTTAACTGAAGAAACCGGTGGCGAAATTCCAAAGCATCTACAATTTTATATTGATTACGCAGCAATGGCTCGCGACTATTTCATGTGTGATTTTTATGATATTGAAGTGGGTAACTCGATACATGTTTTTAGCAATCATTAAATTAAAAGGGGCTTAACGCCCCCTTTTTTTTACATCCTTCCGCCGTGATAGTACTCAACATTGTGATGACCATGCTCAGCCATAGCCGCTTTAACCTTTACAGATTGAGCGCCGTGGTCGATACGATCTTCCATGTGATGATCAACAGTGCCCTTGTTGAAACCAGGGCGAGGAGCGGCCTTGTTTCCACCTTGATGAGCGTTGTTGTCCATAGCGTGCTTCGCTGGGTTATTTACTGTTATTGCTTCCATTTTCAAAACCTCCATGTTTAGATGATGAACCGTAGAAAAAATCAATGATAGTTTGCCACTTAGATACTAACATACCCACCAGCATTGAGAGTAGTTCGCGTTCGCTTGTACTCAAATTGATCGGTATGGGCACGAATAATAAAAGCAAAACCCCAAAAAAGCCAATAGTTACGAGGTAGGCCATGTGCCGCAAGAAATCTTTGTACAAAGGTGCTGCATCTCTCGCACTTTTGCGGTCATTAACTTCACTTGCATAGTTCTGCGCTGATATTTGCGCCAGCGTTTCAGCATGTTGGTACTCAAGAGTTTTGAGTTTAATGGCAGCTTCGGGGTCATTTTTAACCTTTGCAATTACATCATCAATATTTTTGCTATCAGCCCCGAAAGCATTTCCCAAAAGAGCGAAAGCGACTCCAGCAAGAGGGCTACCAAGTACAGAGGCCACCAGGGGCGCAGAAGCGCCCACAATTTTCGCAAGTGATTTACCCTTCGATTCGATAACATCTATTAAGCCATCCATGCAAATTCTCCTTATCCTTCGGATTAATTGCGGCGAGCAATCTACAATATCCTGCTCTTTCAGCTTGTAGCGCGATAAGCAAAGGAGCAACGGCAATATTGTTAACAGCAAGTATTGTATATTCCCCTAAAAATCCATCATCTTGCAGCCCTAAAGCTGTAATGCTACGTGTTGCCCATGTAGCACGTTGTAAGATTTTTATAGCTTGAGATGTTCCATGTAGAACACTCATGTCAAAAAGATAATTTACAATGAATTGTGATTCCAATTTCTCATACGGTGCTTCTTCCCAAAATTCCTTCTGATAAATATTTTTTGCTTGATCAACGGTGAGTGATTCAACATCCGTAACCCCCAAATTTGCAGGGTCACGGAAGAGGCCATATTGTCGTAATTTTGGTATTGATAATTGTCTTAAAAATCTTAAAGAAATGCCGAAATTTGTAGCTCCTCCAGCATCATTTTCATTGTTAACAAAACCACCTTCATTTTTTAAAACAAAATCAACAGCAATATTAAAATCAATCATGAAAAATCCTTAATGTGGGGTAAATGGAAATGGCGTGCCTGCCTCCATCGTCAAGCTAACGGATGAACCTAATGCAGCCGCTTGCTTCTTAGCATAGTTTTCTTTCCATCTATTTTCCAATCTTGCGAACCAGTTTTTAATTTCTTGAGGGTGAACGTGCCTCAAATCCATACCTGGGTGTACCGGTATACCCTTCAACTTGGTTTTGTAGGCAACAGCCGGTTGCGGAGGGTTCGGGTTCATCATGGTAGTGATGGAGTTTGGTTGCACGACCGGTACACTCGGGTTAACCGCTTGTGGGGCTAACGCCTTGAGCAATTCCGGTACAACTGCACCAATCGCGGCGTTTACTGCGGCTTGAATGGCGGCTTGTACATCGGCATCAAGGAATGCAGGTTTAACCTCAACTTTCTTCACTGCTTCACCAGAACCACCCGAGCCGCCGCCTGATGTATGGCTACCACCTGACCCACCGCCTACTGTGTTCTTTTCTTCTTTAACAGGTTGATTTGTAGATTTTTGTTCCTTTTCCATTAGTTCATCTCCATGTAATTTTTAACGTAGTTAATTAAATCTTGAGCACCTTTGGCTACGTAGGTATCATAGCCTTGTCGCTTCAATTCGTCCAACCACCATCGCTGATATTCAGATAGCACCCCACCAGACACCCGTTTAAGCTCAATATAAAGCCCGTGGTAGCCTTTTCTCGCAATGGGTATAACAACATCAGGGATACCCGCTTTAACGCCCATACGCTTAAATTTGGCGCCCTCGATAGGGTTCCTACTGCCCCCATTGGGAACGTGGAAAAAAAGAATGTTATTTTTCTCTAACCAGACAGCGCTCACAATTTGCTCATAATCCTCTTTCGGAGAATCATTTTTTTTGGGAGGCGCTTTTTTGTGCTGACCAGCTACATCAAACTCTAGCTGTTCCTCTTGTCGCTCGCCATAGAGCGCTGCATATGCTGCCCAATAGCGTTTGGTTGGTTTCTTTCGTTGCATGTGACCTCCTTGTCACTGTGCTTGAACTCCAATGCATCCCGTATATCCTGCTCAGGCCATGATGAGACTTCATGAATTAACTTCAATTCATCCACGCCTGGGTAATATAACCGAGCTACACGCTTAACCGCTTTCATGTCATACCCAATTCGAAAAGCTAACTTCGGTGTCCACTCTTCATCAGGGTAAATCACTTGCTTAATTTTTCGTGCTAATGTTTCTCCCGCCGTTATTTGCTGTTGTATCTGTACCGTTAGTAGCGCCATTGGTTAACACTCCGTGTTTTTCATTGTGCATACGTACTCGTTCCTTGAAGGGGATGTAATCGCTTGAATTTTTAAGTTGATCAATCATTTTTTCATGTTCGGCTAGCTCCTTAGCGCGTTTAGCGCGTTCGATTTTGTCCTGTTCCTCCCATTCTGCCATGTTCCACTCTCTCGGCTTCGGTGGTTCAACCTTGGCAGGTGTCCGGTTCTGATATTCCTTGGCAGTTTTTAACCACCTGCTAAATTCGTATTGCGTCTTTTTGCCCTTGTGTCGATTTTTGAACGATTCGAGTTCGTCCTCAATGTTGAGCCTTAAGTCCTTCGCTAAGATCAAATTTTCATCATTGGGCAAAAAAGAATCAGAGAGAGCGGGGCGCTGCTTTTCGCGCCCTCTCTCTTTGTTATTTCTTTTGTATTGTTTATTTATATTGATAGGGTTAACTGGGGTTAACGGGTGTGGTGAACTGTAGTTAACGGGTGTGGTTAACTGGGGTTGACTGGTTAACTGTAGTTGACCGGTTAACTGGGGTTGAGCGGTTGTGGATAAAAAAGCGAGATCGTAGGTCGAAGATTTACCAGGTTTCCTGATAATCTTGATCAATTTTAGTTCTTCTAAGGCTTGTAAGCGCAAAATAGTATATGTAACAGAAACCTGTAACTCTTTGGCTAAAGTTTTAATACTTGGACAAATTCCTTTCTTTCCACGGTGGCTAGCTAGCATTAAAAGGAGCAACCTATCAACTGGAAGTAACCGGTCATTGTGTGGAACTTTGATATAATTTAAGACTTGAAAGACAATGTGTATCTCTTTTTGTTCTGACATATAGTTCCTTTTTTATTCAAGTAATCAAATAAAAAGTCTCTATACCGGTGAAATAGCCTATGATGCGTGCCATCCTTACACTAAGCGCAGAATATAGTTGATTTATGTAATCAAGCTATTAAAATGCCCTTGTACAACACTACACTATTTCATTACGGTTAAAGGGACTTTCCTTCATGCGGGGAGCTACCAACTCCCCTTTGAAACACTTATAATCCTCTTTTTCATTAAATTTTCAAGCAAAAAAAAGGCCGCAAAACAGCGACCTTCTCCTTAAAAACCAATGTTTAAACATGAATATATTTGAGAATATATAACCCCATAGCTTCATGTTGTTCATGCCGCTTTTGATAAACCATTTGAAAGTGGCTAGCCCAGTCATAAGCATCAGCGCCTTTTTTCCAGCAATGCGCAGGAATGGTAAAACGCATTTCATTTAATGTCGCTATCGCGCATTGGAAACAAATAGGTTCAAGATCATGTTTTGTAGGCGCTCTATGAGAATTAAGTTCATTTTTCCAATTATTGAACCAATCATAAAGCCTCTCAGATATAATCTTTCTGCGTTCAAGAATTTTTCCGACATACATCCCAAAAAAAGCAACGCCACATCCATAAATAAAGTGCAAAATTAATAATTTCATTGTTCTACCTCTTTATGTTTTTCATTAAAGGCGATCAATTTATATGTATAATTAAATAAAAATTCATACTCATCTTGAGAAAAGGAAACTTTACCTTCCATTGATTTGAATTTTTCCATGCATTCACTACATGGACGATAATGTTTATGTTTTAATTTGCATAACATATAATCATCACCACTAGGATTTTTTTCACAAATCCAGCATAGTTTAGCTGTTTCCATTAAAAATCTTCTCCTCTCCACCAGCGCAGTCAAAACAAATAAAATTTTTCTCAATAACTCTTCCGGTATGGTGAGTAACTTTTTCCTCAACTAACAATTGTTCGGTTGACTGGCATTTGTAACAACAAAATTGTTTATTCATCTGTAGCATAATGATCGACTCCTTCAAGCATTGAGACTGAATAGATTAAAGCCTCTCTAAGATTTTCAATGGTAGGTTTATTAAAATCTATCTGAAAAATAACTTCTTCCAAAGCGCGTTTAAAAGCTTCATGGCAGCACTTTTTCATGCTTAACCTCTATAAGTTGATCAATCAAACGCTTGCATTCAGAAGCCATATAACCAAAGGTGCGGCGTTTGCCAAAAGTCTCATATAAATTCATTTTTTTAAATTTAACATAGTCATTTTCAGAGCCAAAATATACTTCAGCTAACGCCATATCAGATAAATCATTATGATGCGCAGCATCAAATCCCACCCATTCATCATTACAAGGATGAGAAAGCAAATCTTTTAAAGATATGTCTTTGCTATGAAATGTAACACCGCCGTGAACATCTAAATCAAAATCACCCCATACCAAATCTTTACCGTAACAAGGATGTTCTGAGGTAATGGCAACATATCCGCATCTATGCCCCATATCAGTAAAGGTGATGATATATTCATAACCCTTATACTCCCCTCCTCCTTCCATCACGATGCTTTCATTTGGTGTTGCTAAAAATGGTTTATCGCCCTTTAACTTTAATAACTGAGAAATGCAGCTCATTTTTACTTCCTTAATTTAAAAAATCTTCACTGTTAAATTTAATCTTATTTTTCCTAGCTAATTCCATCATCTTGCGAATTTTTGGTAACCGTGGTGACCTTCTACCGCTTTCCCAGTTACATACCGAACTTTCTGTGACATCAATCAATACTGCAAATTCTTTCTGTTGCAAACACAATGCCATTCTTAAACTTTTAATTGCTTCAGCTACTGCCATTAGAAACCTCCTATTATTCAATGAGAAGGATTATGGCAAGCAATGTCAGTCAAAGTCAATCCAATTATTTATCATTTAACTTTTCACCTATTGACATAACTTTTCTTTACGTGTAACTTAGGCAATGTAAGTTAATTAGTGATGAGGTAAAAATTATGATATATAATAGTTTGAGAATCAGGACGAACGCAGAAATAAAAAGGATTTTACAGATGCGACACAGTAATGAAACCATTAACTTTGTCCGTAATTTGGTAGCATATCATGCTACTCTTGACAGATTGAGCCAATGTTACACTCTTGATGTCAACCATTTACCGGATTTTACAAAAAGTGAATTTGCCGCTCTTTTAATGCTAGATGATGAGATGTACGCATCAGAAGCAACAGGCGCAGATAATCAGTCTTTCGAACACAAAATGTTACCCGCTTTAATCAATCTTCTAAAACGTTCCACTGATCGAGATGAGGAAATCCATTTTGTCTCCGAGTGGAAAGAAGGTGTCACAAATTACTTCAAGAAAACCATGCAAATGTTAATCGACTTGTATTGCGGAGAACTCCAATGCGAAAGAGCAACTGCATAAAAAGGGACTTTATCACTGCAAGAGAACGAACACATTTTAGTTTGTGGCAAAAAATTAAAAATAAACTTAAACGATTAATAGAGGGTAATAAGAATGTTAACTGAAGTACAAGCAAGCCAATTAAACAAAGGAATCGGTGCCAGTGAGTGTGGCGCCGTTTTAGGAATTGATCCGTATTGCACTCCCTATGAACTATGGATGATTAAAACAGGTCGCATGATCAAAGATGTTCAGAACGAAGAAGCGGTCATCATGGGAAATCTTTTAGAACCTGTCATTGCAAAACGCTATGCACAAAAGACTAACCAACGTGTTGCGCGTGTGAATAATGCTTATCTTCACAAACAATTTCCACACATGTTATGTCACGTTGACAGAAAGATTGTAGGCAAACGAAAGATCGTTGAAATCAAAACAGCTAATCCATTCTCAACCATGTGGGGAGAGGAAGGAACGGATGAGGTACCAGCGCATTACATTGCTCAAGTACAACATCAATTAGCTTGCACAGGTTTTGAAGAATCTGACTTAATCGTTTTTCGTGGCACAACGGATCTGCGCATCTATAATTTTAAGCCTGATTATGACTTAATAAGCTTAATCACCGAGAAAGTAGATCATTTCTGGAATCATCACATTTTAAAAGATGTAGCGCCACCCGCAACAAACCGCGCTGATCTTAAACATATGTTTCCCACGAACAATGGGAATTTTATTGAAATTACTGATGAAGTCACCATGCATATCGAAAAACTATCTTCGATAAAAGAAACCATTAAAAAATATGAAGGTTATAAATCTGATATTGAAAAACTCATTATCGAATTTATCGCTGATAACGATGGCATTAAAAGTCAGGATGAAATTATCGCAACATTCAAAGCCAATAAAAATGGCGCACGTTCACTAAGAATTAAATAGAGGAAATCATATGAGCGCTCACCGACAAGAATTAATGACGACAGCACAACCTTTTAACTTTGTTCCAACCACTTTAAAAGAAGCTACCGAATATGCCACTATTTTTGCGAATAGTGGTTTATGCCCTGAATCTTACAAAGGCAGGCCAAATGATATTTTAATCGTGTGGCAAATGGGAAAAGAAATAGGACTCGACAAAATGCAGTCCTTACGAACATTAGGCTGCATTAACGGAATGCCTTTCGCGTATGGTGATGGGTTGCTCGCTTTAGTTAAAAGGCATCCTATGTTTGAGGATATGCGCGAATGGTTTGAAGGAACGCTTGAGGATGGTAACTTAACAGCTTATTGCTCAATGAAGCGTAGAGGCCAAGAATTAGTAACGCAGTCCTTCAGCATGAAAGATGCAAAACTGGCAGGCTTATGGGATAAGAAAGGAGTATGGCATCAATACCCTAAACGAATGCTTCAACACCGAGCTAGAGGATTCGCTAGTAAAGATGCTTTTCCTGATGCGCTCTACGGAATCATGACCGAGCATGAAGCTAAAGATATTGTTGAGCCCAAAAATATTACACCTGAGCCAACTATCACCCATAACAAAGGAATATTGGGCTTAAAGCAAGCATTAGGCTTAAAAACTGAACCTGAAACAGTCGAAGGAGAGATCATAGTCAGCACTGAAAAAACTGACGACACCGTAGTTGCGGTAGACGATACCGCAATTGCGGTGACTTCTGAAATAGACGATATCCCACAGGATGACGCACCTATTTCAAAATATGAGCAGTTAACGAAATTAATATGCCGTCACCAAGTCCACGGAACCAAGATAAAAACTTATCTTACCCGCTATGGCGCAAAGCGTATTAAGGATTTAACTGAGGAACAAATGGAACTATGGATTAGTCATTTATTAAAAAAGGAGAGTAAAGATGCAGTTTAATGCGAATCAAATGAGAGAAGCGGCGCTCCCCAAAACGGGGCGCTACCATTTTACGGTGCTACACACCAGAGAAAAAACATCCAAAAATGGTAATGACATGTTCATCTTCAAACTCAGATTAACCAGAGATGGCAAAAGCTTTAACTTTTTCTCAACCATTATTCTAACACCGAAAATGTTTTGGCAATTTGAGCACTTTTGCAAAGCCACAGGAATTCCAGAAAAAATTGATGAAGGAAATTTAATGGCGCAGGAATGTGATGGCCTTGAAGGTTTCCTTGAAATGGATCATCGAGCTAATAGCGAAACCGGTGAAATAGAGGCTTACGTCAAAGATTTTGTTAAACCAGAAAATCTTGATCAAGTTGATAAAAATGAACTACCTTTTTTAGATGATGATATCCCCCCTCTCGTTTAATTTAACAATTGCGCCAATCTAGTCAATTGGCGCAAAATATTCATGACTACTTCAATATGGCAGCAATTGACTCTCATCACTAATGATCGTCATACAAAATTGCTGCCTCCACTTAGGAGAATGATGATGCCTTTATTACCTGGAAAACAAAATATCGGACGCAACATCAAAGAAATGGAAGCAACTGGCAGACCTTATCGTGTAGCAAGAGCCGCAGCCTTACGCACAGCTTACGGAAAGCCTAAGAAAAAGGCTAAGAAGAAAGCTAAAAAGAAGGCAAAAAAAAGCCCTAAGAAATAGGGCTAACACTTTGTTTGTAACCTATTATACCACAATAAATTCGGTGACTATTACATATCCACCTGTTCCGGAACCACCTGTTTGCGTACCACCAGCATTGTTATAGTTTGCGCCACCCGAACCACCACCACCATATCCGGTAGCACTATTACCATTCGCTGTACCTACAATACTTTGGCCGCCCGATCCCATAAGTGTTGATCCACCATATCCACTCAAAGAATTCACTGAGGATACACCCGTACCCAAACCTGATCCACCATTCATACCAAGTCCGGCAAGATCGCCCGTTCCAGCAATACCACCTAAACCACCGATACCTGATACTGTTGATGAAGAATTTGCACCTTTTGTTCCACCCTTAGCAATACAAATTGAACCTACAGAAGTATCACCACCGTTAGTCGCGGAACCACCACCAGTACCAATTGTTACAGTTTGTGACGCTCCAATAGTTGCAGCCGTTGCAGTTATTCGAGAATATCCGCCTGCTCCACCACCGCCTCCACTTACTGATACACTTGATCCCCCTGCGGTAGCTGTTCCGCCTCCGGCTCCTCCGCCCCATGCTTCAATGACAGCGTATAATAATCCAGAAGATGGGGTATAGGTGCCAGAACCGGAAAATGTTTGAATATTAATTTTTGTGAAAGGTGGCTTTGTTGACCAAGCTGTTCCATTGCCACTACCAGTCGATAAAAGCGCTAAATTCGCTGTAGAAGTTGAAGGTATCACAACACCAAATTGAATATATGTGATCGCAGTGGTACCGATTGTTACCATTATTGTGGTGTTATACCAACCAGTATTAGCATTAGCCGTACCACTTTGAACAGGAATAAGACCGGTATTATTGATATCAGTCACAGTGTCATAGTCAGTAGCACGTGTTAATACCCAGTTAGTTGAGCCTGAGCCGACATTGGTAACGGTGTAAACACCATTTTGGAATGTCGTGGATTGATTTTTAATGAGGACTCGCTGTCCTACTGTTGGACTTTGACCATCAATACTAAATGCAACTTGTGCTCCAGCATTCGTAAGTGTAGCACCCACACCTGCGACACCATTTGAATAAGTAACAGTAAGGTTAGCGGTAGTTGCAGCAACGCAAAGTGCCGCGCCGCCAGTTGCTATAGTGTCTACATAATTTTTAGTGGCTAAATTTTGCGCTGAGGTCGGATCGGCTGCGTTAGTGACTTGAAAACCACCCATGTTAATAGCGCCTGACATCGTGCCACCAGCTAACGGCAACATCAAATCCGCATACGCTTTCGTGCTTGCGTCGGTTGAAACGGTGGGTGTCGCCAAGTTAGTTATCTTATTGGCACCCATATTGATGACCCCTGCCATCGTACCACCGGCAAGAGCTAAATAAGTTGAACCTGCATAATTAAGTGTCATAGCATCTTGAGCGCTTGACGGATCAGCAAGACTCGTAATTTTATGCGAGTTCATACTGAGATTATTTGCTTGTGCAGTAAGCGTAATACTCGTAAATGTTGCGGCTGCGGGTGTGGTTCCACCAATCACGCTATTATCAATCGTCGCACCACTAATGGTAGCTGACCACGTACCAACCGTAACAATGCCGGTTTCAGTAATATTGGTTTGCACGCCCGTTGGTAAAGTCGTACCAAAGGTGACGTTGCCCGAATCATCTGTCTGTAAAACAGCACTATTGACTGAGGTAACCGCTAAAATCTTTACGCCTGCCCCTGTAATAGTTCCTGCCGTTAATGTTCCTGAACCATTGGTATAGGCATAACTATTATTGCCAAGCGTTAAAGCAGCATAGCCACTTAAATTAGGATAGGCGGCAATAATCTGTGCGATTGTCGATTGCACTTCATTAAATGAATTTGCTGAATCTCCCACGTAAATAATATCTGCGGGTACAGGTGATGATTTTGAGGGAAATTGATATAACCGTTCGTTAGCCATTCCATAGCTCCTTAATACTAAGCGACTGCAATCACAAAATTATTGCGTGAAGTCACAACATAATTACCTCGACTTGTGATAACCCTGTCATCACCAGGAGGCACGTAATTATTTCCATTTAAAAAAATAAACGGTGGGCACATCCAATTTAATAAACGCATCAATGAATGCATACAATCTCCTATGCGGCACTTGGTGACGCTAAATAAGATAAACTGCTTGCGGTGGTGGTGCGTGAGACACCATTAACAATAGCGCTCGCTACGATTTGAGATGCGCCAATAGGATATGCTTGGCCTGCTAGTGTTCCTGGTAACCATTGCGGTATACCTAATGCATTTAACCAAACAAGATCCCCACTTGACCCCACTAAAATATAGCTAGAAATAAAGGTAACAAGATGGCCTTGGACTGTCTGTGTGAATGGTTTTCCAATTGTGATGGCGTCACCGTAACTGGCGACAAAACCCCATGTAATCATATTAACAACTCCCTGTCGTTAACTAACATTAGTTCATATAATATACAACATCATACGCCTTATCGCTAATCATTCCGCCATCTAAAGCTAGCGTCATAGTCTGGAAGGCATCAACTCCATGTGAAGCCCAATTGTGAATCGGTTTATTTTTATATGTACCCAGTTTATCATCAAATTCTTTAGAGTAGTTAGAGAGACAATCAATTAAACGAGTGGTATTTTCTTTATTGAAGTCACACAAATAAAGCTTTTGACGCATAGCCTCTATAGCATTTTCTTTGCTAGCTGGTTTTGGCACAATAAATGCGCTTTCACCCATATCGCGCATAAAATCAAGACTGTTTTTACCGGTATTAAAATCTCTTTTTTGACCATCATGGGGTATAAAATGATCTTTAAAAGGCAAATGATAACGATTACAGAAACGTCTTATTTCCATCACATAAAAAGGTAAATCACGATTATTGTTTTCAAAATAGCCAATGATTATTGGTTTTAAGAAATTATCAACACGCTTCACCTGGAATATGATGATAGCTGTGCAATCATTCATTCCGATATCCCATGCTGTATATACATTCCCATTTGGAATTAATAAGCCTGGAATACGATGATCAAAATCAAAAATATTTTTAATAGCGTGAGCGAAATACTTGGTTTCTTGGTTTATTTGAACCACACCATAATATTCTTGTTGAATGAGATATTCAGGCATTCCAGCCCGTCTATCCTCTTCGATCATCTCGTCCGTAATATAGCGATTGCCATTTTCATCAACGAGATTGACAATACTGTCAACACGACAATACCACAAAGGGTCAT
>Ga0070766_10001210_pt1 | contig 12421 bp, 10 predicted proteins | sample HubBroMetageWFT6_FD_69782 | JGI IMG/M metagenome (GOLD analysis project Ga0070766, IMG submission 69782) | Warmed and freeze-thawed soil microbial communities from the Hubbard Brook experimental Forest, New Hampshire - Hubbard Brook CCASE Soil... | ecosystem: Environmental > Terrestrial > Soil... | reverse complement strand
GGTCCAGGATGCATGATGAGCGCTTCTGGCGCGTGCGCCGCGATTCGATCCGCGTTCGCCTGGTAGCGGCTGCGATAGTCGTCAAGGTCGATCTGCAATCCGGAGAGCCGCTCGGCCTGGATGCGCAGCATCATCACAATTTGCGACTGCCGCAGTGCGGCGTCGAAGTCGCGCTCGATGCGCAGGCCCGGTCCCATCGCAACCGCTGTTTCCGGCAGCAACGCCGGCGGCCCGCAAAAAACAACCGTCGCGCCGAGGCGCGGCAGCAGCAACGCATTCGACCGGGCGACGCGGCTGTGAAGAATATCTCCGCAGATCGTCACGGTCACGCCGCGCATGCATTTTTCGCTGATGGACGCGGCCTTCACGCCGAGGAAGCGCAGCATCGTGCGCAGATCGAGCAGCGCCTGCGATGGATGTTCGGCCATGCCGTCGCCGGCGTTCAGCACCGGCAGCCCGGTGGCGCGCGCCAGCAGATACGGAGCGCCGGAATACGGACTGCGCAGGATAATGCACTCCGCGCCCAGCGCCCTGAGCGTAATGCCGGTGTCTTTGAGCGATTCGCCTTTTTCAATGCTCGACGAAAGCGAGCTGACCAGCGTGGTGTCTGCGCCCAGCGCTTTCGCGGCCAGTTCGAACGAGGTGCGCGTGCGCGTGCTGGACTCGTAGAAGAGCAACGCAACACGCCGTTTCGCGAGGCGTTTCGCGCGGCGCAGCGGGTCTTCCTTTTCAAGAGCGTCCGCCGCCAGCAGAATGCGGCGCACTTCGGCGACGGAGAAGTCATTCGCCGAGATCGCCGACTGCGGATGAAGGGGCTGATGAAAAAAAGGAATTGCGGAGGGTCCTGGCGGTGCCTTGCGCGAGGTTTTCCTGGTCTGCGCCATCTCTTCCATGCAGCTGTTAGCGGTTAGCCCTTAGCTGCCAGCTGTTCACGTTCTCACGTTTCCCACGAATCGTATCAGCTCCGTGCCCGCCAAGAAGACAGAAGCTAACGGCTACTCGCTACCGGCTCGTGTTAAATCCGCTCCACCAGCAGCACCTGCTCGTCGCCGTCGATTTCCTTCAGCTTGACTTCGATAATCTCACGCGACGATGTGGGCACGGCGCGCCCCACGAAGGTCGCCTCAATCGGCAACTCGCGATGACCGCGGTCGATGAGCACCAGCAACTGCACGCGGCCCGGGCGTCCGTGATCGAAGAGCGCATCGAGCGCTGCGCGAATGGTGCGGCCGGTGTAGAGCACGTCGTCGATCAGGATGACGTCGCGTCCGCTGACGTCGAAGCCCAGCGACCCCGGAACCACCACCGGGCGCACGTCGCGCGTCGAAAGATCGTCGCGATAAAAGCTGATGTCGAGAACGCCGGTATCGACAGGATGTTTCTCGATGCCGCTGATCAGCGCGCCCAGGCGTTCGGCGAGGGGCACGCCGCGGCGCTTGATGCCGACCAGGCCCAGGTTCTCCGCGCCATTGTTCTTCTCAATAATCTGGTGAGCGAGGCGAACCAGCGTCCGTTCAATCTCCGAGCCGGACATAATCCGGCCCTTTTCGCGCAATTTTGGCGTATCGACAACCTGCGTCTCTGACATAAGCGGTAAAGGCGATGATACGAGTCCGCGCGCGGCATCGCAAGCCGCTTTTGTTAGCTGATGATGCTGGAAATCTCCACTGCCTCTGCCGGATTCAGGCACACTCGCTTTTGCCGAGCCCTGCGCCCAGTGCTCTGCTTTAAAGGCTGCGCTGCACCCGCGTGCGCATGGCGAGCAGGCGTCCCGCGATCGCGCCGCCGGCGCCGGCAAACAGCACCATGCCGAGCGAAACCACTGCGGCCGTCAGCAGCCGAATGGCGGCGTGGCCGTCGGCAGACAGCCAAAAGTTCGCCCACTTATGAAAGAGCTGCGGAGCCTGCTGGACGGCCTCGGGATTGCTTTTCAGCAGCTGATCGGCCAGCTGCTGGGCGACGGTCGCGAATTCCGCATCGATCAGCGCCCCGTGATGCAGCAGGTAGCGGTCCACCAGCATGCGCGCCGCGTCAAACCCGCTGGCCACAACAGCTGAGGCTGCGCCCAGAATCGTTCCGATACGCCAGCCAATGCGCCCATCCGTAGCGCCCATGGTGCGCCGGCGATAGAGAGCGATGGTGGCGAAGCCGCCGCCGATGACAAAGAGCGAGCTCATGCCCGCCAGTGCCGAGAGCAATCCCACGGGCAGCGCCACGATCACAGCCGAGGTGATGGCCACCTGCCAGTCAACGTCGTGGATGTCGCCGCGCAGCCGCACCGGCGGCGGTGGCTGAGAGCCTGGCTCGGGGGCTTCCACCAGCAACTGCGGCGCGCCGCAATGCGCGCAGAATCCATCGCCCTCACGCACAGCGTTGCCACATCGTTGGCAGACCGGGTCCATAATTTGACCCTATCGCACGCGGGCCGGCAAAGCAATGCGGGAATATTCGCTCTGCGCCATCCGCGACTCGTTTAGTCGCTCTTCGCGTGGGAGTCGTCCAGACCTTCGGGCAACTGCAGTTCCACCAGCGAGTATTTGGTGCCGTCGCCGCCGGTCTTGAACGCCAGGATGTGCTGGTGGTGCTTCGATCCGGCGCGCAGCGTCAGCCCGCTGTCGTCGAAGCCGTTTGCGTTGTTGTTCATGTTGACGTGAACGTTGCCGTCTTCATGGCAGCTCAGGCCCTCCGACGTGACGGCAGGCGAGCCGACTGGCTTATTGCCGTCGCACTCGATCACATCGCCAAATTTGCCGAGGGCGTTCTTGTAGAAAGCCAGCACCTTTTTCTGGTCGTCGCCGCTCTGGTAGGTGACCACCTTCACGCGCAGTTGCCACTGGCCGAATCCCATGTGCACATCGGCGGACTTGTCGCCTTCGTGATCGGGAGCGATCTGCGCGCCCGGATAGACGGGCAGTCCCAGATCTGCAGCCGAGGTCTGGTCGGAGCGCACATGCAGGCCGCCCAGCGGCGTATCGATCTTAACGTTCTTGTCTTCGCCGTTCTTGCCCTTGTCCACCTGGACGTTGCAACCCGCGGTGGCCAGCAGGGCGCTCGTCGCGGTCCCGAAGATCACCGCCTGCCACAGAATTCGGATTCGCATATCCGCAGTTCTCCTTGCAGACACGATACGCCGCGACAGCGCGGCCGGTTCCCCAATCTGCTTCTCAATCTGTTACGAGATTTTGATGGGATCACACCAGAGGGGAGAGAAATCGCCCCGCAGGCGTCATCACGACATGCTCAGGAGCCGCTTTTTTTCCACCGGCAGCGGCACCGGTGTTGCGGCAGCACGCTTCAGTCCTGTGACCATGTCGGGAATCTGATCGGCAGCCAGCGGCCGCCCGTATAACCAGCCCTGCGCCAGACCGCACTGGGCCTGGATCAGAAGCTTTTCCTGCTCGCGTGTCTCTACGCCCTCAGCCAGGGTTTCAATTCCCAGGCTTTGGCCGAGAGCCACCACGGCGGAGACGATCTTGCGGCTCTCCGTGCGGTAGACCATTTCTTCCACAAAGCTGCGGTCCACCTTGAGCTGGTCGAAAGGCAATGCCAGCAGGTGGCGCAGGCTCGCATAGCCGGTGCCGAAGTCGTCGAGCGCCAGCCGGCAGCCCATCTCCTTCAACTCGCGGGCGATGGTTACGGCCAGATCCTCGTTGTCGAGGATAGCGGTTTCGGTAATCTCGATGGTCACGCGATCCAGCGGCAGGCCGGCCTCATCGGCGGCTTCGCTGATCTGCATCGGCAGGCTGCGGAACCGCAACTGAATCGGCGAAACATTGATGGCCAGCGAGAGGCGTTCCGGCAGCGTCGCCGCCGAGCGGAAGGCGCTGCGCAGAATTTGCCGCGTCAGAATCCCGATGATCCCGATTTCCTCGGCGACATGGATGAAATTCTTCGGCAGAATGGGGCCCAGCGTGGGATGGTACCAGCGCGTCAGAACCTCGAATCCCGTGAGGTGCAGCGTCCGCAGATCCACCACCGGCTGAAAGCACGGGGCGATGGAATCACTCTCGATGGCGTGGCGGACTTCGGCCGGATTGACCAGCATGCCGCGATCATACTGTGCCGGAAGCCAAATCGAATCACCTAATTACTGACACTTTCGCTCGATGCCTCCCACTGTCGTAACGTCAGCACCAGGCCCGTTGGTAACCCTGTCCTCGTGCAATTCCTGATGCCTGGCAACGATCGCGGCGGAGAAGTTGACTCCTCCGTTACCTCTTGTTGTCGCGGAACAGCCGCAGCGAGCGCCCGCCCAAAATCACCTTCTCCTCGGCATCGGCCGGCGTAAAGGGGTCGTCGATGTTTTCCGTGTCCAGCACCTGCACCCATGGTGTGCCGGAGGGCGACGCGGGAAGCGTGAACTCCACTCCTTCATGCGAGGCGTTCACCAGCAGCAGAAAGCAGTCGTCATAGATGGGATGGCCGTCGTCGTCGGTGATCTGCAGGGTCTTGCCGTTCAGCATCAGCGCCAGCGCGCGATTCCACGCCGTATTCCACGCCTCGTCGGAGAATTCGTTGCCGTCGGTGTTGTACCACGCGATGTCCCGCACCACCGATCCGCGAATCACGCGGTCCTGGAAGAATTTGCGCCGGTGCAGGTTGGGGTGGTCCAGGCGCAGGTGGATCAGCTTCGACGTGAACTCCAGCAGCCGCTGCTGCGCCGGGGTCCGGCTCCATGTAAACCAGCTCAGCTCGTTATCCTGGCAGTATGCGTTATTGTTGCCGTGTTGCGTGCGTGCAATTTCATCGCCGCCACACAGCATGGGGACGCCCTGCGAAAGAATCAGCGTAGCGAGAAAGTTGCGCATCTGCCGTTCGCGCAGGTGGTTGATCTCGGGATCGTCCGTCGGCCCCTCCGCGCCCATGTTCCAGGAATCGTTGTTGTTGTTGCCGTCGGCGTTGTTTTCGCCATTCGCCTCGTTGTGTTTCTCGTTGTAGCTCACCAGATCGCATAGCGTGAACCCATCGTGCGCGGTCACAAAATTGATCGACGCATACGGCTTGCGCCCATCCATTTCGTACAGATCCGACGAGCCTGTCAGCCGGTACGCGAAGTCCGACAGCAACCCTCCGTCGCCCTTCCAGAAGCGCCGCACCGTGTCGCGATAGCGCCCGTTCCACTCCGCCCACAGCACCGGAAAATTACCCACCTGGTAGCCGCCTTCGCCCACGTCCCACGGCTCGGCAATCAGCTTCACGTCGGCGATGGTCGGGTCCTGGTGGATCGTGTCGAAGAAGCTCGACAACTTCGATACCGCGTTCTGTTCGCGCGCCAGCGTGCTGGCCAGGTCGAAGCGGAAGCCGTCCACGTGCATCTCCGTCACCCAGTAGCGCAGCGAATCCATCACCAGCTTCAGCACCTGCGGATTCATCACGTTCAGCGTGTTCCCGGTACCCGTGAAATCCTCGTAGTAGCGGGGATTGTCGTTCACCTGCCGGTAGTAGGTGGTGTTATCGATGCCCTTCAACGAGAGCATCGGCCCCATGCGGTTGCCTTCGCAGGTGTGGTTGTAGACCACGTCGAGGATGACCTCAATCCCCGCCCGGTGCAGCGCCTTCACCATCTGCTTGAACTCGACCACCTGGTTGCCCATATCGCCCGACGAGCTGTACCGCGACATCGGCGCGAAATAGCTGAGCGTGTTGTAGCCCCAGTAGTCGCGCAGGCCGCGCTCGATCAGGTGTCCCTCGTCGATGAAATGGTGCACCGGCAGCAACTCGACGGCCGTGACGCCGAGCTTCTTCAAATAGGCAAGGCTCGGCTCGCTCGCCAGCCCCGCGTACGTTCCCCGCAGCGCTTCCGGCACATCGGGATTGAGCTTCGAAAATCCACGCACGTGGACCTCGTAAATCACCGAGTCAGCCAGCGGCGTTTCCGGAGGATAGTCGCCGTTCCAGTCGAACCGCCCATCGATGACGACGGATTTGGGCACGCCACGCGCGGAATCCTGCACGTCGATCTTCAGATCGTTGCCCGACTTCACGTCATAGGGGAAGATGGGCGCCTTCGGATCCACATCGCCGGTGAGCGCCTTGGCGTACGGATCGACGAGCAGCTTTTTCGAGTTGAACCGCAGCCCATTTTCCGGCAGCCACGGTCCCTCCACGCGGTATCCGTACCGCTGCCCCGGTTTGATGTTGCGGATGAGCCCGTGCCAGACAAACGCCGTGCGCTCGCGCAACGCGACGCAGTCGGTCTGATTGCCCGCCTCGTCGAAGAAGCAGACGGAGACGCAGGTGGCATTCTGAGAGAAAATTGCGAAATTCGTTCCTTTAACGTTGGGGGTGGCGCCCAGAGGATAGGGCTTGCCTGGCAATAACGTGCGATCCATGCGTCGTGTCTTCTCTCTTTTTGGGGGGAGTACGGGCGATGCGAGCCTTGTCGAGCGGGGACCGCCTGCTTGCGGAGCCGCTCCGCCTTCCTTCAGATGCAGAATTCGGCTGGCGTACTGACTGGCGGTGTGGAAGACCTGGCAGTGTGGAAGAGTGCGCAGGAAATAAATCGGCAGGGTCCCCCGGCTGGCGCGATTCTCCTGCGCCGGGGGCAAGCAGAGGAAATCGCGAAAACCTGCGCCCCTGCCGTCGTGCGTGATGCGTGACCTGCGTCGCCTCGCGATGGCTTCGCAGGGAGGATGCGCGGCGGCCATCCCGGCAGGCCGCTGCTTCCTCTTGGGAAAGATGCGGCCGGCGGCGCATCGAGATGGCTCGCCGCCGCCTCGCGCGCTGCCACACAGTAAAAAATCCGATTCGCCAGGCCTCTGATTCTCCAGGATTTGCTTCCTAAACTGTGGCTCATGCCCAGGCGTACATTCAGAAGATGCAAGGCGAGATCATGAAAATCCGGGCCTGGATCGTCTCCAGTTTTCTTGTCGTTCTTTTGGCCGGATGCTCCTCGTCCGCCAACCAACCCACCGAAAAGAACTTCCTCCTGGCCCTCAACAATTACTACCAGGATCGGAACGACTGCCTGTTCCCGCAGGGGCGCCGGTTCCCTTACGAGGTAGCGCCCGGCGCCGGCTCGAAGCAAGCGAAAGCGCAGATGGACGCCCTTAACGACGCCGGCATGTTCAAGCGCCTCGAAGATCTCGACCTGCATGTGGACTCGTATTCGCTGACCCCCATCGGCCAGCGCTTTGCTCCGCGTTTCTGCTACGGACACCGCGTCGTCACCGGCATCGTGAGCTTCACGCCGCCAGGTCCGCACAACGGATTTACCGAGACCACCGTCACCTACCGCTACACCATGGAAGACGTTCCGGTGTGGGCAAAGACGGACAAGATCGAGGCAGCCTTCCCGCTGCTGGCGAAGTCGCTCTCTGACAACGCCACCGACCAGCAAACGCTGGCCACGGCCGGAGCCGGCTGGCAAGTGCCGCAGTGAGGCATCGCATTTTCGATCGCTGCCACGGACGTTGAAGAGCGGAGCGGGCTGCTCTCAGTTGCTCCTCAGGCTCCTGAGCTTTTCAATCAGCTGCGAGGGATGAACGGGTTTGGCCAGCAGCGGGAACTCGTATCCTCTGGTTCGGCTGTCTTCCAGCATGTCGGCAATCCCGGCCTGGCCGGAGAACAGCACCACCCGGGTCCTGGGATACGTTTTACGGATGGTAATTGCCAGCTCGAGCCCGTTCATCGCGGGCATCATGATGTCCGTGAGCACAAGATCGGGATGAAAAGTCTTGATAATTTCCAGCGCGTCATAGCCATCGTAGGCCGTCTTCGCGTCGTATCCCGCGCCGCGCAGGACAGCGGCTGTGGTATCCGCGAGCACTCTTTCATCGTCGACCACGAGAATTCCTGGTTTTCTTTGGGCAGTCTCTTCTTCCTCACGGCCTGCCAGATCCACGCCCGCCAAAGACCGCGGGAAATCCTCTGCAAGACAAATTCGCAATCTCAAACACTCCACGATTGGTTCTCCATTCCGGATTCAGATCCTCCGACTTCCGTCTTCTTCGCCGTCGCACCGTCAAAAGGCAGATACACGGTAACGCTGGTGCCGCGGTCGTCGGGATCTGTGCTGCTCGAGATCGAGATTTGTCCGCCATGCCTTTCCACCAGTTGTTTCGCCACCCACAATCCAATTCCCGTTCCCAGATTTCCCTTGGTGCTGAAAAAGGGCTCAAATACCTTGCCGATGAGATCGCGGCGGATACCGACCCCGGTATCGTTCACCACCACCTGAAGCCCTTCCCCGTCGATCCGACGGACGGCACTGGTCGCGATCGACAGCTTGCCTCCCTGCGGCATCGCATCGAGTGCGTTCGATACCAGATTCGAGAAAATCTGAATCATCTCGCCGGAACGAACCCTGATCCTGCGCAGTTCGTTAAACTTTGTCTCCACCACAAGGTTGTGAGCGAGCAGCCGGCTTCGATAAACCGACAGAACGTTCTCGATCACGTCATGCATATAGACCTCGGCAGGCGCTCCCGTATCCCGGTAATATCCGAGAGTCTGCCGTGCGATGTGGGATACCCGCTCCAGTTCCTTCTCGGCCATGGCCAGGTATTCGTCGGTCTGCTGCCGCGATTCGCCTGGCTGGCGCGCCAGGAAGATCAGGTTGAGCACCGAACCGAGGGGATTATTGATCTCGTGGGCGACCGCTGCCGCCATTCGCCCGGTCGCCGCGATCTTTTCCGCCTGAATGGCCAGGCGCTCGAGCTTCTTCCGGTCGGAGATGTCGCGTGCGATCTTCGACGCTCCGGTCACCTCTCCCAGGGCGTTCCGAACGGGGGAAATGGTGATCGACACCTCGCGGATTTCGCCGCTCTTGCTCAGCCGCGTGGTTTCATAATGCTCGATCTTTTCGCCCGCCCTCAGCTTGCGCAGGATCTCCTCTTCTTCATACTGAAGATCTTCCGGGATCAGGCGCAGAATCGACTGCCCGATGATCTCTTCCGCCGTGTAGCCGAAGAGGCGTTCCGCGGCCCGGTTCCAGCTGGTAATGATGCTGTTCAGATTCTTGCTGATGATGGCATCGTCGGCCGAATCCACGATGGCTGCCAGCCGCGAGCGGTTTTCATCGGCGTGCTTGCGCTCGGAAATGTCGCGCGCAATCTTCGAGGCGCCGATGATCGTGCCGTTGTCATCTTTGATCGGGGAGATGGTCACCGAGATGGGAAATCTCTCTCCGTTCTTCCTCACGCGGATGGTTTCGAAGTGTTCGATCCGGATTCCGGCGCGAATCCTGGACAGAATGACAGGCTCCTCATGTTGCAGTTCCGGAGGGATCAGCCGAAGGATGGGCTGCCCGACAATCTCTTCGGCTTCGTAGCCGAAGATGCGCCGCGCACCCTCGTTCCAGCTGCTGATGATGCCGTTCAGGTCTTTACTGATGATTGCGTCGTCCGACGAGGCGACGATGGCCGCGAGGAAGTTCCTGGCCCCCGTGTTGAGCATGTCCGGTTTGCCAAACGGGCCGGCAGCGATTTCGGTCCTGGTCAAGGCGCATTTCTCCGCAGGGCAGCCGCACGGGCGAGAATGTCGCCGCTACACTGATCCTCCGATTTCGGATGCATCGGGAGCGCAGGTGGTTTTTCGCCGGGCGGCAGAAGTTCCGCATATTTAGCCACCGGCAGGTCCCGCAATCACTTCGTCGCGTCTTCTCTTCAGCGCCGTGCCCGGCGACCCGTACCTGCCGTCTCGACACCAATCGAAGGCAGCATGCCCGGCCGATCGCTGCAAACCCAGGTCGCATTCCTGCCCATGCGCTTCGCCTGATAGAGAGCCGTGTCGGCCGCGCGCACAATCGTCTCCGGCTCCTGGAATTCTTCCGACCCCGCGACTCCGATCGAAATGGTAATCCGCATGTGGCTGGCGCCTTCCCCGCCGAGATCGGTTTCGGCCAGGCGCTTGCGCAGGGATTCTGCCCTCGCACCGGCCTGCTTCAGATCGGCGCCCGGCAGGATCACTCCGAATTCTTCCCCGCCATACCGGCACGCCACGTCGCCTTCGCGAAACGAGGAGCGGATCAACTGCCCGAGCACGCGCAGGGCATCGTCGCCGGCGGCGTGCCCGTGCGCGTCGTTGAGCTTCTTGAAGTGATCGATGTCCATCATCAGAACCGCGAGCGGCATATTGTTGCGGGCGGCGACCGCCAGCTCCCGGCGCAGCGTTTCGTCGAAATAGCGGCGATTAAAGAGGCCGGTCAGCGCGTCGCGCACCGTCTGCGACCGCAGCGCCTCGCGCATGCGCAGGTTGGTCAGCCCCAGCCCGACGTGCGCCGCAAACAGCCCGATTCCATCGGAATGCTGCGTATCGATGGTTGCGGCGGCCGCCGCGTGCAGCACGCCGATCTGCCCCTGCGGGCCCTGCACCGGGATGCAGGCATAATCCCCCTCGAGCTGCCGCACATGCGCGCAATCCACGCGAGGCCGCGACTCGCTGCGATGGATAGGCCGGCCCAGTTGCAGCGCCAGGCACTCCGACGGAAGAAAAGCCGACGGCGGTTCCACGTCTCCCCAGTAGCAACAAATCTCGACGATGTCGCTCGACGGGCTGACCACCCCGAAATAGCCGCTGGACCCAGGAACCAGCTCGCGCATCACCTGCGCGACCACGACATTCACCTGCTCCTCATCCCGCGCCGCCTGGATCATGCGGCTCCCGGCCGATACCAGCGCCAGTTCCTGCGTGTAGCGGGTCAGCTCGTTCTTGTCCCGCAACAGGGCCGCCTCGGCGGCAGCTCGCTTTTGAAATTCCCGGCTCAGGGCCAGGCCTGTCGTCGCTCCCAGAATCAGCAAAACCAGGCAAAGCACACAACCCAGCAGCGCCCCATCGCGCGTCGCCTGTGCCTGGACCTCCACGCGCTGGATCAGCAGGCCCTCTTCCTCGTGCTGCATGCGATCGAGCAGAGCGTCCGCGGCGGCAATTTCAGAAGGCGAGTACGCCGTCCTGATGCCGCCCGGCCCCGGCCCGCTGAAAATTGCCCGGAAGTCCGCGGCATTGCGCTGCTGCACAGGGTTGTCGCGCGTCAACTCCGCGACCTTCCCGAACTGATCGAGGATCGACGATACCTTGACGCGCAGAACTTCGTCCGACAGCATCGGCGTCCCCGGCAGCAAGCCCCGCGTGCCACGAATTTCCGCAATGACCTCGGTGGTGTGATTCACCCACCGCGTCGCCCGCATGTAATTCAGGATGAGGCCCACCGTGCCTGCGAACAACAGCAGGATGAGCACGCCCGACGAAATCACGCCGGTGCGAACGAGTTTTTGCGCAGATGTCCTCATCGAACTACTACCGGCATTGTGCAGGAACGATCCAGGATGTTCCAGTCCGGAAACAAATTGTTCCCGCTTCCTTCCCTTACAAATCAGTTGCCCCTCCACAAGGCTCGAACCCCTCGCACGACCCACGCCTTCGCCCGCCCGAGCCGCCTCCCTGCGATACCATTGCGCTGCACCAGCGGTTCCTCAATTTCAGTTCGGAGAAGCAATGAACGCGCACTCGCTCCTGCACCGGCCACGCCCCGGCGTCTTCTTCGCCGCGGTTCTGCTTCTCTCGCTCCACCCACTCCACGGCCAGGCGCCGGATTCCCAAACCTTCCGCGCCGGTGCGACTTCCATCGCCATTCCTCCGCCGGCGGGCCTGACCGAAACCGGATCCGACTACCGCGTGCTGCTCGAGTTTCTTGCTCCTGACAACAATCGACTGGTGGCGGCCTTCGTCCTGCCGGACGACTGGAAAGTTCTGCACGGCGGCAATGCTCCCCCGATGTCCACCTATGCTCTGGCAGAAGTTCCGCGCCGCGCCGAATTCGCCGACATCAGCCCGGAATTCTTTCAGCAGGTCATCGGCACCGTGAGCCAGCAGTTTGGCGCCATCGTGGACGATTCGCTGAAAGACCAGCAGGACACGATGAACCGGAAACTGCAGGCTCTGGGCTCTGACTCCGGGACCATCACGCTCGACAAGCCCGTGCAGCTGGGGCAGCTCTTTTCCATGCCGGACGCATACGGGTTCGGCATGATCATGCCTGTCTCCGCGAAAGGAGCGACCACAAAGATGGTGATGGTCATGTCGGTCATGCGCGTGCGGAATCGCCTGCTCTTCGCCTACTTCTACTCGGTCTTCAAAGACCCCGGCACGGTGCAGTCGATCCGCGACACCACCGAGCAGTGGACCAGGGCCATCCTCGCCGCCAACAAATAGCGAATCCGGGCCGGTGGTCGGTGAAGGTTCACGTTGGCCGGTGCCTCAACCGAAACGGGCGGATGGCTGTTTGAGATCGACATCGGGAAGGTGGACTTCAGCCCTCTTCTGCGCTACCCGCGTCCCGCCGATCTTCGTCGCCTGAGCTAAACTGGCTGGCGCTGGGCACCCTGGCGAGTCGAAAGTTCCGGGTTGCCGGTCGCACGGAGACGGCATCAACCCGGCCACCTGCAGGTGTCATCCTGACGCGAAGCGGAAGGATCTGCGGCTG
>Ga0070766_10001208_pt1 | contig 12427 bp, 6 predicted proteins | sample HubBroMetageWFT6_FD_69782 | JGI IMG/M metagenome (GOLD analysis project Ga0070766, IMG submission 69782) | Warmed and freeze-thawed soil microbial communities from the Hubbard Brook experimental Forest, New Hampshire - Hubbard Brook CCASE Soil... | ecosystem: Environmental > Terrestrial > Soil >... | reverse complement strand
ACGTCGACGCGCGGCGTGAACCAGGTCGCGAACGCGCGCTCGATCGGGATCAACGCAAAAATGCGAATCGGATGCGCAGCAGCACGCTCGCGCGCCAGTGCTTCGAACTTGCGATCGAGCGAGGGCGTCATTTTCAAGTCGTCGTTGTAACTCGCGAGAAGATCCGCAATACGAACCCGTTCCGCCGCGGAGTCGAACGCAGCGTCAGGTATCGCGTCCATCGGAATCGGTTTCTTTCCGAGCGCCCATGTCACGCTGTACGCGTCGCGGTTGCGCATCATCCAAGTGCGAGTCCACGCGTGAAAGCCCCACGGTATGAAATCACCCGCGGCTTGGGCATAGCGCGGCGCAAGAAACTCGATACGGCCCAGAGTTCGCGCGTTTCGCGCCGCCCACGGCGTGAGCGCCATGAGCAGGCCGGCGGCCATCCATGTGCCAGCGAGTGCGACCTTCGGCCAGTCCGCCACGCGTCGCCAGCGGATGTAGATCACAACCGCTGCCGCTGCCAGCACGAGCGGCGTTTCGGGCCGCACCAGTGTTCCGATTCCAGCAACAAAACCGGCGAGCGCGAACTTGCCGGCAAATCGCACCACGGTTTGTTTTTGAACAGAGGGTGCATCGAGCGCCTCGAGCGTGCGCCCGACCGACGGAGCGAAGTTGCTGTCTGTGAATACCCAGATCAGTGTCAACAACGCAAGCGTGGTGAAGAACGCAGCGAGAGTTTCCGTGACGATCGCCGCGGTGTAGCTCGCGGTGAAGGGACACAGCGCGGCCAGCCACAGTGCAATTGTTGCAGCCAGCGATTTTTTCGCGGCAGGCGCAATTCGTGCCGCGATCAGCGCGGTAAGGACGCAAGTGACAAGATCGATGGCCGCTTGCGCGAGCATCACTGCGATCCGAGTGCGACCCAAAATCGAATAGATCGCGGCGAGAAATGCGGGATACGCTGGCATTCGCTGATCGACCGGCATCAACTGCCCGTTGACAAACAGGCCGTAGACGCCGTGGTCGAGCCAATTGCGCGCCAGCTCTTCGTAGAATTTTGTGTCGCCAGAGTAAAAAGGAAAATGGGCGATGAAATACAGCCGCAGAGCAAGCCCGCAGAGCAGCGCCGCGACAAGATGGCGGTAGGAAATGGGCAGCGTGCCGACTGACGCGCCGCTGGAGCTCGTTGCCATTCACTCCAGTCTATATGCGCCAGCGCTTTTCGTCAGCGCAACGCAGCAAGGTTGGGCAAATCGGGATCTTTCAATCGTTGTGGCGCCGATGTGTCTGACAGGCCGAACAATCAACGCTGTGATGTTTCATCTAGCAAGGCAGTCATTTCCATCACTCGCCGGTAGTACCGCTGGTGTTTCAGATGCGAGGCTGCTTGCTCGTCGATAATGAAGGTGACGTCAGGATGAAGCTGAAGCGAAGAAGCAGTAACGGAGGCGGAAATAGGGCCTTCGATAGCCCGCGCGACTGCGTCAGCTTTTATGTCGCCGCTGGCCAGGATGAGAATTCGGCGCGACTCCTGAATCGTTCCAATGCCCATGGTGATGGCACACTCGGGGATTTTTTCGCCGGGGATGAAGGACTTGCGATTGTCTTCGATCGTCTCGCTGGTGAGAACTTTCAGCCTAGTCCTCGAAGCCAGGCTGGACGCGGGTTCGTTGAAGCCAATGTGGCCATTGCGCCCGATACCAAGAACCTGCAAGTCGATGCCACCCGCTGCCCGGATTTCCTCTTCGTAAGAAGAACAATACTCTTTGTAATTGCCGGTAATCATTCCATCAGGAATGTGAGTTCTCGATGGGTTGATGTTGATATGGCGGAAGAAATTCTCGCGCATAAAAAAGTGGAAGCTTTGCGGGTGATCCGGCGCAATCCCGAGGTACTCATCGAGATTAAAAGTGGTTGCATCCGAGAAGTCGAGGGACTCCTCACGGTAGATACGAATGATTTCCGCATACATCCCGAGGGTGGTGCTCCCGGTGGCGAGCCCCAAATTAAGAGAAGGATTGCTCCTCACCGCCCTCGCGACGATACGCGCGGCTTCGCGACTCAACGCAGCAAAGTCCGGTTCGAGTAATACAAGCATGGTATTTATTCTGCTGGTCGCACTAACGGAACCGGCGAATCAACAGAGTGTGGCGACCCGATCGGTAGAGACCCAAAACGTAAATGATGGCTTTACCTTTGTTTGTGTAAATGAGCTGACGCATGCGAAGAAGCGGCGACCCTCGGGGGACCGCCAGCAGTTCGGCGGTTTTGAGATCCGCCGCCGTGGAGTCGATCTCTTCATCCGCGTAGGCCAGTTGTATACCATATCGGTTTTCCAGCGTACTGAAGAGTGAGCCGCGCTCCAACGACGCGGCAATTAAACCGGGGAATTCCTGAGCAGAAAGATAGCAGCTCTCCAGCGCGAAAGGCTCATCGCCGGCTTTTCGCACGCGCTCTATCATGGTCAAGTGACTGGCCGCAGAAAGTGAGAGACGGGCCGCAATGTCGGGCTCATCGTCGAGCACGCCCGAGGACACAATCTTGGACTGAGCAACTAAACCGCGGCTGGACATTTGCTCCGTGTAACTCATCAACTTGTTGAAATGAATCTTGGGCGGAGCGACGAAGGTTCCCGCGCCGCGCCTCCGCTCAACGATTCCCTCGCGTGCAAGATCTGCAAGAGCATGGCGGGCAGTCATGAGGCTGACTCTGTGGAGCTTGGCGAGTTCTCGCTCGGAATCAACTACGTCGCCAGGGCTCAGCTGACCAGTTTCAATCCGCCGTCGAATTACATTCTGAATGCGCTTGTAAGTTGGCTGCCCGTTTCGACCAATAGGCGTCATGAAGGCTCCGCAAATTTGCTGCGAGTCTCTCGATCTAAGGTTTCGGCCTGATTAAATCGCATCGATCGCCACGGATTGCAAGGACACCCTCTAGACGAGCAGAGCAGCCCGCTATAGAGCTATCTGTGACCGCTATCGAGCGGCAATCTTGGGTTCTGCGAAATACTTATACAATGGCTTTTTTTTCTTGACAACAGATACTTTGCGCTATATAGCTCTTTCCAAGTATAGGGGTGGAGCGACGTGGGCGAAGGATTCCGTCACTCCTTGCAATCAATCAGTCAGGAGGCTGCGATGAAGCTGCATTTCAGGTCCACCGGTCTTGGGGCGGTGCTCTCAGTGTGCTTAATCACTCTATTGTTGGCTGTGGCGCCGTGCGCCGTGGCCCAGGAAGTGACGGCGGCGATTAATGGAACGATCACGGATCCGAGCGGAGCGCCCATTGCAGGCGCCACGGTGACCGCCACGGATACTGCGCGGGGGACAACCTATACGGCAGAGACGAATTCCGACGGAGCGTACTACCTTCTTCATGTCGCGATCGGGACCTATGGAGTGAAGGTGGAAGCGAAAGGGTTCCGAACTGCGCTGCACACGCCCTTTGAACTCGTCCTAGATCAAGTTGCGCGGATCGACGTGCAGATGACCGTAGGGGCCGTGTCGCAGACCGTGGAAGTAAGTGGTGCAACCCCTCTGCTTCAAACGGAGACCACCGACATTGGCACTCATATCGATCACGTGGTAACGGAAAATGTTCCATTGATCACCGGAAACTATAACAAGCTCACTCTTCTGACGCCCGGGGCCGTGGCCACGAATCCGGGGGCGTTTCTTTCAGGTCAAAACACATTTCAAGTGGGCCGCCCCTATATCAACGGTAATCGCGAGCAGACAAACAACTACATCCTCGACGGGATCGACAACAATCAGAGCGACAACAATGAAGTGGCCTACTCGCCGAGCGTCGATGCCATCCAAGAGTTCAATTTGATCACCGACACCCCCTCGGCGGAGTTTGGGAATTTTCTGGGCGGTATCGTCAATACGACAATCAAGTCGGGCACGAATTCCTACCATGGCAGCGCGTTTGAATTCTTTCGAAACGACGCACTGAACGCCAATGAATGGAGCAACAATCTGACGGGTGTTCCCAAACCGGCTCTGCGGTACAACCGCTTCGGAGGCACTTTCGGCGGACCCATAATCAAAAACCGGCTGTTTTTCTTTTTGGACTACCAGGGACAGCGCCAGGACGCACCCTCAACTCAATCTCTTCAGGTGATGAGTGCGGACGAGCGCGCGGGAAATTTCGCTGAACTGTGCCCAGCAGGATTTACGGCAGGCGGCATTTGCACGAGCACAGCCACCGGGAATACTCAATTGTTTATGCCGCAGTCAGGTGTGAATCCGACGGCTAGAACGCCTATTCCGTTTAATAACCTAACTGCAGCGGGGCTCACCTTGAGTCCAGCCGCCGTAGCTATTGTTGGCTCGCCGTTTTATCCCTTGGCTAACAGTGGCAACCGGTTGCAATTTGCGCAGCGCATCTTAAACAATGCGGATCAGGGCGACGCTAAGATTGACTGGACTCCTACGGAACAGGACCGCATCTTTGGGCGCTATTCGCAACAATCCGTGCGGAATCCAACCACCGCAACGTTCGTCCTGAATCCGAATGGCATTACGAACTTCAATTATCCTTTGAAGAACGGAGTTATTGGTTGGACCAGGACGATTAGCCCGACCACCGCCAACGACTTCCGGGTAGGGTTTAGTTATTTCCCGGTCAGCCAAGGTTTTAGCAGCCCGACCGGGACATTTGGTATTCCTTCGTCGAGCGATTTTCTTCCGTCCATTCAAGGTTTATTCGGTGGTGTTACCAACATCGGTAATCCGCTTTCGGCGTTCAATACATTTAATGACACTGTGATTCAGATTGGCGACTCAATTGTAAAAACGCACGGGAATCATGAGTTTCACGTAGGACTCCAGTTCAAAAACTACCGGGACAATTTTCTCTATCCTGGCAATGAAGGACTGGCAGGCTTTTTCAACTTTAATGGACAGTATACCGGCAACCCTACTCTCACCAACCCAGCCGATCCGAAATCTGCACCGGTTTCGATCGGCTCCGGACTCGCGGATTTCATGCTTGGTCTTCCCAACAGCCTGGGTATCGGTGAGGGAGTGGGCAATCGGCACGTGCGGAATAATCTGTGGTCGGTATACGGGCAGGATAATTGGCGGCTGAGGCGCAATCTTACGTTGAACCTCGGCCTGCGCTGGGAGCTCAACACGCCCCGCGCCGCCGCGGACGGTAACGCAGTGAATTACGAGCTATTCGGGGGAGACCTTATCACCTCTCAGATAAATAACCACGGTCTGGGGAAAGCTCTCTATAAACAGTACAACGGGATCACAAACTTCCAGCCGCGCATCGGAATAGCCTGGCAGCCGGATTGGGGTTGGGCAAAGAATACCGTGGTTCGCGCCGCTTACGGGGTCTCCAGCTTCAATGAAAGCAATGGAGTAAACAACCTGCTGACGGCAAACCCGCCATTTGAGGTGGCGCATAACGTGACTTTCGCGCCCACCACTGCACTACCCCCCAGCACTTTGGACCAGGGCTTCGTCGGGTTTCCCACGGGATGCACTCTCCCCCAGGCGATAGTTTTTGCTCCGGTCTGTTTTCAGGGCGTGAACATTCATGCTTTTAACGTAAACATACGGCCGGCGGTGCAGCAGGAATGGAACCTGAATATTCAAAAGCAATTCGGAAATTCAACGACCATTCAAATCGGCTACCTTGGTGAGAACGATCAGCACCTGAGCAACATCACTATGTTGCAGCAGAAGCAATTGAACCCTGACGGTTCGATTTCTCCCAGCCCGTTCCTCAATCCAACTCTACTTAGTGAAGTTGGACAGGCAAGATTCTCAACCTCAAACGGCATCAGCAACTACAATGCGTTGCAGATTATCTTTCAGCAACGCTTGAAGTATGGCTTGCAAGCGCAATTGAATTACACATTTTCCAAATGCCTGAGCGATACGCCCGGGTTCTTCGGCCAGTTCGGCGACAACGTGGCCACCGAGGCGCAGACAATTGCAGGCTGGGCGTTCCCGCAGAATCCCTACAACCAAATCGGTGACTATGGCCGGTGCCCGCAAAATAACAAGCACCTTTTCAACGGGTATGTGGTTTACGAGATCCCTTACGGGCATGGTCGACGGTTTGGCAGCGATGTGAACGGCTTCGTAAACGCTGTGGCCGGAGGGTGGCGGGTGAGTTCGGGCTTCATCTTCCACACCGGCTTTGCCCAGACCATTTTTGCAAGCAGCGACACATCGGGGACCGGTGGATTTTCAACCCGCGCGGACTGCGTTCCTGGCATTCCTGCACGAGTCCCAATGGTGTTCAATCCTGCAAACGACGGAGTCAGTTTCTTGAATCCCGCGGCCGTAACCACGCCGGCGGCTGGAACTTTCGGCAATTGCCCAGTGGGGGCGTTCGATGGTCCCAATTACAAGTCTGCTGACCTCAGCGTGGCTAAAGAATTCTCGATAACCGAAAGGCAGTCATTGGAGTTCAGGATGGATATGTCGAATTTTACGAACACCCCGATCTTCAATTTCGGACAAGAGTTTAGCGGCCAGCACACGGCAGGAACTTCCAACTACGGGGAGATCTTCACGTCCCAAGGAGCGCGGAGCATACAGTTCGCGTTGAAATATCGTTTCTGAGCGAGACGGCCGTCTCATTAACCCTCTCAACGAGCCGCCTTGAAAGGAATAGGCGGCTCGGTTTTATCGAAGGCGCAGTCGCCAATTCACAGGAGAGTTTTTGTAACGGTCAGCCTTGAGTGATTGTGGTGGGGGCGATTTGTGGTGCGCCTTGCTCGCGGTTTAACTCTAGAGCCATCCGCCAGGCGCATATTGTGGCAACCACCACCAGGAATATTCCGAGCGACCAATGGTGCATCAGCAATTTGCCTACGCCGAATAGCGCGCTGTAAACCATCGTACACCCTAGAATCCAGCACCAAAGATTACGGCCGATGTCGTGCGTTCTCGGAATTTCAGGAGCCAGCGCGGCAATGGCGCTCCAGCCGGTGACGTCTGGCCTCACCTTTCGATAGAACGACAGCAAAATGCTTTCAGGCTCCCTCTTCGTCAGGATGGTGACCGTAATCCACACAATCGTAGTGACGAGCGTTGTAGTGAGAACATCTTTTGCAAATAGCACGGTATCGGAGCCGGTGAAGATTGTTGGGCGTCCCGCCACCGCTTCCGCCAGTTCTTGGGAATGCAAAACAAGAGTGAGCACCAGGGCGGTGATCATCGCGGAAATCTCGCTCCACGCGTTGATGCGCCACCAATACCAGCGCAGCATGTAGACGCTTCCGGTCCCCGCTCCGACCTGCAGCACCACCTGCCATCCTGAACGAATCGAAGCGAGCTGCGCGGAAACGTAACCGGTTAAAATCACCAATAATATCGTCACGAGCTGCGAAATATGAACGTAGTGGCGCTCGGAAGCGTGCCGAACCAGAAAACGCCGGTAAAAATCCTCGACGATGTAGGACGTGCCCCAGTTCAGCTGCGTGGCGATTGTGGACATGAACGCGGCCAGGAAGCCCGCCACGATGATTCCGCGCAGGGCGTGCGGGACGTGATCGTTGACGATCATCATGTAGCTGCTCTCAGGATGCTGAAGGCCGGGATACAAAACGATCGCTGCAAGAGCCGTTAGAATCCAAGGCCAGGGACGGAGCGCGTAGTGCGCGATATTGAACCACAGCACGGAAAATAATCCCTGGCGCTCGTCGCGCGCGCTGAAAATTCGCTGGGCGATGTAGCCACCGCCGCCCGGCTCGGCTCCGGGATACCAGAAAGCCCACCATTGGACTCCCAAGTACACGGCGAAGGTAATGACGGGTAGCGTCCACAATGTGTCGCTCGCGAAGCCCTTCGAGAAATCTGGCAGAAACGCTAGCGGATCGGAACCTCCATTCGCGGCACGCAATACGCCAATTTGATCGATCATTGATTGCATGCCGCCCACAGCTCGAACGGCGTAGTAGGCGATAGCAATCACGATTCCCATTTTCAAGACAAACTGAAACATATCGGTCCACAACACACCCGAAAGCCCGCCGAGAGATACATAAACGCCCGTAAAGGGAATGAGAAAGAAAATGCAGATAATCAGCGCCTTGCCATCCGTCCCGGAAAATGCCGGTCCAAAAACTCGGGTGAGCGCGCTGGAAGAAACGTCGAGCAGGCGCCAACTTTGCATCGTCGGGCCGAGGGTCGTCCCCACGATATTGATCATTGCTTTGGTCACCCAACCGAGAATCAGACAATTCATCAGCAATCCAAGATAAATGGCGCGGAAACCGCGAAGAAATGCGGCAGGCTTGCCGGAGTACCTCATTTCAGCGAATTGCACATCGGTCATAAGCCCGGATCGGCGCCACAGCCGGGCGAAAAGGAACACAGTCATCATCCCGGACGGCAAAAAAGCCCACCAAATCCAGTTCCCCGCTACTCCTTGCGTGTAGACCAGGCCAGCGACAAGGAGAGGAGTGTCGGCTGCAAAGGTGGTAGCCACCATGGACGTGCCGGCCAGCCACCACGACGCTGTTCGTCCGGATACAAAGTAATCTTCTGAACTCTTGCCAGAACTTCGACGAAAATAGAGACCCAGAACAAGAGTAATTGCGAGGTAACCAATAATTGCGGACCAGTCGAGCAGCGTAAAACTCATCGGCTCCAACCTTATTGCACATCTATTCTGCGGGAAGCAATATGAAATAGAGCTGAAAGTGAGCGCTGATGGCAGTCAGGTGCGGCACCTCGGTCTTCAAATTTAGCTCTCGTCTCGTTCTGAGCCGCAGACTGTTTTAAAACTTGTACATTAGTTACCAGTACGTTATCATCAGTCGTGAGCTTTACAGACAACTCGCGCGGAAGGAGTCAATCACCACCCCGAAGCAGATTCACGCACCAAAACCTTTGCTCGAGCGAGGCCACCCCTCCCAACGCGCTCATCTTTCTCCGCTGTCCTTCAGTCTTCACATTTCTAATCGCAAATCTGGAATTAGAATTCCGCGTAAGTCCCATAAGAATCACGGATCTAAGATTTTCTAATCGCAAATTTTTTGCGATTTCCTGACTCGCATTTCAGCCCTCTTCCACTCACATTCACACGTCCGCGGCTTCCTCTTTCAGCGTTCAGCGTCCAGACTCCAGCCTCCAGAACCTAATCGAGACACCGCGATTAGAACTCCGCTCAACTCCAACAAAACAAAGCTCACTACCAAATTCTAATCGAGACAAAAATACCCTTTTCGCGCCACAAATGCCGGCAATGGTTGGCATCCCTCGTTCCACTTTGGTAGTCTCCCTCTCCTTGACTCAGGAGACCCAATGACACCCCGGAAGTTCCTGGCTTTCGCGGTTTTAGTGTGCCTGGCAGTGGCTTCACCGATCAAAGCGCAAACGAATGACGCTACAAATCAACTGGCGCACGATATTTTTAAACAGCTCATCGAAATCAACACCACCGATTCCGTGGGCAATACCACCGTCGCGGCCGAAGCGATGGCCAAACGCCTGCGCGATGCGGGCTATCCCGATGGCGACATCTTCCTCGGCGGCCCGAATCCGCGAAAAGGAAACCTGGTCGTTCGCCTTCACGGCACGGGCGCGCGCAAACCGATTCTTATGATCTGTCATCTCGACGTCGTGGAAGCGCGCCGCGAAGATTGGTCCGTCGACCCTTTTAAATTCCTCGAGAAGGACGGCTATTTCTACGGCCGCGGCACCGAAGATATAAAGGACGGCGACGCGATTCTGATGTCCGCTATGATTCGCATGAAGCGGGAAGGCTACAAACCGGATCGTGACATCATCCTCGCGCTCACAGCCGACGAAGAAGGCGGCCAGTCAAATGGCGTCGCATGGCTCGTCGAGAACCATCCCGATCTGATCGCCGCGGACTTCGCTCTGAATCCTGATGCCGGTGTTTTCGAGTTGCAAGACGGCAAGCGAAAACTCGTGGGGATCGAGGCTGCTGAAAAGACGTACCAGGATTTCGAGCTCAAGGTGACCAATCGCGGCGGCCACAGCTCTCTGCCTACTTCGGACAACGCGATCTATCAACTGGCGGACGGGCTCGCGCGTCTGCAGCATTTTCAATTTCCGTTCGAGCTGAACGAAGTTACGCGCGAATATTTCTCGCGTTCCGCCAATATCCTCGGAGGCTCGATTGGCGCGGACATGAAAGCGATTGTGCAGAATCCACCGGATGCTGGTGCGATCGCGCGACTCTCCGCCATGCCGTATTACAACGCGCGCTTCCGGACCACTTGCGTCGCGACGATGCTCCAAGGTGGCCACGCGAGAAACGCGTTGCCAGGCTTTGCGACAGCCAACGTCAACTGCCGCATCCTGCCTGGTCACACGGCCGACGAGACGAGGTCTGCTCTGGTGGAAGCGCTGAAAGATCCGAATATCTCCGTTACTCCAATTGTTTCGCAGGGAGCTGGATCGGAAGCGACCAAACCCTCGCCATTGCGTCCGGACGTGATGGGCCCGCTGGAAAAAGTAAGCGCGGGATTATGGCCGGGGGTTCCCGTGGTGCCGCAAATGGACCCGGGAGCGAGCGACAACTCGATCCTTCGCGCCCGGGGCATTCCTGCTTATGGAATTGTCGGCGTTTTTACAGATGTCGAAGACGACCGCTCACATGGCAAAGATGAACGCATTCGAGTGGCATCGTTCTATAGCGGCGTTGATTTCTACTACCGCTTCTTGAAAGCCCTTAGTTCGGGTGAATAGAATCTCAGTGCCAATGAAATTCCAGCGAGAGACGGCAAGTTAAATGAGCCTGATGCGCACCGCGATCTTGAAGGCTTCCGCGAACCCGTGGATGCGCAAAAACGCGCCGCGTTACGGATTCTTGCGCCGCACCGTCACCCGCTTCATGCCCGGCGAAACGATCGACGACGCTCTCGCGGCCGCTCGCCAACTGGCAGAAAAGCGCATCGCCACTCTCGTCACGCAACTCGGCGAAAACATCGAGAACCGCGCCGAAGCGGAGTCGGTGACGAATCACTACCTCGATGTCCTGAAGCGCATCAGCGCGGCCAGTCTGCCCACCGAAGTGTCCGTAAAGCTTACGCAGCTCGGCCTCGATCTCGATCGCGAATTCTGTTATGCCAATCTCGCAAAACTTATCGAGGCCACGCCGCAGGACAAAACGCTGTGGATCGACATGGAGCAAAGCCCCTACGTGGACGCCACGCTGGAAATTTATCTGCGCGCACGCAAAGCCTATGCGAGCGTGGGCGTTTGCGTTCAGGCCTATTTGTATCGAACGCAGAAAGATTTGGATTCGCTGATTGCAATCGGCGCGGCTGTTCGTTTGGTAAAGGGCGCATACAATGAGCCCGCTGAAATTGCATATCCGCGCAAGCACGATGTCGATGCGAGCTACATGGAACTTGCCAAGAGGTTGCTGAGCCCAGAAGCTCGCCGAGCGGGCGTGCGCGCCGCGATCGCTACGCACGATCGCGCGTTGATCGCGAGCCTTATCGATTGGGCTGCTGCGCAAGGTGTCCCGAAGAACCGTCTCGAATTTCAGATGCTCTACGGCATCCAGCGCGCCGAGCAATTGCGCCTTGCGCAGGAAGGCTATCGCTCCGCCGTCCTGATTTCCTACGGCACGTTCTGGTATCCGTGGTTCATGCGTCGCCTCGCCGAGCGCCCCGCCAACGTTCTCTTCCTCGCGCGTAATTTCTTCGGCAGCTAGTCTTTATCCCGCGTCGAAACTGAACATTTCGCCGTGGTGTTGCGTACCTCTGTCATTGTCCGAGGTGCGCCAATGAAAAATTTGTGGCAGGACGTCCCCTACGGACTCCGCATGCTTGCGAAGAGCCCCGGCTTCACGGCCGTCGCCGTACTCACTCTTGCGGCCGGCATCGGTGCGAACACCGCAGTCTTCAGCGTCATCAATTCCTTCTTGTTCTCGCCGTTGCCGGTGCGGGATCCAAACCGCCTCGTCGTGGTCGCCTGCCACGACACGAAAGACCAAGACCCTCATGAGATTTCACAGCTGGATTTCAAGGACCTCGAAGCGCAGAACAATGTTCTGTCGGACATGACCGCTTATTTGATTCAGTTCGCCGGACTCAGCGCGGATCACCGCAGCGAACGCGTTCTCGTCACGTATGTAGAGGGGAATTACTTCACGTCACTGGGAATCCAGCCCTTGCTGGGCCGCGTCTTCCTTCCTTCGGAAGGCCAGACGCCGGGAAAGGATCCAATTCTTGTTCTTGGCTATGCGTACTGGATGCGGCGCTTCAATGGCGATCCCGGCGTAATCGGCAAGACCGTTGACCTCGACGGCCATCCGGTGACGATCGTGGGTGTGACGCCGAAGGAATTTCACGGAACCTTCTTCATCGTCGAATCCAACGCGTACGCGCCCCTGGCTTCAATCACCGACAGTCCGGAATCCCAAAGAATTCTCCATGGACGCGACGAGCGCCAGATGCGCGCGCTTGGACATTTGAAGCCGGGCGTTACGATCC
>Ga0070766_10001197_pt1 | contig 12469 bp, 11 predicted proteins | sample HubBroMetageWFT6_FD_69782 | JGI IMG/M metagenome (GOLD analysis project Ga0070766, IMG submission 69782) | Warmed and freeze-thawed soil microbial communities from the Hubbard Brook experimental Forest, New Hampshire - Hubbard Brook CCASE Soil... | ecosystem: Environmental > Terrestrial > Soil... | reverse complement strand
AGCCGGCGGCCCGCCCGAAGGGAAATCGCGGCCGCCAATTTTGGTACGCTATCGGACATTTTGGACTGCGCCGAATCAATTCGCTAACCACTTGCTATGGCTGTCCGTAAATCGATTCTGGATGCGCTTGGTGGCCGCCAGTCGCGCGAAAACAAAGGGGATCTCCGCATCACGGCAGCACGGTAAGGTTGATGCAGCGGGAATTAATTATTGACAACTGGTTCATAGTTAACCGAGCGTAGCGGCTCTGCACCCGATTTGAGCCGCACCTTAAAGATCCGCACATTCTCCGCTTGGGGTTGGATTCCGGGTCTGGGGTGAGTAGTGCCGGGGGGAGAGTCAACGAGCGGCTTGGTCCGGGAGACCGAGCCGCTCGCCTCCGAACCATTGCGCAGCCTGGCCCCGTCTTCCGCGTCAAAGATTTCGATCCGGCTTGCTCGGACAAGGGGGAGTTATGCGCACGGATTCGGGCGAAGCTTTGGGGAGGGTAATTGCTGCCCTCGGTGCCGCCCTGGCAGCAGCTCCAATTTACGAACGCCGCCTTTTGGTCCAAGCCATCGACGATTACGCTGCGCGCTTCCCCGATGTCTTTCGGCACATCCGATACGGCGATGCAGCGCGGGTCCTCCGCGAGCTACTTGACGAAGTGAGCGAGGCGGCGCGGCCCGACCCGGCCTGACCCCAATCTCGACAGGCTTACCGCCGCCGCTTCCTCGCCAACCGCCAGCTCGGCTCGACGCGCTTCGCCGGCGCCGGCCATCATTCCGGCGCCGGCCATCATTAATGTCGCCACCGCACACTTTGCACTTGCATTTCGTGCCGCTCTCCGCCGGACAACCGCCCGCGCGGGCGCCGCGTCCGAACAGCGCGCAGCGCCGGCTAAACAGCAATCTCCGATAGATCCCGCAGCGCCGGCGACAGGGGCCAGCGCTCCTCGGCGAACTTGCGCCGGGCGTAGGCGATAAGGGGTGCCGGTTTCGTCGGGGAAAAGTGCGGGCTCGGGCATCGGCGCACCGCGAGCTACGGATAGCACACCCCCACAACGGTCAGAGATCGACGTAGCGCCGAGGCGCGGGCAATCGCCTACTTGCTCACGCACTCAAAGTGCGCGCTGCGGTCTACGATGGTCTTCCTCGTGTCAGCGTTTTGGCGTAGTCGGGCGATCTTGCCGTAGGCAGCACAGGCTTTCATCGCTGCCGCGGTGGCGTCTTCCAAACTGTCGACAATAGGATCGTAGCGAACGGTGATCGCAGCCGGCGTATTCTCGATGATACGCGGTCCCGAACAGCCGCATAAAACTGCGAGCGATAAAGCAAGGGCAGCCGAAATCGCGCGAGAGATCGAGATCGGCCACTGTTGGTCGTGATAACCCACCAGCATGAGGCCACTTACCAGCACGGCAGCGATGAAGGCAACGATCCAGAATGCGATATCGGCAGCCGATTCGAACCCTCGACCAATTTAGCGCAGACCGTCTGCGTCGTTCACCTATCGCCTTCGCTTACGCTGTCCGATGGTGCTGTTGACCCGAGGCTTCGGCGGCGACATCGGCCAGCGCTCCTCGGCGAACTTGCGGCGCGCGTTACGAGCGAGCCTGGTTGATCGCCACTTCTATGCCGCGTGCGATACCGAGGAGCCGATGGTCGGCGCCGTGATCGCCGACGATCATCAGCCCGACCGGCAGTCCTTCGCGCTGGATCGGCAGCGTGATCGCGCAGCCGTCGAGGAAATTGATAACCGAGGTGTTGCGCAATATCAGCGCATTGAGGCGCCGATAATCCTCGTCGCGGTCAAAGGCTGCGATCGGCGGGGCGGTGATCGCCACGGTCGGCATCAGCAGGGCATCGAAACCGGCCGCCCGCGCCGCGACCCGCGCGATCAGATCGGTGCGGGCGTCTCGCAGCCGGATGTAATCAACTGCCGTCATTCCGGCGGCGCGCTCGATGCGCCCGCTGACGCGCGGGTCGTACTCGCTGCCACGTCGTTCCAACAACGGCTTGTGCCAGGCATAGGCCTCGATCGGCGCGAACCCGCCGGCGGCGTTGATCGCGGGGAGCTCGCCCAGTTCGTCGAGCGGCAGATCAGTGACGCGGGCGCCGGCGCGGGACAGCGTCGTGCAGGCATCGGCAAAGGCGCTTGCTACTTCCGGCGCCAGCTCGTCGAGCACATAGCGTTGCGGCACAGCGAGCCGCAATCCCTCGACTGGCGCCAGTGCCGGCAACAGCGGCGGCTCGCCGGCGATGATTGCGTCGGCAATCGCGCAGAACGCGACGCTGTTGGCCAAGGGCCCGATCGAGTCGAGCGTCGCCGACAGCGGCGTCGCGCCGTCGCGGGAAATCCGCTTCTGCGTCGGCTTGAAGCCGACAATGCCGCAGAGCGCCGCCGGGATGCGCACCGAACCGCCGGTGTCGGTGCCGATCGCGACGACAGCATTCCCATCGCCGACCGACACCGCCGCGCCCGACGACGAGCCGCCGGGGATCAGCCGGCGATCGTAGGGATTGCCCGGAGTGCCGTAATGCGGGTTGATGCCGACCCCGGAAAACGCGAACTCGGTCATGTTGGTGCGGCCGATCAGGACCGCGCCGGCCGCGCGCAGGCGAGCGACGATCGGGGCGTCGCGCTCGGCCGGCGGCATATCATTGAGCGCCTTCGACCCCGCAAGGGTCTGCTCGCCCGCAACGTCGAACAGGTCCTTTATCGAGATCGGCAATCCGGCGAGCGGCGAGGCGACGTACCCGGCCTGGCGCAACTTGTCCTGTGCGTCGGCCGCGGCGCGCGCGCTATCCGCATAGACCTTGACGAAAGTCCGCGCGCCTTCGCCGGCGGGATCGGCAATGCGCGCCAGTGCCGCTTCGATCAGCTCGCGGCTGGAGGTGCGCCCATTCGCGAGGTCCGCGGCTGAATCCACGACGGTCCGCTTAACTGCGTTGTCGGTGCTCATTTAATGTCCGATCACCGCTGCTGCGATTGGTCGAGGACTTCCTGCGGCGTCATCGACACGATCTGGGCGTAGGTCGGAACGAAATGGCCACCCTCGATCAGCTGCACGAATTCGGGCCTGATTTCGCGCGCGACCAGCTCACGGATCTGACGGTGCTCCTCGATGTCGCGCCATTCGCCAATCAGGTAGAAATGGTCGGGATCGGCCGCGTCGCGGCACAAAACGCCGTCCTTGACCTGCGCGCGGGAGCGATGGAACGGGTTGTTGTCGCCGTAATCGAAGTCGTTGAACAGCTCGATGAACTCGTCGCCGCGGCCAGGTTTCACCCGAAAGTCGTAGACGTGGAAGTAGTTGCCTTTGGTCGCCAACGGTACCAATGCCATGTTGCCCTCCTATCGCAGTGCCAACAGACCCGCTCATTCGCCAATCGCCAGACGCGACAGTGGCAATTCACTCGGCCTAGCGCGGAAGAGGATAGCGCGCCGGCGAGTGCATTGGCCATCAGCCCGAGCGGGTCGGTGGACGCGTCACCGACGCGGCGCCTGTATTGCCACGCTCGCGACTGCGCTCGCATACTAGGTCTCGACCTGCCAGGCCGTGTTGCGGAGGACCTTCAATGATCGCCGACGAACGCGGCCTGCCGCTCTCGACCGACAGCACCGAGGCCGCATCGCTGTTCGACCGCGCTGTCGAGCATTACCTCAAATTCCACGCCGACACGCCGGCGCTGATCGGGCGCATGCTCGCCGCCGACCCGCAATTTGTGGTCGGGCATTGCTTCAAAGGCTACCTGTTGCTCAGCGCCTCGAACCCGGCATTTCGCGCCGAAATCGCTGCGACCCTGGCGACAGCCGAAGCCGGAGCGGCAGCGGCGACCGAGCGCGAGCAGCAGCACGTCGCCGCGTTCGCGGCCTGGGCAGGCGGCGCGCTCGATCGCTCGTTCGGGATCTGGCAGCAGCTCCTTGATGCATACCCGACCGATCTGTTGGCGGCGCGCATCTGCGATACGAGCTGGTTCCGCCACGGCCAGACCGCGAAGATATTGGAACAGGCCGATCGCCTCGCGCCGCGCTGGTCCACCGAACTGCCGGGCTACGACCTGTTCCGGACGATCTGGGCCTTCGCCCATGAGGAGGCCGGCGACACCGGCGGCGCAGAGCGCGCGGTCGACGACGCGATCGAGCGGGACCCGACCAACTACTTCGCCCATCACGTCAAGGCGCATGTGATGGAGATGGAGTGCCGGCCGCGCGAAGGCCGCGACTGGCTTGATGCGCAAGCCGAGCACTGGTCGCTCGGCAATCAGCTGATCCATCATTTGTGGTGGCACCGCGCGCTGATGGAGCTGGAGCTTGGCGAGATCGACGCGGTGCTGGAAAGCTACGACCGCAACATCCGCAATCTCGATGCGCCGATGGTCAAGGCGACGCCGGACCATTTTATCGATTTGCAGAACGCGCCGGCGATCCTGTGGCGCCTGGAGCAGATGGGTGTCGATGTCGGCGACCGCTGGCGGGAACTGGCCGACAAGGCCGAGGCGCGGATCGGCCATGTCGGGCACCCGCTGCTGGTGCCGCATCTGATGATGGCGCTAGCGGCAACAGGCCGCAGAGAGGCGGCCGATCGCTTCCTCGCCGCGCTGCGCGAGCTGTCGGCCGACACCTCGTCGTGGAATGCGCCTGCCATTGTTGACGTGTATCTGCCGGTTTGCGAGGCCGCATTGGCACACCGGCAGGGGGATTATGCCCGCGTCGTCGAACTGCTGGCGTCGCGCCGCGAACAGATCCGTCTGCTCGGCGGCAGCAACGCGCAACGCGACCTCTTTCTACAGATGCTTATCGATGCGGCGATGAAAACAGGCCGCCGCGACATCGTCGGTCAGGTCATCGCGCACGAAACCGAGACCCGCGCCCTGCCGCCGGCTGAACGCGCCGGATATATCGCCGCCGCGCGATGGCTCGCATGAAGCGATAGCGATACCTGTGTTCGTCAGCAGGCTCCAGTCGCGCGCGGCGCGACCGGATGCAACGACACCGGTGAAAGCGCGTGGCTGGGACCGATGTCGAGATGGCAGGCGATGGCATGGGAGTCGCTCAGCGTCTTGAACGGCGGCGTGATCGCGTCACAGACAGATCCCAATTTGTGGGGACGGCGCATCGCGAAAACAAGCCGGCGTGGGCTGAGGGGACAGCCGGAGCGGCGCCGCCATCGCGGGCTGTATTAACCATTAGTTATCGGTTAAAGCTCAGGGTAGCGGTTTGCGATTGCAAGCCATTTGCCCGAGCCACTATTCAGAATTTCGAGGAAACCTGGTGCTGGATCCGGCGCCAGAACCGGCCCATGAAATCAGAGGCGGCGAGCTGATGATACGCGCGAGCGGCAGGAAGCCAAGGCTGCGGTCGAGCATCGTCGCGCTATTCGTGCTGCTGACGATCCCGATCTTCTTTTCAATCGTCGCGGTCACGTATTTTTCGAACGATGCTATCGCGCGCGCCAACGCCGACGCTCTGATCGAGCGGTTCCGCGAGGAGGCCATCGACAACATCCAGGGCATGATCGATCCGATCAAATCGCTGATCCGCAGCGCGGCCATGGTCGGCACGCAGGCGCCGGACTTTTATTCCGACAACCGGTCGCTCAAGTATCTTTTGAGCGTGCTGCAGCACAGCGACAAGCTGGTCAGCATCTATGTCGGCATGGCCGACGGGTCGTTTCGCCAGGCCCGACACATCAACCCGGCGGTTGAGATCCAAGGCAAATTGCCGCCGGCCCACACCAAATATGCCTATCGGTGGATCGAGCCAAGCCGCGCCTCGCCAGCAATCGACCATTATGTCTTTCTCGACGAAGAACACACCCCGGTAGAATCTTCGGAGCAGTCGACGACCTACGATCCGCGGCGACGGCTCTGGTACGAGCAGGCCGCCAAGGAAGGCCGGCTCGTGGTGACCGAACCCGAGGTCTTTGCCGCGCTTGGATTGATCGGCTTCACGGTTGCCGCACCGATCCAGGCCGACGGCGCGGTAACCGGAGTTGCGGCGGCCGACATCACGTTCGACGGTCTGTCGCAATTCCTGTCGGAGCGCAAGATAAGCCCTGGCACGCTCAGCTATGTGCTCGACGCCCAGGGCGGAGTGCTCGCCAACTCGGAGCTCGAGAAAACCTATACCGACGAAAACGGCAAAGTGGACCTGCAAGCGATCACCGCGCTCGGCAACGAATTGCCCGCGATAGCCTACAGCGCTCGGCCGCGGGGCAGCGACAAGCCCTATTCGTTTTCATATGGCGGCAAGGAGTACGTCGCCAGCTCGACAATGCTGCCGCTGCGGTTCGGCCAGCACTGGCAGCTGTTCACGATCACGCCTATCGCCGATTTCACCGGCGCGTTCCAGCACAATAACGAGCTGCTGCTGATTTGGGGACTGGTCGCGATCGCGGTGGAGATCCTGATCATCTATTTCCTGTCGGGCGTCGTATCCGCGCCCTTGGAAAAGCTGGCCACCAAGGTCGCTGCCATCGAGGACATGACAGGCGAGGAGCTGCCCCCGCCGCGCTCGGCTGTTCAGGAGATTTCGGTGCTGTCGAAGGCGATCGACACGCTCGGCGCCACCGTCCAGTCCTTCGCCGCGTTTGTCCCGATGGGCCTCGTGCGGCAACTGATCAATTCCGAGCGACGGCTGGAGCTCGGCGGACACAGCCGGTTTCTGACGATCTTTTTTTCCGATCTGGAGGCGTTCTCGACGCTATCCGAAGAAATACCGACCCAGGAGCTTTTGGTGCGGGTTTCCGCCTATCTCGAAGTGGTCACGCGCGCGATCGAACTGGAGGCCGGTACGATCGACAAGTTCATCGGCGATGGCGCGATGGCGTTCTGGGGCGCGCCGGCGCTACTTGAGGACCATGCTTGGCGAGCGTGCGTCGCCGCGCTGCGCATTCAGCAGGGCATGACCAGGCTGAACGAAGGCTGGCAGCAACAAGAGTTCAAGCCGTTGAAGGTCCGCATCGGCATTCACAGTGATGCGGTCCTGGTCGGCAACATCGGCTCGCGCCAACGGATGGGCTACACCGTATTGGGCGACGGGGTGAACGTCGCGGCGCGGCTCGAAGGCATCAACAAGGAGTACGGCACGCGCGTGTGCATCAGCCACAGCGTTTTCCAGGAAGCCGGCGAGCGGCTTTGCGTACGGCCGATCGAGGATGTCACGGTCAAGGGTCGGCGCGGGAAAATCGCGATTTACGAGCTGATGGGTGCGTTCGGCGCCGGGGCCGAACTGGAGCCCGACGCGGCGACGGTGAGGCTGGCGCGGCTGACGCGGCTGGCGCATGAACCGCTGATCCACGGGGATATCGCGCTGGCAATCAGCCGCTACCGCGAAATCCTGGAAGAATTCCCGGGCGATACCGTGTCGCGCGCGCTGATCGAGCGGCTCGCTGGCACCGACGCGACGCGCCTGCTCACGGCTCAGGCGGCCGGCTGAAGGCGCTCCGCGATGCCGCCGCGGCGACCAACGTCGCTAGCGGCACCGGATCGTGCTTTGGCACTTGATTGGCGTATTTCAGCATCACAACCGCAGCAAGCGGCCGACTTCGCGAATACCGACTGTTCCCTTTCATGCTGCTATCGGATCATCGCACCGGCTTGGCCGCGCAGGTCGGCAAGGCGGTGCCGCCGTAGGCGCAGGTGGGATGGCCGGCGTGATGTCCCAGAGGAGTGCGCGGCAATGACCGTAGAAGGATTGACGACCATTCGGAGCGGCTATGGCCCCGAGGAAACGATGAACCGGTTCGAGGCCGAGGTCCGGGCAAAGGGCATGACGATTTTCGCGCATATCGATCACGCCGCGGGGGCCACGACAGCTGGATTGTCTTTGCGGCCGACCGATCTGCTGATCTTCGGCAATGCCAAAGGCGGCACGCCGCTGATGCAATCGGTACAGACGATCGGGATCGATCTGCCGTTGAAAGCATTGGTTTGGCAGGACGGATCGGGCGATACGTGGCTCTCATACAACGACCCGAGCTGGCTGGTGCAGCGGCACGGCGTGGGAAGTGAAAGCGAGGGCGCGATCAGCGCCATGTCCACCATGCTGAAGGCGCTGGCGACAACTGCCACCACATCGTCGTAGCGGGCGCCTGATGCAGGATGAGGTAATTATGATCCGCGGCTATAGCGACCACGCCGCAAACGAGCGGACGTTTTTGGCTTGGGTGCGCACTGGCATCGCCGTGATCGCGTTCGGGTTCGTGATCGAGAAGTTCAATCTTTTTGTGCTCACGATCGCGGCGGCGAGTGCGCCCGACGCGGAACTTCGATTGCGGCTCGAACGGCTGTCGGGGTCGCTTGGCCGTTATGATGGATTCGCACTCATCCTTGTTGGAATCGCCCTGATCGCAGTCGGCGCGAGGCGTTTTGTCCGCACCAGCCGAATGCTCGATGACGCGGAAACGCATCCCGCCGGCGGTGTCCGCGCGGAGCTAATTTTGGCAGCGGTATTGGTGTTGATGGTTGTCGGGTTCAGCACCTATCTTGCGCTTGGTTGATGCGCTCTTGATGAAAGGTATTTCCGCGGCGCCAATGCCCCGGAGCGTTGTGGGCGCGGTAGGCTTATCGGCGCACGTGAGCTTGCGTGCGTTTCCCCGAGCTCAGGACGGTCCGGTTTTCGCATCTGGAAAAAACAACTGCTCGCCATTGATCTTGTAATCGGCAATGGTCTGCTGCCCGGCCGGCGACACTAGCCAGTCGATGAATTTTTGCCCAAGCTGCTGTTTGACCTCGGGGTGTTTTGCCGGATTGACCAGCATCACCCCATACTGGTTGAACAGGCGCCGATCGCCCGCGACGACGATCTTTAAACTCTGCTTGTTCTTGAAGCTGAGCCAAGTGCCGCGATCGGACAGCGCATAGCCATCCATCGCCGCGGCGGTGTTGAGGGTCGGCCCCATCCCCGATCCGGTGTCGCGATACCAGCCCCCGCCTGTGGCTCTTGGGTCGACGCCGGCTTCCTTCCAGTAGCGCAGCTCGGCCTTGCTGGTGCCGCTGTCGTCACCGCGCGCGACAAAGGGCGCCTCGGCCGTCGCAATCTTGCGAAACGCGGCGACTATGTCCCTGCCGCCATCGGCGCCGGCGGGATCGGCTTTGGGGCCGATCAGCACGAAGTCGTTGTACATGACCTCATGGCGATCGATGCCAAACCCGTTTTCGACAAAGGCCAGCTCGGCCGGGCGGTCGTGCACGAACACGACATCGCAATCGCCGCGCTCGCCGATCTTCAGAGCCTGCCCGGTGCCGACCGCGACGACGCGGACCTCTATCCCGGTCGCCTTGGTAAAGACGGGGAGCAAATGGCCGAACAGTCCGGATTCCTCGGTCGAGGTGGTCGAGGCGACGTTGATGAACGGCTGCTGCGCGAGCGCTCCGGAGCCTGTTGTCAACAGAAGCAGGCACCCGGCGGCGAACGCTCGCACCGATCCGCTCATATCGCCGCTGCGCTCCTGGCGCTGTTGCGGAAAAGCTGCGCCGTCGCGTTGATCGCCAGCACCAGGGCCAGCAGGATGATGCCGAGGCCGAGCGCGAGCGCGAGATCGCCGCGGCTGGTTTCCAGCGCGATGGCGGTCGTCATCGTGCGGGTGACCCCGGCGATATTGCCGCCGACGATCAGGATCGCGCCGACCTCGGCCGCCGCCCGGCCGACACCGGCCAAGACGGCCGTCAGCAGGCTGAAGCGGCCGAGCCACAGCAGCGAGCCGACCGTGCGCAACCGGCCGACGCCGTCCAGCAGGTAGAGCTCGCCGTAGTCGCGCCAGAGGTCCTCGATCGCCTGCCGCGCCACTCCGGCCACGATCGGCGTCACCAGAACCGTCTGGGCGATGATCATCGCCGTCGGCGTGAACAGCAGTCCCAAGCCGCCGAGCGGCCCGGATCGCGACAGCAAAAGGTAGACGAACAAGCCGGCGACAACCGGCGGCAATCCCATCAAGGCGTTGACCAACACCACCGCCGCATTTCGGCCGGGGAACCGCAGCACCGCGAGCGCCGCGCCGAGCGGCAGCCCCAGCACCGTCGCGAACAGTACGGCCGTCAAACTGATGCTGAGCGAGAGCGAGACGATAGCGATGAGGGTTTGATCGCCCGACAGCACAAGCTGCCAAGCGTCGATGAGGGCGTTGACGAGATCGGGCACCGGCGAGCCTCTTCTGAAGTGCTCGCCCAATTGATCATGCCGCCCGATCGCGCCCGATATGGTATTTCGTGCATATCGAGCGACCGTTGCGACCCGAATGCTCGGTCCAAATCGTCAGGTCGTGAGCCTTTGGCCGCGAACGGCTTACTTTGAGGTCAGCTACGGGTGGTGAGCGGTCATCGAACAGTCTCGCCCCAGCGCCGAGCCGTAGCTGCAATTGGTGGACTATTTCCCTACCCAGCAGCAGCGGCGACAGCCCCGACCTTCTGCGGCTCCGGCGTCTCTCGCACGGCGATGGCCGAAATCAGTGCCGCACCAACCCCGAACAGGGCAAGCGCGTATAATCCGCCGGTGAAATTGCCAGTCAGGTCGCGCAGATAGCCGACGACCGGCGGCGATACGCTGCCGCCGAGGATGCCCACCGAGTTGACCCAGGCGATACCGCTAGCTAATGCCGGCCCGGTCAAGAACACCGCCGGCAACGGGAACAGGTGCGCGTTAGAAGCGTAAAGCCCGATCGTCGCCATCGACAGGCCGAGCACCGACCAGTAGCTGGCGCCGCAATACCCGGCAAGAACGCAACCCAAACCCATCGTCAGGCACGATGCCGTCAGGTTCCAGCGCCGCTCGTGGTACTTGTCCGAGTAATGCCCCCAGATGACCATGCCGATGGTTCCGGCGGCATAGGGGATCACAGTCATGAAGCCGGTCTGCATATTTGTTAGACCGAGCTGCTTGATGATCTGGGCGACAAACACGGCCAAGCCGACGCTGACACCGGCCTGGCCGAAATGGATTCCGCCGAGGGATAGGACGCGCCAGTTGAACAGCGACTGGAGCACCGAAATCCGGCGACCGGTCTCAATCTTCTTCTGCTCCTTATCCATCTCGTCCTGGAGCCAAGTCTTGCTTTCGGGTGTCAGCCATTTCGCATGGGCCGGCCGGTCGGGCAAGTAGAACCAGCAGATCATTCCAAAGATGACGGCCGGCGCCGCCTCTCCAAGGAACAGCCACCTCCACCCAGCTAGGCCGAGGACGCCGTCCAGTTCGAGGAACGCGGTCGAGACCGGAGCGCCGAGCCCGATCGACACCGGGATCGCAGCCATGAAGCCGGCGACGATGCGGGCACGATGGTGGGCCGGGAACCAGTAGGTGAAATAGAGGATCATTCCAGGAAAGAACCCCGCCTCTGCAAGGCCGAGAGTGAACCGCAAGATGAAGAAGCTAATCGGCCCCTGAGTGAAGACAAAGCAGCCGGACACGATCCCCCAGCCGACCATGATCCGGGCAATCCACCGACTGGCGCCGACCTTCTCCAGGATCAGGTTGCTCGGAACCTCCAGGATAAAATAACCCCAGAAGAAGGCCCCTGCGCCTATACCGTAGACATAACTACTCAGCCCTAGGTCTTTGTTCATCGTTAACGATGCGAAGCCGATGTTCACGCGGTCGAGGTAGCAGATGAAATAGAGAATGAAGCAGAATGGCAGCAACCGCAGATAGATCTGCCGCATGGTTTTCCGTTCGAGAGCTGACCCCACAGCTTCCTCCCTATCGCGGATGCCCGTTTATTGCCGCGCTAACGCGCGCGATCCATATTTAAGTTCGGCCCCCTGACGCCAACGGTGTCAACAGAGATTCCTCAGATGCGCGGGCGTGTTCGGGGCCATGCACTGATACCCTATGTTCGTTCTGAGCGCCCCCCAATGGGGCGAAAGCGGTCATGCACCGAGGGGTACTAGGCGTCTAGCCGCGCGTCGCGTATCTCTCTGATCGAATTGCGCCGAGACAGCAATTCAGCGGTCGGCAGACCATATAATAGTCTACGAAGATGGGCTGGTCAGCTTGCGGTAATGTTGCTGTCATTTTGCGCCCATTACTATATCGACGGTCAATATCATGCCGCGGGATTGTGGCTTGGCCGCTTTTTTTGGTTTAGGCAAAAGCAGCAGCTACGTTTATCCACCACTGCCGCCGGAACCGCAACTTCCCGGTGATCGATTTTTTCTGGGATCGGCTTCTTGGCACCTATCGCAGTGTCGAACCTGGAGGATTTTCCTTAACATCTGTTGCGTCGCCGCGACCTCGCCGATACCGCGCCGGGCAAATTCCTTCACCGTCTCGCTGAGCGCAGCAAAATCAGCCGGGAGCTGTTGAAGCTGCTGTTGCCGGGCCTCGTGTATTGAGAATATTACCGAGTCGGATGAAGGGTCACAGCCGCGATCAATGTCCGCTCAGGGTCGATTGTGTTGAAAAACTCGTAGATGATTACTTTCGGTCGATCTTCGCGCAATAATAGTTCGCTTTTTTTCTCCAGGGGAATCATTCTTGCGTCGGGCAGTGT
>Ga0070766_10001196_pt1 | contig 12481 bp, 12 predicted proteins | sample HubBroMetageWFT6_FD_69782 | JGI IMG/M metagenome (GOLD analysis project Ga0070766, IMG submission 69782) | Warmed and freeze-thawed soil microbial communities from the Hubbard Brook experimental Forest, New Hampshire - Hubbard Brook CCASE Soil... | ecosystem: Environmental > Terrestrial > Soil... | reverse complement strand
CTCCAACGTCTTTCGCATCCTTGACCGTGCCTGCGCTGTCATACTCAGGTGACTTGTGGGCGTGGACGCCGCAAATGCGCGTTGAGCATCGCATCGCCGCGTCGAAAGACTCGACCGTCACGCTGCAGGGCGGAATTCTCGACAACCTGACCGGGGAGCCTCCTTATTCTGCCTACACCTGGTATCGCACGCCTCAAGCGGGCGAACTCTCCCGCCAACCGGCTTACGCGGGGCGCATCGCCTACTCCCATCCGGTGTTCGGCCATACCTTCACTGTCGGCGCCGCCGGCTACTACAGTCGCGAAGATTATGGATACGGCCGCAACATCAACGGTTACGCCGCAATGCTGGATTGGACCCTGCCCCTCGATCGCTGGTTGACTCTGAGTGGATCGTTTTACCGCGGACAGGCGATCGGCGGCCTGGGCGGGGGCATCGGACGCAGCGTGCTCTACAACGGAAACCTGACCGATCCCGCTACCAGCGTGATCCCGCTCAACACCGTGGGAGGCTGGGCGCAACTCAAATACCGTCCCGCCGCCAAGCTTGAATTCAACGCTGCGTTTGGCCAGGACAACCCGTTCGCTTCCGACGTGCGGTTCTTCGCCAATGCCCAGAGTTATGGCGATCCCAATCTCACTCGCAACCAGGGTATGTTTGCCAACGCAATCTACCGCCCGCGTTCCGACTTGCTCTTCTCGCTGGAGTATCGCCGTCTGAAGACTTTCTCGATCTACGACTACAATTCCACCGCAGGTCAGGTCAACCTGGGGATGGGAATCTTGTTCTGAGGGGCAACGTGACGCAAAGAGATAAATTCGCGTTGGCGCTGATGGTCGTCCTCGTAGCGCTGGTCGTGCGCTCGCCAGCGCAGGGCGTGAATGTCACCGGCCGCGTGACATACTTTGGATCCGAGAGCCCTCCGGGCGGCATCTCCGCCGTGGTGTGGCTGGTGCCGATCGCATCTCCGGCCAATGATCCGCCTACCGTGAAGCAGGTGGATGCCGTGCTGCGCCAGAAGAACAAGGCCTTCGAGCCTCATCTCCTGGTCGTGACCAAGGGCTCGACCGTACAGTTTCCGAACCAAGATCCCTGGTTTCACAACGTGTTCTCGCTCTTCAATGGCAAGAAGTTCGATCTCGGACTCTACGAGGCCGGCACTACCCGCACCGTCCATTTCGATCGCGAGGGCGTGTCTTACATTTTCTGCAACATCCATCCTGAGATGAGTGCAGTGGTGGTAGTAGTCTCCAGTCCTTATTATGGTGCGTCCACAAAGAGCGGCGAGTTCTCCATCGCGGAAGTGCCACCGGGACGTTACACGCTTCATGTCTGGGCTGAGAATTCGTTGCCCGAAAATCTCGATGCGTTGTCACGCGAGGTGGAACTCAACGGAACCGTCCACTCCGTAGGCACCTTGCGGGTCCGCGAAGCCGAAGCCGCCAAGACCCAGCACAAGAATAAGTATGGCCAGGACTACGAGCCGCCCTCACCCAGCAATCCCGTGTACACCCAGCCCTAGCGCGCGGGTGAGCTTCCGAAACCGCCGCATTGACATCTCCTCTCGGCCCCCCTACCTTTCAGATTGATCGAGGAGGCGGTGTCATCGTGCGCAAAATCAATTGTCGACTCGTATTTCCGCTGTTCGTCATCATCCTGCCCGCCGTCGGCGGTCTCGCCGCGCAGAGCGCCTCAGCGCCTATCGGGATTTTTCAGAATCACGCAGACATCGGCACTGTGTTGCACACTGGCTCCGCGCAATATGACGCCGCACGCGGCACCTACACTCTCACCGGCAGCGGCGATAACATGTGGTTCACTGCGGACGCTTTCCGGTTTGCCTGGAAGCAGGTCTTCGGCGACATCGCGCTAACCGCGGGCATCGCATTCCCCGATAAGGGCGGCAACCCCCATCGCAAGGCCGTGCTGATGATCCGCCAAAGCCTCGATGCCGACTCGCCTTACGCGAATGTAGCTTTGCACGGGGAAGGCCTGACCTCTCTGCAGGTTCGCGATACCAAGGGCGGAGCGACCCACGAGATCCAGTCGAACCTGTCTGCGCCCGGCCGTCTGCGCCTCGAAAAGCGCGGCGATTTTATCTATCTGTTTCTCTCTTCCGCCACAGGCGAACCGCTCCGCCCGTCCGGCGCGTCGATCAAAATTCCGCTGCAGGGTCCCTTCTACGTCGGCATCGGCGTCTGTTCGCATGACAAGAACGCCATTGAGAAGGCTGTGTTCTCCAACGTCGAAATCACAACTCCCGCTGCCAGCACTGCGCCACCTGTCCTTTTCAGTGCCTTGGAGACAGTGACCGTTAGCTCCACCGATCGGCGCGTCGTCTACGTTTCTCCCACGCACTTCGAAGCCCCTAATTGGAGCCGCGACGGCACCTATTACCTCTTCAATAGCGATGGCCACATCCTTCAGCTGCCCGTCGCCGGCGGCACTCCCGCGACCATCGACACGGGCTCCGCCAATCGCTGCAACAACGACCACGGCATTTCGCCTGACGGACAGTGGTTGGCGATCAGCGACTCCTCACAGACCGACAGCCAGTCCAGTATTTACATTGTGCCCATCGCGGGCGGTACTCCTCGCCGCGTCACGCAGAATTCGCCGTCGTATTGGCACGGCTTGTCGCCTGACGGCAAGACTCTCGCCTACTGCGCCCAGCGCAACGGCGAGTTCGACATCTACACCATTCCAGCCGCTGGCGGTGAAGAAACGCGCCTCACCAGAGCGAAGGGACTCGACGATGGCCCTGACTATTCCCCCGATGGCCAGTACATCTACTTCAACTCCGAACGCACCGGACAGATGCAGGTCTGGCGCATGCACGCCGACGGCAGCGCCCAGGAGCAGGTGACTTTCGACGACCTCAACAACTGGTTCCCGCACATCTCACCCGACGGTAAGTCGATGGCCGTCCTGTCGTATGAAAAAAACGTCACTGGCCATCCGCCGAATAAGGACGTGCAACTACGGCTCATGAATCTTGCCGACGGCCAGATCAAGGTCCTCGCCAGGCTTTTCGGCGGACAAGGCACCATCAATGTCCCCTCATGGTCACCCGATGGCCTGAAGGTTGCATTTGTGAGCTACGAACTGATCCCTGCCGAAGAGGCCGCAACCAAATGAAGAGGAAATTCGATCGTTGGAAGTCAAATTTGTCCGCGTGCAATCAATCACCCGATTCTCTCTTGGCGCGCTGTAAGGAAGGCTTGAGCTGTCGCCAAAAGAGAACGAACAAGATGGCGATTGCGACCCCGGCCACAGTAGCGCCGATCCACATAGCCTCAACTTGCGGCCCTCGCGGATGCCGCAGGAACCGAATGATCGTCCGGCCATATTTTGCCGCCAGAAATCCGATCACGGCGTATCGAAGGGTCCGGCCCACGAGCACGGCGGACGCGAACCTTCCCTCGGGATATTTCAGAGCTCCCGCTCCGACAAAGAATGCCGACGTGGGAAACGGCGGCGGCGCGATACACGCGACGAACACCGCTACGAAGCCTCTTCGCTTCAACAGGCTTTGCACCTGCCGGGAACGCTTCGCCCCAATGCGCTTCTCAAGCCAACGCTCGCCTGCCTTCGCCGACATGCGATAGGTGATGTACGCGCCGATCAAGGAACCGATGGTGCTGGCCGCGGCGTAGTACGGCCAGAGTTCATGACTCTTCGCCGCCAGGATCGCGGTTAGAGCATCAAGACTGCCAAACGTCGGAACCACCGAGCTGTCGATGATTCCCAGGATTACAAGTCCCACTCCTCCGAGACTCCGGAGAAGTTTCCACCCTGGAAGCACGGCCAATACCAAACTCATGGGCATAAGCGTCGGAGGTTCCGCATCAGTTAGTTGATTAGCTCCATACCGAATCGATCCGTCCAATTTTCGAAGATTAACCTACTGTTTCCCCGTCCCTACCAAGGCTTTTCCGGGATAGGTATTGGGCACCAGTTTTCCCTCGTCGATCAATACAGTTCCGCCGACAATCACAAACTGCATCCCGGCGCTGGTTTCCATAGGAGCCTTGTAGGTGGCGCGGTCGGTGATAGCCTGCGCGTCAAAGACGACGACATCTGCGTCAGCGCCCTCCTGCAGGCGTCCTTTGGCGCGACCGGCCGGGGTGGATTTTTCCAGGCGTTGCGCCGGCATCAAGCTCATCTTGCGGATGGCGTCCATCAGCGTGATGCTTCCCTTTTCGCGGACATACTGAGCCAGCACACGCGAGTATGTTCCCGCGTTGCGCGGATGCCCTTCGGCGCCATCGCTGGCAATCATCACCAGCGGGTTCGGAATCACCTTGTCCACCACTTCCTGCGTGTTAGCAAACATCAGAACGCCTTGCGGCTTGCTGGAATTGTGCAGCTCCTCGAACCGCTCTTTCGTGAGTCGCTCGCCGGTGTCGGGTATTTGCAGTGCGCTGTACTCGATGCCGAGCTTCTCTCGCCAGCCGGGATTGAACAGTGCGGAATTGATGATGGTCATGCCGGCTATATAAGGATAGGCTTCGGTGGTCACGTCGAGACCACGGGCGCGCGCTCCTGCCACCAGCGAGAGACACTCGATCGCGTCGCGCAGACAGGTGCTGTTGATATGCACGATATGCAGCGATGCGCCCGAGATGGCAGCCGCTCCAATCACTTCGCTGACGGACTCAATGTCGGAGCCCGGCTCGCCGGATCCAAAACTACGAACGTGCGTGTAAACCGGGACACCACGCTCTGCCGCCAGGCGGAACATGTCAATCACTTCCAACCGTGTCGCTCCCGGCGTGTACTGGATGCCCATCCCAATCGCCAGGCCGCCGGCATCTAGCTGTGCGCGCAGGCGATCACGAATGGCATCGATCTGCTCCGGCGTGGCCGGTTGATTGGTCGCGGGCCCGCTCTTCGGCAGGATCTCGGGTATGCCGGCATGAGGGCCGATCACTCCCGCCGGAAGCGGCGCACCGAACACCAGCGCGCGTGCAGCGGCGTGGCTGGCCGAAGTGCCGTAGTTGATAAGCGAATGACCGTCTTTCTGTTTGAGGAAGTTGGCCACATCGGCGACGCCAATTTCCATTTCGAGCGCCGTGGTCACGCCGTCGAAGGCTTTCACACGACCACTGTCGTTGTCCTGGCCATGCTGGTGGAGATCAATGAATCCCGGCGCCACCACCAGGCCCTTCGCACTGACAACTCGCTTACCCGTCAGCGGTTCAGCAGAGATGCGAGCGATTTTCCCGTTGCTGATGCCGACATTACGTGTGGCGTCGAGGCCCGACTCGGGATCCATCACCCGCCCGCCTTCAACGACCAAATCGTACTGCCGTGCGAACCCGGTGGTAACGAGTATTAGCGATAATAGGAGAATTGATGTGCGCATGGGTCGGGATCATACGTGAGTGCAGCGCAAATCTCCAACGGAGTGTTCTGTTCTAGCCTGATTTCGCTATGGCAGTGTAGTTTCGTCTTGTCTTACTAAGTTTGCCGGGAGCAGTTTTCGTTCTCGATTAAGACCCGTCGGGAGGGTTTCAGGCCCTTCAGAACCTCGTGGACTCCACGATGGCCATATCGTTGACCCTGGGATCGATCTCCGCGTGGCCGCAGGCGAGGGTTGTGCCTTGCGAGTTGAACTTGCACCCATAAAGGCCGGCCGTCGGAGCCTGACATTGGCCCTGTGCCATCTCGACCACCCACCACCCCGAACCCGGCGACTTCCCCAGAAAGTTCTTCTTCCCGTAGATGCCGACCAGAACGTCGCCCTCGGTCGACTTGCCGTGCGTGCAGCGAAGCGTCGTGTGCCCGAACGCATACAGGATCTTTGACGACCCGTCCCAAAGCATATCGGCATTTACCACGGTGCCCGTGCCGCTCAAGTCCACCGCTTCGTTCCAGAACAAATTCTTCGGATCGCCTGTATCGATCATGGCCTTGCCGTGGCCAATGGCTGCCTGCTTCGCCTGCTTGGTCGCGCCCGCTGCCGGCGAGGGCGACAGGAAGCGCTTCTGTAAATCGGCGCCGGGCTGGAAATCAACGGGGCCGGTGGCCGACTGCGCCGCACAAATCGTCACGCCTGCCAGCACCACTGCAGGCAACAGGAAAAAAGAGAAGTGTCGCGTCATACTGAAATGCCCATCCTCAAAAACCATATCACTTTGATTGGATCCCCATCTCCCGCGCCAGCCGTATCTGGTCCGTCCGAAAGTCGGAGAGCGCCTTCTCCAAGTTCGCCGCGGCGATGGTCAGGCGTTCGGCTGCCACCTTGCCTGGCTCCAGGTGTTGCTGCACTGTCTTCGCTTCTTTTGCGACGAAAGTATAAGCCTTGCGCACTTGTTTCGTTAGCGGCTTCAGCTCCGATTCCTGCGTCTTGGTAAACGACGCCAGGAAGCGTCCGTTGTAGTGGTCCACGTCGTCGATTGCGTCGTGCAGTTGCAGCGACCTGGCATTGGTCGTAGGTATGTTTTGCGCCGCAGCGCCCAGCACCTGCAATTCCCGCGACTGTTGCAGCGCGGCATCGGTGCTGTCGATGGCCGAGTGGAAATAGCCCACTTGATCGGGCCGCGCCTGGATTGCGGCCGCCCGGGTCATCGTCGCCAATTCGGGATTGGTTGCGCCCGTCGGTACCGCCTCCGCGGGCGGCTTGGGCGACTGCGGCAGGTGAGACCGTTGCCCAAGCGCAGCCGGAGCCAAAGCCAGTAATAAGGATGCGACGGCCACGTTCAAGCGCATGTCGGGTGGTCCACTTCTTCGCGGATTTCAAATGAGTAGCGGAAACTACTGATTATACGGAGGAACCGAATCTATTCGCGGATTTCGCATCGAACGGGCCGAGAATCGGCCGCCGGGGGAGCGAGTCTCTAATCGCTGACTGCTACTTCACCCGCTGCAACTCGCGGTAGGCCTCGCTCTTCGACACGCCAAACTCTTTCGCCGCCTGTTTGAGCGCCGCCTTCTCGTCGAGCGAGTCGGAACTCATCAGCTCGCGCACCCGCTTGGCCACACTCTTGGACGAGGCTGGAGCCGCCGCAGCGTCTTCCGCCTTGCCGATCAGCAGCGTGATCTCGCCCTTCACGTCGCCACGCTTCTCGAGGGTGGCGAGCACGTCCTCGGCGTGTCCCCGCAAAAACTCCTCGTGCATCTTTGTGACTTCGCGCGCCACCACCACGTGACGCTCCGGACCCAGCAGTTCCACTACATCTTTCAACGCATCCACAATGCGGTGCGGCGCTTCGTAGAAAATCTGTGTTCGCGGCGAGTCTCGAATGGCCTCTAGCAGCGTGCGTCGCGCGCCTTCCTTCGCAGGCAAGAACCCACTGAAACGGAACGAATCAGTAGGCAGCCCGCTGGCGACGAGGGCCGACAGAAACGCCGAGGCCCCCGGCACTGGCACGATGCGAATGTGGTGACGTACGGCCAGCGCGATCAGCCGGTATCCCGGATCGCTCACTCCCGGCATACCTGCATCGCTCACCATCGCGATGTTGTCGCCCTGCTCCAGATGCACGATCAGTTCGGCCGCGCGCGTCAGTTCGTTGTGCTCGTGGTAGCTGACCGTAGTCTTCTCGATCCCGTAATGATCGAGCAGTTGCATCGTGTGCCGCGTGTCCTCGCAAGCAATGAGGTCCACTTCCTTCAGAGTGCGCAACGCCCGCAGCGTGATGTCTTCCATATTGCCGATCGGCGTGCCGACCAGGTACAGCGTCCCCGCTCCCGGGGCGCCGCCGTTCTGTACCTCACGCACTACAGTCTTCACTTTAGCCATACAGCGCAAGTCTACACCCGCCGGCGCAGGCCACTTGTCATCTCTCGCCCCGCAAATCGCGGTCAATCAGGGCATCGGGACAGGCTGCCCAAAACGGCACACAGTCGGCGAACTTCGGACGTCACCGCTTGCCCCATATAGAAAAATGACCCGCCGTCATCGCCGATACGCTACAATCCCCCAGCACATCGATTCCTGGTTTCATATTCCCGCGGAGGGGCCATTCCAACTACAAAGCACGTGGCCGATTCGTCCTATCCGCCTGCTCGTCGGGCCTGGTATGCGGTTGCTGTCCTGGCCATCGCCTACATCTTTTCCTTCATCGATCGACAAATTCTGAGCCTATTAGTAGCGCCGATCCGCCGCGACTTGCATATCAGCGATACGCAGATGAGCCTGCTGATGGGAATCAGCTTCGCTCTCTTCTATTGTCTGTTCGGCTTTCCCATCGGGCGCATGGCCGACTCGCGCTCACGCCGCAACATCATTGCTGCCGGCGTCTTCACTTGGAGCCTGTTCACCGCCGGTTGCGGCCTGGCTGCCAGCTACCTCCAGATGTTCGTCATGCGAGTTGGTGTCGGCGTCGGAGAAGCCGCGCTCTCGCCTCCGGCATATTCCCTCATGGCGGACTCGTTCCCACCGCGACGGCGGCCCCTCGCGCTGAGTGTGTATGGCATGGGAATGTTCATTGGCGCAGGCTTGGCGCTCGTTCTCGGTGGAATCATCGTGGCCCGCACCGGCTCAGGTGGCACCATCACCCTACCTCTGCTGGGCCTGTCGATTTTCCCATGGCAATTTACGTTCTTCATCGTCGGACTGCCTGGTCTGCTGATTGCCGCTCTGGTCCTGACAGTCCGCGAACCAGCGCGCAAGGAAAAGCAATCAGCCACAGCAACTCCCGTCAGCGCCGTCGTCACTTATATTAGGCAGCATCGCGCAACCTTCGCCTACCATCACCTCGCGACGGCAATGCTGTCGTTTGCCTACTACGGCGCTACCGCATGGATTCCCAGTTTCCTCATTCGCACCTACGGTTGGAGCGCTGGGCGCGCCGGGCTGGTCTTTGGCCTTGTCGTCACCATCTTCAGTAGTCTGGGAATTCTCTGCGGCGGACTCTTCTGTCAGGCCCTCTCCCGCCGCGGCTACCGCGATGCCCACTTCCGCGTCGGACTCACCGTCGCGCTCCTGATTCTGCCAGTCGGCATGCTCTACCCCCTCATGCCGTCGCCATGGCTCGCAGTTGCCATGCTGATTCCGTATGCCTTTCTCTCGACCACGATCTTTGGCGTCGCTCCTGCCGCGCTGCAGGTAGTGGCGCCCAACGAGATGCGCGCCCAAGTCAGCGCCATGTATCTATTCGTCGTGAACATTATCGGCCTCGGACTCGGCCCCACCGTCATCGCCCTGCTCACCGACCGCGTCTTTCACAATGACAACATGCTGCGCTACTCGCTTCTGATCGCCGGCACCGGCGCTTACCTGGCGTCGGCATTGCTGTGGTGGCTGGGTCTCAAACCGTTTCGCCGGACTGTGGACCATGTCGAAGCCGCGCTACAGCCAGTGGAGGAAGCAGTTACCGTCTAACAGCCCCTTAACCAACTGGCTTTTCCAATAGGCGCTGACAAGAGTGGATCAATAGATTTCCGGGTATCTTTACTTTCTGTACCTCGCTGTACAATTCCGTCACACCATGAAGCATTCGTTTCTTACTCGTCGCTGGCTGACGTTCGCCGCAGCCTCAATGCTCGTTTGCGGGTCGTCGTTCGCCCAAAATCTTGCCGGAGCGCCCCACTTCCCGCCCCCCTCCTGGGCATACTGCCCAAACCCACCGAAGGATGCGCCTCCGGCGCCATCGAAACCGATCGACAACGCACCTCAACACGTTCCCAACAGCACGGCAACGTTCACGCTTGCGCAAATTGATGATCTCTTCCAGGTGCCGGATTGGCATCCCTCCGGTCACCCCCCGATGCCTGACGTTGTCGCCCATGGCCGGAAACCGGACGTGTACGCCTGCGGTTATTGCCACCTGCCCAACGGCATGGGCCGTCCCGAAAATTCCAGTCTGGCCGGCCTGCCCGTCGACTACATCACCCAGCAAATGGCCGATTTCAAGAGTGGCCGGCGTAAGAGTACGGAGCCCACCCATCTCCCCGCCGCAGCCATGGTCGGCGTTGCCGCACACGCCGACGAACAGCAGGTGCGTTCCGCTGCTGCCTACTTTGCTGAACTCAAGCCCAAACCATGGATTCGCATCGTGGAGACCGCCACCGTCCCCCAAACTCACGTCGCTGGCTGGATGTTGGTTGTCTCCGAACCTGTGGCGAAGGAGCCGATCGGACAGCGCATCATCGAGATTCCCGAAAATCTAGAGCGCACCGAGTTGCGCGACGACACATCCGGATTCATCGCCTATGTACCAATAGGCAGCATTAAGAAGGGAAAGACGTTGGTCATCTCCGGAGGCGCTGGCAAGACCATGCCGTGTGCCGCGTGTCACGGCGTGAATCTCAAGGGCAGCGGCGATGTTCCGTCCTTGGCCGGGCGATCGCCGAGCTATGTTGTTCGGCAGCTTTACGACATTCAAACTGGTGCTCGCGCCGGAGCCGCCACTCAAGCAATGATGGCGCCGGTCGCCAATTTGACACTCGACGACATGGTGGCAATCGCGGCGTACACTGCGTCTTTGCAACCCTGATTCGCTCTCGCGATACTGCGGCGAATCAATGACCCTGGGAGAACTCGATGACGATTGCCCAATCTGCTTGCACCTTTCTCGCTGCCGACCCGATGTCGTGGACGTCCGACTGGGCATGGGGTTTGCCCCTGATCGTGATGACCGTGATCATCCACGTATTGGGCCTCGGGCTTATCAGCCAAAAAGCTGCTCGAGCGTCCGTGGGTATCTTTGATCGCCGTCACCCAACCGTCGCGTTCGTGATAGTCGTAGGTGCTACCACTTTGTTGGCCACCTGCTTGCACGCCTTTGAGGCCGGCCTCTGGGCGATCGCCTACCTTGTTCTTGGCGCCCTACCTGATCTCAGGCACTCCATGCTTTATTCCCTGAACGCGATCACCAGCTACGGCCACACCGATCTCGCGCTCCCCGACCACTGGCACCTCATGGGAGCCTTGGAGGCGTTGAACGGATGGCTGCTGTTCGGCCTGACTACCGCCTTCCTCTTCGCCGTGATCGAGAAGGTCTGGTTGCGAGCCAGCCGGGTCCCGCACGACTAGATCACTCGTTCAACTCATCCGCCATCGACCGTCGGCCGCGGACAACTTGGTCGCCTCGTGTCCTTTACGAAACCTTAGGCACGCCAGAGTCCGTCCCGCTCTCTGTCAGCAGCGCCACCAGTGCCTTCGCCGCATTCGAAAGGTGTGCGTTCTTGCGGCAGGCGTAAAAGAATTGGATGCTCGCATCCATGCCCACCAACTTGATGCCGCGCAGAAAGCCGGCGGCCAGTTCCCGCTGCACCACGCTCTTGGCCTGGATTGAAACTCCTAGTCCCGCCTCCACCGCGTGCTTCACGCCCTCCAGATTTCCGAAATCGAGAACACTCGGCAGAACTATGCCCTGCGCCTTGAGCCGCTCCTCGACAACCGCCCTCGTGCCTGCGCCCTGTGCCGCCACGATGAACGTCTCCCCCACCAGGCCTTGCGGCTTGATCCGCCGTTTCGTTGCCCATCTGTGATCGGGCGGAACGATTGCGATCAGCTCGTCGGTCATGAACGCCCTGGTCAGCAGCCTGGGCTCGCGCGGATCGTAGCTCACCAACCCCAGATCGAGTTCGTTGGCCAGCAGCTTGGCCTCAATTCTCTCGCTGAGTGAGATGTCCAGCGTCACTTCCACCGCGGGATATCGTCGGCGAAACTCCGCCAGGACGCTGGGCAGCAGGTACACGCCCACGGGAAAACTCGATCCTAGTCGCAGCCTGCCACCTCGCAGTCCCTTCAGGTCGTCGATCCGCCGCTCTGCTGCGTCGATGATAGCCATGACCTCCTGCGTGGCCTCAAAGAGGACCTCGCCCGACTCGGTCAGCGCCACCTTCTTCCCTGACCGGTCGAACAGGCGGACGCCGAAATACGCCTCCATCTGCTTGATGTGTTTGCTTATGCCGGGTTGGGTCAAGTGCACCAGTTCGGCAGCATGGGTAAAACTACGGCTTTTCGCGACCGCCTGAAAGATGCGCAATTGGTCTAGATTTATCATAACCAACAGCTATAGATTCCATGAAAACAAGTCATTGGATTCATAATAACATTGGCGCTACTGTTGAAAAGGATCGAGGCCGTAGTGGCCAGTAGGCAGATAGGTCGACGCGAGCAGGCTTCGAAGTGGGAGGATTTTATGAGCAACCTGAAATACGCAATCGAAGAGAACGAAAATGTGACAAACGCAGTGGAGCAGGCTTCCAAACCGCAAGCCAGGCCCTACCTCATAGCCGCAGGTGAACGAAATGGCGTATCGATCATGCGCCACGCCGAACAGGCCCTGGACTTCGAGTTGGCCCAGGGAAGTCTGCCAGCGTAACTGCAACCCGGTTCTTTTTTCGGTCTCCCACTCGAGCTTGTTTTTGCTCGAGTGGGATTGGCCGATACACCAGGCTCTCCTGGCTATGCCGCTTCACGTCGTTGTCTACGCCGGCAACCGCCGCCTTGACTTGAGCTCCGCGAGCAGAGCGTTGACCCTCTCCTCGCGATCCAGAGCTTCCAGTCGCCCCTCCAGATCGC
>Ga0070766_10001195_pt1 | contig 12481 bp, 12 predicted proteins | sample HubBroMetageWFT6_FD_69782 | JGI IMG/M metagenome (GOLD analysis project Ga0070766, IMG submission 69782) | Warmed and freeze-thawed soil microbial communities from the Hubbard Brook experimental Forest, New Hampshire - Hubbard Brook CCASE Soil... | ecosystem: Environmental > Terrestrial > Soil... | reverse complement strand
CGGAGGAGGGCCGTCTCGCAGCCCGGGCTACCCCCCCGGGCGAGAGCGAGGGGCGGAACGGCGAAGGCGTTCCGACCCCGTGCCCACCGCAGTTCATGCCCTCCCCGCCCGGGACGCGTCATGAGCGTCCTTGTCGACCGCGACAGCCGCGTTCTTATTCAGGGCATCACCGGGCGCGAGGGCAGCTTTCACACCGCCCAGATGCGTGCCTTTGGCACCAACATCGTTGCGGGTGTTTCTCCTGGGAAGGGCGGCGGCGATCAGGAGGGGGTGCCGATCTTTGACACGGTCGCGGATGCTGTGGCGGCGACCGGAGCCGATGTGTCGGGGATCTTTGTGCCGCCGGCATTTGCTGCCGACGCGATCATGGAGTCGGCTGCGGCTGGGATCGAGCTGACGGTCTGCATCACCGAGTTGATCCCGGTGCACGACATGATCCGGGCACGTGACTTCGTGATCCGCACGGGGCACCAGTTGCTTGGAGCCAACTGCCCGGGGATCGTGACCCCCGGTCAGTGCAAGGTGGGCATCATCCCCAACCACATCAACACTCCGGGGCCGGTGGGGATCGTGGGGCGCAGCGGGACGCTCACCTACGAGGTGATCCAGGGACTCGGTCAAGCGGGAATGGGCCAGACAACGTCGGTCGGCATCGGCGGCGACGCGGTGATGGGCCTGAGCTTTCCCGATGTGCTCCAGCGCTTCGCCGACGACCCAGAGACGCGAGCGGTCGTGCTCATCGGCGAGATCGGCGGTTCCGACGAGGAGACCGCCGCAGCGTGGGTTCGCGATACCGGCTTCGACAAGCCGGTGGTTGCGTTCATCTCCGGACGCACCGCGCCGCCGGGCAAGCGCATGGGTCATGCGGGCGCGATCATCAGCGGCAATACGGGCAGCGCGCAGAGCAAGCTCGACGCGCTCACCGCTGCCGGCGCTGTGATCGCCGACACCATCGAAGACGTGGTACGCCTGACCGCGGAAAGGCTGGGCACGCACCCTCGCTGAGAGGCGCGCCCAGCCGAGCGCGCTAGCCGCGCACGCGGAGCACGATCACCGCGGCGATGTACGCGAGGCCGGCGATCGCGCCCAGCCAGTCGTAGGGCTCGCCGCTGTGGCCGCGCGCCACCTCGACGATGAAGGCGACGATCACCGCGATGATCAGCGCCAACCCGGCCAACGCGGTCGCCTGCAGGTCGAGCATTGCGAAGCGCTCATCGCGGCCATCGCCGCGCAGGCCGCGGACGGTCTCGCTCCGACCACCGAGCAATACCGCAGCCCCGAACGCGACCATGATGCCGAGGCTCCAGAGTCCGAGGACCGTCTGGTGACCCACGATGTTCGCCCCGAGCAGGACGAGCCCGATCAGCAGGCTGCCCACCGGGATGGTCCACTTCGAGTGCATCAGGTCACCCCTTCCGCCCGTTGTCGTCGACATGGAACAGGTCCTCCACGCTGATGCCGAAGAACCGGGCCAGCTCGATGGCGAGCGGCAGGGAAGGGGTGTAGCGCTCGGTCTCGATGGCGTTGATGGTTTGCCGCGAGACACCGAGCGCGTCACCGAGATCTCCCTGTGACAGCCCCCGCGCTGACCTGAGTCCCCGGACGTCGTTTCGCATGGTGTAAAGCCTACTTGACATCGGGCAGGAGTGTCAAGCGTGCTTTACATGCAGACATGTTTCAAGCCCGTGCCGCCGCGCTACCGTTAGGTTCGAGTGAACTTCGATCTCAGTGACGAGCAACGTCACATTCGCAACGTCGTTCGGGACTTCGCGCAGGCGGAGATCGCACCGGCAGCCGCACATTACGACGAGACGGGGGAGTTTCCCTATGAGCTCGTCGCCGGCATGGCCAGGCTCGGGCTGTTCGCGCTGCCATTTCCCGCGGAGATCGGCGGCGCCGGGGGAGACTTCATCGCCTACTGCCTCGCCATGGAGGAGATCGCTCGCGCAGACGCCAGCTGCGCGATCACGCTCGAGGCGGCGGTCTCGCTGGGGATCTCGCCGATCGCCACGTTCGGCTCCCGGGAACAGCAGCAACGCTGGCTCCCATCGCTCATGGCCGGCGAGCGGCTCTGGGCATTCGGCCTCACCGAGCCCGATGCGGGATCGGATGCGGCCGGCACGCAGACGAGGGCTGTGCGCGACGGTGATGACTGGGTGATCAACGGCCGCAAGGCGTTCATCACCAATGCCGGAACCGATATCAGCGCAGGGGTGACCATCACCGCGATCACGGGATCGCAGAACGGCCAGAAGCAGATCAGCACGATCGCCGTGGAGCGGGGGACTCCCGGGTACTCGCAGGCTCCCAAGTACCGCAAGCTCGGATGGCACGCGTCCGACACCCGCGAACTGATCTTCGAGGACTGCCGGGTTCCGGCCGGCAACCTCGTCGGCGTGCTTGGCGATGGGTTGACGCAGTTCCTGCAGATCCTCGAGGGCGGGCGTGTGGCCATCGCGGCGCTCTCGGTCGGCGTGGCCCAGGCGTGCCTCGACGCATCGCTCGCCTACTCGGCGGCACGGCGTCAGTTCGGCGTGCCGATCGCCAAATTCCAGGCAACGCAGTTCAAGCTCGCCGACATGGGCACGCAGATCGAGCTGGCGCGGCTGATGACCTGGCGGGCTGCCGCGGCCATCGATGCGGGCAGGAGCCCGGCGCCATACGCCTCGATGGCGAAGCTGCACGCGTCCGAGGTCGCCACCGCCTGCGCCAACCAGGCGGTACAGATCCACGGCGGGATGGGATTCATGGAGGAGTCGCCGGTCGCGCGCCTCTATCGCGACGTCAAGATCAACGAGATCGGTGAGGGGACCAGCGAGGTGCAGCGGATCCTGATCGCTCGTCACCTGCTGCGCCCCTATGAGGTGCTGGAGACCGAGCGTGACAGCTGACCCCGTCATCGTGGCGGCGGCACGAACGCCCTTCGGCAAGCTCGGCGGCGCGCTGGCGTCCGTGCCCGCCGTCGACCTCGGCGCACGGGTCATCCGCGAGGTGCTCGAGCGGACTGGCACCGATCCCGCCTCGGTGGATCAGCTGATCATGGGGATGGTCCTCGCCGCCGGTCAGGGGCAGGTGCCCTCGCGTCAGGCCGGTCTGCGCGCTGGGCTGCCGGCGAGCGTTTCCTCGTTCACAGTGAACAAGGTCTGCGCCAGCGCCCTCAAGGCGGTGAATCTCGGGGCCTTGCTCATCCGCTCGGGCGAGGCGGACGTCGTTGTCGCGGGCGGCATGGAATCGATGTCGCGATCTCCGTACCTCCTCGAGGATCAGCGATTCGGCAGCCGCTTCGGGGATCGCGTCGCCGTCGACAGCATGATGCGCGACGGGCTGTGCTGCCCCGTCGACGGTGTGCTCATGGGCGTGCACGGCAGCGACGTCGCTTCCGAGCTGGGGGTCACTCGCGAGGAGCAGGATGCCTGGGCGTTCCGCTCGCAGTGGCGCTATCAGGACGCGCTGGCGGCCGGGCGTTTCGCGGACGAGATCGTGCCGGTGAGCGTCAACGGTGCCGCGGTCGCGCGTGATGAGCAACCGCGCGCCGACACCACCCTCGCCAGGCTCGCAGCGCTCAGAGGCGCGTTCGGCGATGGAACAACGATCACCGCCGGCAACGCGCCAGGCATGAACGATGGTGCCAGCGCCGTGCTGCTGATGAGCGCGGAACGAGCGCGCGCCGAACGACTGACGCCACTCGGAACGTGGCTCACGTATGGCGAATCGGCCGCCGAGCACCCCTACCTGGCGACCGTGCCCGCGCTCGCCATCGAAACCGCGCTCGCCAAGACCCGCGGTGACGTGGATGCCGGCATGCTCGAGCTCGTGGAGATCAACGAGGCCTTTGCGGCTGTCGCCATCACGAGCACCCGGATGCTCGAGGTGGATCCAGACCGCGTCAACGTCAACGGCGGTGCGATAGCGGTCGGCCACGCCATCGGTGCGAGCGGAGCCCGGATACTCATGACGCTGCTCTACGAGCTGCGCCGCCGGGGCGGCGGATACGGCGCCGCCGGGATCTGCAGCGGGATCGCCCAGGGCGAGGCGACGCTCGTGCGTGTCGACTGACATCGACAGCACGGGGCTGGCGAGCCGCGTAACCGGCTTCGTCGACGGGGTCATCCGGCCGATCGCACCCGCCATGGCCCGCGGCGAGGGCCCGTCTCCCCGGCGAATCGTTGAGGCGGCAGGAGAAGCCGGCCTCGCCGGCATGCTCACCCCCGAGTCGTTCGGCGGTGCCGGCGGGTCTCATCGCGACTTCATTCACTTCATCGAGTCGGTGGCGCGTGCCGATGCCAGCTGCGCGGTGATCCTCGACGTCCACCTCTCGGTCGGCACCGAGCCGCTGCTGGTTTTCGGCAACGATGACCAGAAGTCGCGGTATCTGGGCAAGCTCGCCGGGGGCGAATGGCTCGCAGCCTTCGCCCTGACCGAGGCCGGCGGCGGGAGTGACGCGGTCGCGATGCGCACCCGGGCGGCTCGGGACGGCGACACCTATGTCCTCGACGGTGCCAAGGCCTTCATCACCGGTGCAGGAGATGCCGACCTCTACATCGTCATGGCGCGCACCGGCGACGGCGCGCATGGGATCAGCGCCTTCCTCGTGGAGGCCGGCTGGCCGGGAGTCCACGCCGGCGCGCCGCTCGCCAAGATGGGGCTGCACGGCTCCTGGACCGGAGAGCTCGTCCTCGACGGTGTCCGCGTGCCCGTGGCGAATCGCCTCGGCGACGAGGGTGTGGGTTTCACCGTGGCGATGTCGGCGCTCGACAGCGGACGAGTCGGCATCTCCGCGCAGGCTGTCGGCATCGCTCAGGGAGCTCTGGATGCCGCGGTCGCGACGTCGCGGCGGCGTTCGGACAGCGGATGGGATGTCGACGCGACGGCGCTTGCGGACATGGAGGTCCTGACCGCTGCGGCTCGCCAGTTGACCCGAAACGCCGCGGCGTTGGTTGACGCAGGCCGTCCTGTGACCCTCGACGCGGCGATCGCCAAGCTCTACTCCACCGATGCGTGCGTTGCGGTGGCGCAGTCCGCCGTCGACCTGTGCGCGCCCGAGTCGGAGCTGGACGACCATCCCGCCGCGGTCCGCTTCCGCGACGCCAAGGCCTGTCAGATCTACGAGGGGACCAATCAGATCCAGCGTGTCGTCATCGCCCGTCATCTGCTCAAGGACTGACCCGGCTCGCCTCGGGCGGCTTGGTAGCATCAGCCGCATGGACATCCGCCTCAATGAAGAGCAGACGATGATCCGCGAGACGGTGCGCGACATCGCTCGCGATCGCATCGCGCCACGCGCCGCGGAGATCGACCGCACCGGCGAATTCCCCTGGGACGTGGTCGATCTCTTTCGCAAGCACGATCTCTTCGCGCTGCCCTTCCCCCCCGAGTACGGCGGGCTGTCCGGAAGCGCGCTGACCCTCAACGTTGCCATCGAGGAGGTGGCCAAGGTGTGCGCCACGAGCGCGTTGATCCTCGCCGTCCAGGCGCTCGGCGGATACCCGCTGATGATCGCCGGCACCGAGGAACAGAAGGCGCGGCTACTTCCCGACCTCGCGACCGGCGCGAAGCTCAGCGCCTACGCGCTCAGCGAGCCCGGCGCCGGAAGCGACCCCGCGGGGATGGAGACACGCGCCGAGCGTCACGGCGATGAATACGTCATCACCGGCAGCAAGATCTGGATCACCGCGGGCGGCATCGCCGACACGATCACGGTCTTCGCCAAAACCGATCCGGATGAGCGGGCGAAGGGGGTGAGCGCGTTCGTGCTCGAGGACGCCCAGCATCTCAAGGGGTTCGCTGCGACCACGATCCACGGCAAGCTCGGCATTCGCGGCAGCAACACCGCCGAACTCCACTTCGACGAGGTGGTGATCCCATCGGCGAACCGTCTCGGCGAGGAGGGAGATGGCTTCCGCATCGCGATGAAGGTGCTCGACCGCTCCCGGCCGGGCGTTGCTGCGCAGGCGCTGGGCATTGCGCAGGGAGCGCTCGACTATGCGGTCGGATACGCCAGAGAGCGCAAGCAGTTCGGCAAGGCGATCGCCGAGTTCCAGGGCATCCAGTTCATGGTTGCGGACATGGAGGCGCAGACCGCGGCGGCGCGCGCGATGGTCTACTGGGCGTCGCAGCTCATCGACGACCAAAGCCCGGAGGTCGGCCATTTCGCGGCGATCGCGAAACTGCTCGCCGCTGACACAGCGATGAAAGTCACCACCGACGCAGTGCAGATCCTCGGTGGCTACGGGTACGTCAACGAGTATCCGGTCGAACGAATGATGCGCGACGCCAAGATCACCCAGATCTACGAGGGAACCAGCCAGATCCAGCGGGTCGTCATCGCCCGAGACCTGCTGCGCGCGTAGCCGGCGGCTACATGGTCAGGACGACTTTGCCGCGCGCCTGGCGCTGCCCCAGCAGATTGAGCGCCGCCGGCGCCTGCTCGAGCGGATAGGTCGCACCCACGATCGGGGCCACCGTGCCGGCGTCGATCATCGCGTTGAGCGCGAACTGTGTCTCGAAGAAGATCGCGGGCTCGACTCCGAGAAACGCACCCCACGCGGCGCCGACCACGTCGATGTTGCGCAACAGCACACGGTTCACCTGCAGGCTCGGAATCCGCCCCTCGGTAAACCCGACCACGATGAGACGCCCCTGGGGCGCCAGGCACCGAACGCTCTGGTCGAATCGCTCACCGCCGACGGGGTCAAGGATCGCGTCGACTCCGAGCCCGTCGTTCTGAGCACGCAACGCCGCGACCCAATCGCCCTCGGCGTCGAGGACTCGGTGCGCGCCCGCTCGCTCGGCGATGTGCATCTTGTCGGGACCGGCGGCGATGGCGATCACCTCCGCCCCGAGCCCGCGAGCGACCTGTATCGCCGCCGTGCCGACCCCTCCGGCCGCGCCGTGGATGGCGACGCGATCTCCAGGCAGGACGCGTCCGCGGCGCGCCAGGGCGAAGTGCGCGGTGTGGTAGTTCATGATGAATCCGGACGCCGCCTCGATGGTCAGTCCGTGCGGAATTGCGAGGGTGAGCGCCGGCTCGGCGACCGCGACGTCGGCGAATCCGCCGAGCATGGTGAAGGCCATCACGCGGTCGCCTTCCTTGAATCCGGAACCCTGAGGCGCGGAACGAACGCGACCCGCGACCTCCACACCGGGGACGAACGGCAGCGGCGGTTTCATCTGATATTCGCCGCGGGTGAGCAGGAGGTCTGGAAAGCTCACGCCCGCCGCCGCAACTTCGATGACAACTCGACCGGCATCCTCGGGCTCGTCGACCTCGACCAGATGCAGACCAGACGGGCCCTCGAGGCCCTGAACCTGCTGTGCGCGCACCTCAATCCTCCGTCCCAGTGGTGGCCGCTGATGATGCCACTGTTCGGCTCCGGACGAGCAGACCGTGGGGTACCCTTGTCACTCGCGGCGGGTAACCGGAAGCTGATATCGGCGTTCCCCGTAGAGGAAGCCCACCGTGGCGCGCCGGCCCCGCAGCACTGCGGCGGTCAGTACACCCGTTCGGAAAGTCGAGAGCAACACCTCAACCATGGCAACAATCAGCAGTCGATCCGACCGGCGCCGGCGCCGGTCGCGGTACAGCATCGTCCCCGGCTGGATCACGCGAAAGCGCGCCGTCGTCTCGGTAATTGTCATGTTCTCCCTCCTGCTCGTCGCCGGTGGCATCTACGGCGTGCGCCTCTCACTCGCGCTCGCAAAGACCTTTCACACCAACCCGATCAGCGCGGCGATCGGCGCGCTCCAGGGTGGCGGAGGCTCCGCGATAGATCGTGAACGCCAGCATTACCAGCGGATCAATATCGTGCTCTACGGCTACGGCGGCAGCCAGCACTCCGGCGCCTTCCTCACCGACTCGATCATGGTGATCTCGATCATGCCGATGCAAGGCCACCCGCCGCAGATCGCCGAGATCTCGATCCCGCGCGACTGGTTTGTGACCATCCCCCTGCGCAATGGCAAGTCGACAGCGGAGCGGATCAACTTCGCGTACGCCGCCGGGATGCTGGGCGAGGGGCCGCAGCCCGCGAGCGCCGTGGACGCCGGAGCGGCCGTCGCGGATCCGCTCATCGCGCATCTCCTTGGGATCGGCATCAACTACTTCGTGGGCGTCGACTTCAACGCTTTCAAGCAGGCGGTCGACGCCGTGGGTGGTATCAACATCGATGTTCCGGCGGCCTTCACCGACCACCAGTACCCCGCTGGAGAGTGCGACCTCGGCAACTGCGCGTACGAGACCGTGCACTTCAATGCCGGAATGCAGCACATGAACGGTGCGACCGCGCTCATCTACGCGCGCTCGCGCCACGGAAACGACGGTCAGGGATCCGACTTCGCGCGCAGCCGCCGCCAGCAGCAGATCATCGTCGGGCTGAGGTCTCAGATCGAAAGCATCGGTGGCTTCGGCAAGCTTCCCGATGTCATCAATGCGCTCGGCAGCAACGTGCTCACCGACCTGACCATCGGCGACGCTGAGTCGCTGTACGGACTGGTCAACGGTGTCAACCCGGCGAGCATCGAGCACATCAGCATCGACGACACCAACTTCCTGTACGACTGCGGGTATCCGACGCGATGTGGCAGCTATTACCTCTACGCGAACGATCAGAGCTTCAAGTCCCTCTCGCATTTCGTCCAGGACATCTTTCCGCCACTGACGGCGCTTGCCGAGGGTGCCCCGGTCACGTTCCTCAATGGGAGTGGGCGCAACAACAACGCGACCACGCGCTGGGCATCGCTGATGAACATGGTCGGCTTTTCCACCAAGGCCGGCGGCACAGCACCTGCGCAGGTGGCCACCGAGGTCATCGACAACAGCGGTGGGAGGGACGCTGCCACCGCGCAATGGCTGGCCGGCTACTTCGGTGTGACCGTGACCACCGAACCCGCGCCGACGGCGCCGGTGACCACGCCGCCGGCGACTCCGGCTGCCGCCGCGGCCGGCGGCGTGACCGTCATACTCGGCAGCGCCGAAGAGCAGTCGTTCCTCGGTGATCCCGGGTTTGGTCACTAGCTCCGCACTGAGGGATGCCAAGAGTGGGACAGAGGATTGCCGTCCTGACGGGCGGCGGTGATGCACCAGGTCTCAACGCCGCAATTCGCGCGATCGGCAGACGGGCGCTCGCGGCGGGTGACTCGTTATTCGGGGTTCGCAACGGCTGGGCCGGCTTGATTGGTGAAGGCGACGTGTTCACCCTGGAGCGCCACCGGCTCTCCGGCATTCTGCAACTCGGCGGCACCATGCTCGGCAGCTCGCGCGTGAATCCGATGAAGCTCGAGGGTGGCGTCGAGCAGGTCATGCGCAACATCGAGCGCCTGCACCTCGATGCTCTGGTCGCGATCGGCGGCGATGACACGCTCAGTGTCGCAGCGCGACTGGCCGAGCAGCAGGCGCGGGTTGTGGGCGTACCCAAGACGATGGACAACGACCTCAGCGTCACCGAGTACTGCATCGGTTTCGACAGCGCGGTGAGTGTGGTCACCGAGGCGCTCGACCGCCTGCACACCACAGCAACGTCGCATCACCGCGTGATGGTCTGTGAGGTGATGGGGCGTGACACCGGGTGGGTCGCGGTGATGGGCGGCCTCGCGGGCGGTGCCGACATGATCATCATTCCCGAGTTCGGCGTCACGGTGGATGAGGTTGTTGCGCATCTCGAGGTGCGCCGCAGCGCCGGGAGCGACTTCAGCATCATCGTCGTGGCCGAGGGCGTCGAGATGGAGGGACTGCGGTCGAAGGACGAGGCCGAAGGCGCTCGGGACGCCTTCGGCCATGTTCAGCTCTCGCGGCGTGGCGTCGGCGAGAATCTCGCGCGCATCATCGAGGACCGAACCGGGCACGAGACTCGCGCGACGGTGCTCGGTCACGTACAACGCGGCGGTTCCCCGACCGCCTACGACCGCATCTGGTCGACGCGTGTCGGCGCGAAGGCGTACGACCTGGTTGTCGAAGGGCTCTTCGGCGAGATGCCGGTGGTGACCAACGGAACGGTCAACGTCTCCAGCATCGCCGACGTCGTCGCGGAGCAGCGCCGGGTGCCTCGCGAGCTCTACGAGCTCGCCCAGGTCTTCTACTGAGCGTCGACCACGAGCACGCTACCGGGCCATCAGCGGGACACTGCTGAGCGGCGACCAGCTCGGCGGCGATGACGCGTCGAAGTCGAGGTTGGTGGTCACCAGCAGTGGTGGGGACGGCGCTGCGCTCAGCGCTCCCTTGATCCACCACAACTCGAAGTGCCCAGTGGCATCGGCGGTGTTGTAGTAGACGAGCCCGCTCCCATCCGGCGCCCACACCGGGGCCGAGCACAGGCAGTTGTTGACCAGGGTCTGCGGTGTTCCGAGCTTTCCGGCGCTGAGGCTCGCGACCTCGAGGCGCGTACTCTGCAGGCCGGTCCCGCCGATGCAGATCATCGCGACCTTGGTGCCGTCGGGTGACGGCGCCGGCTGACCGCAGTCCTGCGCCGGCGTGGTGAGGATGATCGGCCTATTTAGAGGCTTGACCTGCAATGCGATCTGCGAGAACGCGTTGCCACTGCCGATCGCGTATTTGGAGTAGATGATCGCGCCGTTCGCCATCGGTGTCGGATCCACGTCGCCGCCCGTGAACGGGTTGGAGTTGGTGAGCAGCGTGGCCGCAAGCTTGCCGCTGAGCGTCCCCGACCAGACCGAGAGGTCGACCGCGAGTGTGCTCGAATTCTTTGGCTGGTCATAGCTGAAATAGATGGTCTTGCCGTCGGCGCTCATGTGCGGATAGAACATCCAGTGGTTGAGATACACGGTGTCGAGATGCACGTTGGCGTTGTTGCTGAGCCGGCGGATGATCGCGCCCTGGCTGGTGAGCAGGTAGAGGTTCGAATACTCAGCCGCGCGGAGCACGGCGACGATGTCCTGCGAATTGGGGACGTACGCCGGCTGCATCCACGACCCCGAAGCAGTCGAGAGGTGCAGATCGGTGAAGAACCCGTCGCTCAGACGGTAGATGTCCCCGTTCTGCGCCAGGTACAGCGTGCCGGGGAGCACGATCTTGGGGCGCGTCGCGGAGGGCTTGAAGACGCTGGCCTCGGTCGGGATGTTGTGTTTTCTCGACGCGATCAACCGGTTCACACCGAAACCGAATCCGGCCATGAGCGCGAGCAACAGGATGACCGTCAGCCATCGCCTCAAGGTCGTCGCCTACACCGCTGGGAAGTATTTGTGCGTCAGGGGCAGGATGAGATTCCAGTTGGGTTGGAGCGCGTCCTGGTTGCCCACCTGCAGGACCGACGTGTATGGCGAGGCCAGGATCACCTGCTGCACGTTCTGCAACTGGACGCTGCTCGCGATCGGCAGCAGCGACGCGATCTCGCCGATGCTCATGTCGGTCGAAAAATCATTTGCCATGGCCGTGGCGATGTCTGGAAGGTCGGCGATGCCGAGCAACTTCGCCTTGGCGCGCAGCGCGAGCAGCACCTGCTGCTGACGCTGGGAGCGGCCGAAGTCGCTGCGCAGGTCGCCGTGACGCGAGCGCACGTACATCAGCGCCTGCATTCCGGTCATGTGCTGCGGACCCGGCAGGACGGCGACCCGCTCGTACGCATAGGGGTCCTTGCCGGTCAGGTCCTTCGGATAGAAATCGTCCATGACCGGGTTGGTGGCCACCACGTCGATGCCGCCGACCTGGTTGATCAGGTTGACGAGGCCGAGCAGACCGATCCAGGCGTAGTGGTCGACGTGGATGTGGAAATCCTCCTCAACCGTCGCCACCGCCGCGCTCGCGCCACCGTGCAGGTAGGCGGCATCGATCTTCGCGCTGCCGCCGGTGGAGAGCGGGACCCAGAGGTCGCGGGGGATCGATTCCATCACGACCTGGCGGGTCTTCGGATTGACCCGCGCCAGGATCATCGACTGGGTGAGAATGGTGCCGCCGAATTTGGCGTCGTTGTCGGAGCCGAGCAGGAGCACTGTGAAGGGCTGCCCGGGGGGCGCTTCGACGGCGGGCGCCGACGCCGCGGCGGACGCCGACGCCGATGCGCTCGCGGAGGACTGCGGGGTCGCGAAGTTGCGGTCGATGGCGTGTCCGGTGTCCTGGAACGCGGTCACGATCGCCGGCATGAAGTACGCCACCGCACCGATCGCACCGGACAGCACGAAGCCGAGAGCGATCAGGAAACCGAGAAAGACCCGGCTGCGCCTGCGATGGCGGCGCAACGAGGCGCGTTGTCGTCTCACCTGAGGCTTTATAACGAACTCGGCTGACGTCAGGGTTACGGTGGACAGAATGAACTCGGGGCGCCGGTAGACTTCGGGCGATGTCCGCACCCCCGCTCGCCGAACGTCTGATGGCCGGCGAGACGCGAGCCCTGGCGCGCGCGATCCGCATGGTCGAGGATCGCGATCCGGGCATCTCCGACCTTCTCCGCCAGGTGCGCGAGCGAGCCGGCCGGGCTCGGGTGGTCGGCGTCACCGGCCCCCCGGGGAGCGGCAAGAGCACCCTCTGCGACCA
>Ga0070766_10001193_pt1 | contig 12482 bp, 9 predicted proteins | sample HubBroMetageWFT6_FD_69782 | JGI IMG/M metagenome (GOLD analysis project Ga0070766, IMG submission 69782) | Warmed and freeze-thawed soil microbial communities from the Hubbard Brook experimental Forest, New Hampshire - Hubbard Brook CCASE Soil... | ecosystem: Environmental > Terrestrial > Soil >... | reverse complement strand
AGATCGAGCGCCGCCTGCTTCGCCTTGGCGTCGGCGCGCAATTGCAGCTCCTGAGTGTCGAGCACGGCGAGTTGGCGTCGTTGCGCGTCGAGCGCCGCCTGGTTGCTTGCCAAGGTGGCGGCAAAGCGCTTCTCGTCGGCGTTCGCCTGCTCGACCTTTTGGGCGGTACCGTACGTGGTAGCCAACAGCGCACGTTGCCGTTCGGCCTCCTGGCGGGTGCGCAGTACATCGGCCTGCGTCGCGGTGATGGCGCTTTCGGCTTCGGCGACCTGGGCGTGCTGGGCCTCCTTGCGAGCCTTGATGTTGTCGATCGCGGCTTGCGCTCCGAGGAGATCGGCTTCCGCCTGCGCGACCCGCGCCCGGTAATCGTCGTCCTCGATCGCCACCAGAAGGTCGCCCTTCTTGACGCGATCGAAATCGTCGACCGCGACATGGCTGACATAACCCTCGACCTTGGCGCTGAGCGGGGTGATGTCGCCGCGCACATAGGCATCGTCGGTCACCTGACGGACGCTGATGCCGACCCAGCGATCCCATTGCGTCGCGAACAGCACGACGATGAGCCCCGCGGTCAGGATAATAGCGATGCGGAGAAGCAGCTCCCTCGACCGGCGCAACCGACCAATCGGGGGTTCCGCGTCGGTGATCGCCGATGGCGCAAAGGACGCGGGCCCGCTATCGGGGCTGGGGGCCAGGGTCTGTTCCGCCATGGTCTGCTCCTCGTCCCGCGTCGGCGCAGGCCGTCAGGGTCTCAGAAAGAAAGATAGCAGATCGGCGTTGCGCCGCTCGCGCCGCATCTTGGCAAGCCCTTTCGGGCGCGACACGGTTATTTGGGTGTATGCATCTGTGTCAAGCAGCCGCTTGGTCGCAGCGAGCGCAGCTAGACTCGTTTGCTTGAGAGGTCGCTGCCGTCGGCCGGATCAGCGCCGTCCGAGATGGACCCAGCTTGTGCCGACCAATCCCAGCACGGTGAGCGAAATCAGCAGAACGGTCAGCCAACCCATAAAAGAGAGCTGGAGCGTGACCAGAAATTCGGAAACCGCCGCCCCGGGGCGGGAGGCCACCGCTTTCTCGGGCCTAGGAGCGAACAGACCTTTGGGAGGGGAGAATGCTTCCATATCGGTGCCTATTTGGGCCGATCGGCAATCCTAAGCGGCTATTCTTGACGAATGGTTGATTGCGCTCCCTGCGCGCCTGGGCCGATTCATGCGGGGGGCCTGATCGCCCGCACAGCGGGTTGAGGGCTATCGCTAAAGTTGAAGCTGGATCAGCTGGCCGGCGTCGGTTGTTTTGCGCATGAGGTTCTGCCAACGGAGAAATTGCATGCGCACGGCAATCCTTGCATTGACTGCGGCTGTCGGACTCGGCGTCGCATCAGTCTCGGCCGGGGCGGCGCCGCTCGCCCCGCATTCTGCAGCGGCGGCGAATGGCGGCATCATCCTGGTCGAAGGCGGCTGCGGCGGCGGGTGGCACCCGGTGCCGGGCCATTGGGTCGGTGGCCAGTGGGAGCCCACCCGCTGCGCACCGAACGATCGCGGCGGCGATTGGTCAGCGCCTTATCCGGCCTACCCGGCCTATCAGGCTTACGAGTCCTACCGTTCCTACGAAGCTTACCCGTCGTACGAGGCGTACCCGGTGCCCTATACGGCTTATCCGTATCCGCCTCAGCCCCATTGGGCTCGGCCGTACTGAGCTATTCGTTTGATGGGCGAGCCCCGATCGTCCCGGCCGGGGCTCGGCTCAGCCGCTTGGCTGTAGGCGCGCCTTTTCGTATTCCCAGTTGAGCTCGGCGCCGGCGAGCACGATGAAGGCGCTGACATAAAACCACATCAGCAGGATCACCACCGCGCCCAATGAGCCGTAGGTCTTGTCGTAAGAGCTGAAGCGGGCGACGTAGAACGAAAATCCGGCCGAGCCGAGCAGCCATAGCAGCGCGGCCGCCACCGTGCCGGGGCTGAACCAGGACCAGCATGGGCTTCGCCGCGCCGGAGCGAAGCGGTAGACGAGCGCGAGGGCCGGCAGCACCAACCCGGCGAGCAGGGGCCACCGGATCAGGCCAACCGCGCCGCGCGATGCCTCCGGGAGCTGCAGCCGATCGATGATCACCGGAACCACCGCGACCAGGAAAAGGCTGAGCACGGCGAACGCCGTGATCGCGATCGTCAGCGCAACCGCCTGCAGATAAAAGCTGGCGACGCTGCGATCCTCGGTTTCCTCGTAGACAGCCGTCAGCGCCTGCATCAGCGAGCTGGCGCCGCTGGTTGCGCTCCACAGCGTCAGCAGCAGGCTGACCATAAGACCGATGCCGAGCTTCGCCGGCGGATTGGCGATCAGCGCGTGCGCCTGGTCGGACAAAAGTTTCAGCGCTTCTTGCGGCAGAATGCCGGAGAGGGAGTTGAGCTCGCTCTCGATGATGCTGGGATCGGCCGCGAGCCCGTAGATCGAGATCAGCGTCGACATTCCCGGAAAGATCGACAGCAACCCGTAGAACGCGACGCCGGCGGCCATGATCGAGACGTGGTCGCGTCCGAGCTTGGCCCAGACGCTGGCAAGAATTTTGCCCCAGCCGGACCGCGCCGGTGCCTGTTTCCGCTGCGGTTCCGGTCGCGACGCCCGGGTTGCGCCGTAGAGGGTGAAGGCGGCGGCGATCATCGCGCCGAAAAACGGCGCGGTGCGGGAGCGGAAAGGCATACCGCAGCAACATTGGCGCCGTCCCGCCCGTTCCGGGCGAGAGCAGGGGCCGGGAATCGAAACGGGGAGTTCGGAACCCCGGCCGCCGGTATGCGTTGCCTAACGACGGCGTTACGGGCGAAGGTCATGAAGACGGCGGAAGAGCAGCTGGCGGCGATCGGGTTCGGCACGGTGCGGCGGGAGCCTGCTTGCTGGCGCACCGTGCGCCTTGGTCCTCCTGTGCCCGATGACGGCCCCGCTCGGAGCGGTTTGGAACCGTCGTGCAGCCGCTCGCTGTTGCGCTGGCGCGGTCTCCTCGCCAAGAGCCCGCGCCCGTCTCCCTACCGCATTTCCCGCGACGCCGGCTGACTGTCGCCTCTCCGGAGGAGCGTTGGATCGATCAGCCCGTGCCGTCGCAGCCTGTCAAAAACCCCAGTGAAATGCGCGGCCGCCGATCGCTCTAGACCTTCGAGCCAGTTCTGATCGAGGAACGAGGCGAGCGCCGGCTGCGCGAACGCTGCCTCCCACAAAATGCCGAGCAGCGAGGCTTCGGCTTCGTCGGCGTCGCGTTTGGAGACAGGCAGCAACGCGGCGCGTTCGGCCGCGTCTCGATCTCTTGTATCCGGGCCGGGACCGAGACCGAAATCGACAAGGCCGCGCCGCTCGCGGGGCGCCAGCACGAAATGCGCGATCTCGTGCAGGATCACGTAAGCCTCGGTGTCGATGTCGAGCGCGTTGCCGTCCCAGTTGAAGGCGGGCCGGGTGCCGGGCGGATGCGTCGGCACGCCGAAGCGGCGCGCCAGTGCCAGGGCCTCTCGCCGATGCCGCTCCGCCTCGGCACCGTCGGCTCTATCGGGCGAGGTGGTGCGAATGCAGTCAAAGGCGGTCCGCGCCTCGGCGTCATCGAGCTGGGCCGCGAAGCGATCGAGCGCCTCGCCCAGGTGCACGCGCGGTATCGGGGTCAGGATCATCTACAAGCTAAACATTCACTGGCGCGAGCGGCTCGCGGCCGCGGATCAAGTCGGCGGCCTTTTCTGCGATCATGATGACCGGAGCGTTGATGTTGCCGCCGACGAGTTCCGGCATGATCGAGGCGTCGACGACGCGCAGGCCATCGACGCCGAAGACCCGGCATTCCGCATCGACCACGGCGCCGGGATCGCTCGGCATGCCCATCTTGCAGGTACCGAGCGGGTGGTGGACGGTGATCGCATTGGCGCGGATATGCGCGTCGATCTCCTCGTCGGAACGGGCCCCCGGTCCCGGCGCGATTTCGCTGGCGACGAACGGGACGAGCGGCTGTTGCGCGCCGACGTCACGCACCATGCGTAGCCCGCTCCGCAAGGTTGTCCAGTCGCGCTCGGTGGCGAGAAAATTCTGGCGGATGCGGACCGGCCGGCGCGGATCGGCCGACGCGAGTTCCAGCCGCCCCCGACTTTCCGGCCGCAACACGACGGCTCGGCAGCCGAAGGCGTCGACATAGGGTTTCGAGAACGGGCGCAGATAAGGCGCGGCAGTCAAGGGCGCCGCGGCGAACAGCAGCTGAATGTCCGGAATGGGCGAGGCGTCGGGACTCTTCAGGAATGCCATCACACCGCCGGACCAATCGCTGGCGATGCCGGTGCCGAAGCAATACGCCCGCGCCAGTTCGATCGCGATGCGGTCGAGCCGCATTTTCGCGTGCAGCGGCCCGGGCTCGCGCCGGCGCCAGGCGATCCCAGCCGAGATATGATCCTGCAGGTTACGGCCGACGCCGCGCAACGGCACGCTCACGGTCACGCCGTGCCTCGACAGTTCGTCGGGATCGCCGATGCCCGACAGCATCAAAAGCTGCGGCGAGTTGATGACGCCGCCGGACAGGATCACCTCCCGTTCGGCGCTGACGACATGCTTGCCGCCGTTCAGGTACTCGATGCCGACGGCGCGATGGCCGTCGAGCGCGATCCGGGTGGCGAGCGCGCCGGTCCGGACCTCGAGATTGGACCGGCTCAGCGCCGGGTGCAGATACGCAGCCGCGGCGCTGCAGCGCCGGCCGTTGCGGATCGTCTGCTGGGTGCGCCCGAAGCCTTCCTGGCGGACGCCGTTGTAGTCCTCGGTCGCCGGATGCCCGGCCGCGACGCCGGCCTCGGCAAAGGCCTCGACGAGCGGGTCCGCGAAGCGCGAGCGGCGGGTCGTCAACGGCCCATCGCCGCCGCGGTATTCGCTGGCGCCACCTTCCCAGGATTCCTGGCGGCGGAAATACGGCAGGACGTGCGCATAGGACCATTGCCAAAGTCCGCCCTCGGCCCAGCGATCGTAATCGGCACGGTTGCCGCGGACATAGGCCATCGCATTGATCGACGACGATCCGCCGATCACCTTGCCGCGCATGCATTCGAGGCGGCGGCCGTCCACGGTCGGCTCTGGTTCGGCGTCGTACATCCAGTCATGCGGTCGATTGCGCACGATCCGCCCCCAGGCGAGCGGGATCTTGAGCCAGGGGTCGCGGTCCCAGCCGCCGGCTTCGAGCAGCAATACTCTGATGTCGGGGTCTTCACTGAGCCGGCTGGCCAGGGCGCATCCGGCCGAGCCGGCGCCGACGATGATGTAGTCGTAGGCTTTGCTCGGCATCGTGATTTAACGCGCCAGCTTCAGGCCCTGCGGACGGATGATCCCGTCGGGATGCGGCGCGAAACCCTCGACCTTGCGGCTCATGCCCCACAGCCATTTGTAATGATAAAGAAACAACGCCGGACGCGCGGCCATGTAGATGTCGGTTGCCTGGCGATAGAGCTTCTGCCGCGCTTCCGGATCGATCGTCTCGCGCGCGTTTTCGAGCAGCCCATCGAATTTCGGGTCGCAATATTTGCCCCAATTCAAGAAGCCGTCGCAGGCGAGCCAATAGCTGATATTGCCGTCGGGATCGGGCCGCCCGCTCCAGATCGCCAGCGCCGCCTGGTAATCGCCGCTCGACGTGTTCTGCACCAGTGTCATCGCCTCCATCGCCCGGATCACGATGTCGAACCCGGCTTCTCCGGCCATCGATTGCAAGGTCTGTGCGACCTGCAGCCCGGTTGTGCTGTTGCCGGTGGTTAGGGCGAAGGCCGGGTGCGGCGTCCCTGCGGCGGCGAGCAGCGCTCTCGCCTTCTCGACATCGCGCGCCGGCACCGGATGATCGGGGTCCCAATAGCGTGTCCCCGGCACCTCCGGCTGGTTCGACGGCACAAAGCGGCCGTCATAGACGACGTCGTTCAGGACCTTGCGGTCGATTGCCAGCTCGAAGGCCTCGCGCACTTTCGGGTCACGACCCAGAGGGTCGTCCGCGGCGGGGCCGTTGTGCAGGTTGATCGAGAGCAGATCGTAGGCGAGCGCGGTCGAGGAAACGAGGCGCAGCTTCGGGTCGGCCTCCACGCTCTTGACGTCGGTCGCCGCGAGACGCTCGACGATGTCGAAGCTGCCGGATTGCAGATTGGCGAGCCGCACCGTGCTGTCCGGCACCGGGGTGTAGACGATCCGGTCGACGGCGATCGCCGCGGCGTTCCAGTAATCCGGGAAGCGCTCGAGCACGATCCGCTCCTGCGGCACCCGCTCGACGAAACGATAGGGCCCGGAGCATATGGGCTTGGTGCCGATCGCGTCGCCCGCCTTGGCCAGAGCATCGTTCGATAGGATCATGCCGGCGCGGTCGGCCAGCACGGCGAGGAGCGGGGCGTAGGGCGCGGTCAGCTCGATCCGCACGGTATGCGGATCGACCGCGACGACCTCGCGCACCGGCTTCAATTCGCCCTTGCGCTTCGATTCCGGCGCCATCCGGTAGCGGTCGAGATTGGCCTTTACGGCCCCGGCATCGAGCATCGTCCCGTCGTGGAATCTGACCCCGTCGCGCACCGTCAGGGTCAGCGCATGAGCATCTTCCGACCACGACCACTCGGTCGCCAGCTGCGGCACGATCTTGAGGTCGCGATCGACATCGACGAGCTTGTCACAGAGCGCAGCGAACACCTCGCGGCCGACAAAGCTGACGCCCTGCGCCGGATCGAGCAAGTCGGGATCCTCCTGCAATCCGATCCGCAAGGTGGTCATGTCGGCCGCCGCAGCAGGCAGGGACGACGCCACCGCCAGGGCAACGATCAGCAACCATCTCGAAACCCGCAATTTGTCCTCTCCGCGGCTTGCCGACAGAGCCAGCCGTTACCGGCCCCTGAAACGCGGCTTGCGCTTCTCGTTGAAGGAGGCGATGCCCTCGCGCCGGTCCTCGGTCGGGACCATGCGGTTGTAGGCCTCGATCTCAAACATCATCGCACTGGCGAGATCCATCTGCAGCCCGTAATGGATCGAGTGCTTCGCCTGGCGCACCGAGATCGGCGCGTTGTCGGCGATGCGCCGCGCCGTCGCGAGTGTCTCTTCGAGCAGTTTGTCGGGTGCGCACAACCGGTTGACCATGCCCCATTCGAAAGCATCGCGCGCCGAGAACGGTCGGCCGGTCAGGATGATCTCCTTGGCGCGGCGTTCGCCGACGGCGCGTGGCAGGTTCTGCGTGCCGCCGGCGCCCGGCATGATGCCGAGCGTGACCTCGGTCAGCGCGAAGCGGGCAGTCTCGGCGGCGTAGAGAAAATCGCAGCACAGCGCCAGCTCGCAGCCGCCGGCATAGGCGGCGCCGTTGATGGCGCCCAATACCGGCACCGGGCAGCCGATGAAGGCGCGGACCGCGCGCTCGAAGAGGAGGTGCTGCGCCTGCCAGGTCTCGTCGGTCATGCCCAGGCGTTCCTTGAGGTCGCCTCCGGCGCAGAACGCCTTGTCGCCGGAGCCGGTCATCACGATGCAGCGATAGGCGAGCGGGTTGGCGTTGACGGCCTCGAAAAAAGCCAAGAGGTCGCGGCCCATCTGCGTGTTCATCGCGTTGGCGACCTGTGGCCGGTTCAAAGTCAGCAGGGTGAGCCCGTCACCTTTATCCTCGATCCGGATCGTTTCGTAGTTCTGGCTCATCCCCGATTGCCCTCGTTCGGTTTGCCGGTCACCCTACAACGAGCACGCCGCGATCGGCGCTGTAGAATCATCAGCTCTGCGGAGCAAGCATGAACACGATCCATGGGAATTGGAACGACGCGCCCGATGCCGTGACCCTGATCGATGCGCATCATCACCTGTGGGATCTGCGGATGGGTCAGCACCCGTGGCTGTGCGGCGGCGAGGAGAAAGAGTTCTTCATGGGCGACTACGCGCCGCTCAAAAGGAACTACCTGCCCGAGGATTATCGTCCTGATGCCGCCGGACATAATGTGCTGACGACGGTGCACTGCGAGGCCGAATGGGATCGGGCCGACCAGGTCGGCGAAACCCGCTGGATCAGCGCGATCCATCGCGAAAACGGGTTCCCGGGCGCGATCGTCGCGCATGCCTGGTTTGATACCGACAACGCCGAGGAAGTCATCGCCGCGCAGGCGACGTTTCCGCTGGTGCGCGGCATCCGCTCGAAACCGGTCACCGCGCCGTCGCCGGACCGCATCGAGCCGGGCGCTCCCGGTACAATGCAGGACGAGCGCTGGCTGCGCGGCTTCGAGCTGCTTCAGAAGTACAAGCTCTCCTGGGATCTGCGGGTGCCGTTCTGGCATCTCGAGGAGGCCGCCGCGGTCGCGCGCGCCTTTCCGAACACCCCGATCGTGCTCAACCACACCGGCTTTCCGTGGGACCGTAGCGAGGAGGGGCTGAGGGCATGGCGCCGCGCGATGGAAATCCTAGCCCGCGAGCCGAATGTCCACCTCAAGGTCTCCGAATTCGGGCTCAAGGACCGGGCCTGGGAGTATCCGTCCAATTTACGCGTCGTCCTCGACGCCCTTGCGATCTTCGGGATCGAGCGGGCGATGTTTGCCAGCAACTTCCCGGTCGCCGGCTTGCGCATCGGCTACGGCGCACTGGTCGCCGCAATGAGCCAGATGCTGGCGGACCGCTCGCCCGAAGAGCGGGACCGGTTCTTCTGGAAAAACGCGATGACCTTCTATCGCCTGTGATCGCGCCCGCACGAATCGGCGCAGCAAAACGAGCGCCCCCGGCTGCTGGGCGAGCGCCGCTGCGCAAGCGTAACGTATTATAATCAAACATTTTTCGTTTTGTCGCGTACGGGGATGTATGCGCGTGGGCACGCGGCCCTATACGTCTGGCAGACGGCTCATAACAGTCCAGGTGGGCGCCTTGTCTCCCCAGCTGGTGGTCATCGTCGATGACAGCAGCACCAATCTGAAGATCCTGCAGCGACACGCGGAATTGCTTGGCGAAGGCATCAGCGCGAACACCTTCGTAGATCGCGAGGCGGCGTTGTCGTTTTGCGCCGAGCGTCGGCCCAATCTCGTCGTCCTAGGGGCGACGAGCGATCAGGGTGACGCCGCCGGATTCTTTTCCCGGCTATGGGAGCAATCTGGTCCGACCGCTGCCCCGGTAATTGTCGTCGGTTGCCCCGAGGAGAGTGGCCCGATAGAGCGGGCGCTCGAAGCCGGTGCGGCGGACCATTTGCTGACACCGATCGATCCGGTCGAATTCCGTCTCCGCGCGCAACGCCAACTCAGAGCGCGGCCGGTTCGCCGCAGTCGCGCAGAACCGATCGCCGCCGCCAATGACGCCAATCGGCCTGAACCGGCCGGCTTGCGCCGCGCGCATGAAATGCTGTTGCGGGTCATTGATATCATCCCGCGAATGATCTGCGTCACCGACCAGAACGGCCGCTATCTGGTGGTCAATCGCCATTTCGCATCCTTTGTCGGCACCCGCCCGAGCCGGCTGATCGGCCGCCGGCCGGTCGAGGTTCATGACGGCCCCTTGGCGCGCAGCTTGTTCGACAGCGGCACTTGCCTGCTCGCCGGTAAGGCCGCGCCGATCTCGTCGGAGGAGGAGGTCGTCGACAGCGACGGAAACGCCCGTGTCCTGCTGGCGCACAGGGCGGTGTTCCAGGGCGACGAAGAGGAGGAGTCGATGGTGGTGACCGTCCTCCTCGACATCACCGAACGCAAGCGCGCCGACCGCGATTTGCTGCTGGCTAAGGAAGAGGCCGAACGCGCCAACCGCACGATGGGCGAATTCGTCGCCAATATGAGCCATGAGCTGCGCACGCCGCTCAACGCGATCCTTGGCTTCTCGCAGGTGATTGCCGGCGAGATGCTCGGCCCGATCGGAACCGCGAAATATATCGGCTATGCCCGCGACATTCTGGCGAGCGCCGAACACCTGCTCGGCATCATCAATGACATCCTCGATGTCTCGAAACTCGAAGCGGGCAGGCTCGACCTCGCCGAAGAATTGATCGACCCGGCAAAAGCAATGACCGATCTGGTGCAGCTCGCCGAGGCCAAGGCGCGGGCAAGCGAGGTGCACGTTAGGTTGCGCAGCGAAGCTCCTCTGCCGGCACTACGCGCGGATGCCCGCAAGGTGAAGCAGATCGTCCTCAATCTGCTGATGAACGCGATCAAATTCAGCCATGCCGGGGGCGAAGTGGAGATCGTTTTGCGCAGCGTCGGCGGCGCGGTTTCGATTTCGGTGGTCGACCACGGGATCGGCATGGATGCAGCGGAAGTCGAAACCGCCATGAGCCGGTTCGGCCAGGTCGCCAGCACCTGGACTCGTGGCCACGACGGTACCGGGCTAGGTCTTCCCTTGGCGATCGGGCTAACCGAGCTGCATGGCGGGAGCTTGGCGATCCGCAGCAGCAAGGGGATCGGCACCACAGTGACCGTGACATTTCCGCGCGAGCGCTCGCAACAGGCGCCTATAGCGATCGCCGGCGAGATTCGCGCGTTCGCCGGTCCGTAGGGCAGCCGATTGGCCGGGTTTCATTCCGAATTGCCGCATTCGGGCTCGCCGGCGCGGACCGAGGGATCGGCCGCGCCGCTGATGGCTCAAGATTTGCCATCCGCCGATGAGAGAAATGGCCGGGCCGTCGCTGCAGCCGTCGGCCTGTCGATAGCTGGCGTGGCGCCCCCTATAGTTGTGAGCATTTTCACCGGCGTTCGAGGTCTCATGGGGCCGCCGCTCGCGGCGGACATTCTCTTGGCCTTGCTGATCCTGACGCCGGCCGGTGTCGGCCTGGCGGTCGCCCTTTCCGGCTTGCCCCGGATTGTGGCCTTCCTGCAGCGCGAGGCCCGCGAGGAGGCCGAGCAGGCGATCCTTCGCGTCTTTGCCGACACGCTGTTGTTCGGCTATGCGCTGGGTTTGGCGACGGCTATGCCAACCGGTGCCGCGTCGCCGCTCGTGTTGCCGGTGGCTGTGCTCGGGCTTTCTGCCGCCTGGACCGTGCTGCTGTCGATTCTTCTTCGGCCGGTTGCAGGCCGTCTGCGGCGCGGATGCGCGATGGCGCTGGATATTGCGCTGTTATCGGCCTTACTTCATCTCGGGGGAGCTGCAGCGGCGGGTCTGTATCCGCTTTATTTGTTGGCGGCCTTCTATGCGGGTTATCGCTTCGGCGAGCACGCGCTGCTGGGGAGCGCGATCGGCAGCCTCGCCGGGTTTGCCGTGGTCGTTCTGTTCACGGAATTCTGGCGCCGACAGCCCGGTCTCGCTTTGGGGCTGATCGCCGCGCTGATGGTTCTGCCGTGGTGTGTTGTCGGGCTGCTGCGCGCGATAGCCGCAGCACGGGCTACCGCAACGACGGCCGAGACGGGCAGGACACGATTTCTCGCCGCGGTTGCCGATGCCTTGCGGCAACCGCTGGCAGTTATCCGCGCCGGCGCCGCAGAACACTCGACCCGAGTTCTGGCGGAAAGGATCAGCGATATTCTCGAGCTGGTCGGGGTCGAAACCGGGGAGTTTTCGGCCCCGATCACGCCCTTCGATTTCCGCGCAATAGTGTCCGAGACCCTGGGCCGGCTCTCTTTCGCGGCCGCTGCAAAAGGAATCGCGATGCGATGGCGCGTCGATCCGCGCCTGCCGCCCTGCTTGCGCGGCCCTTCGCAGGCAATTGCGCGCATCCTCGGCAGCCTCGCCGATCATTTTATCAATCTGGCGCAGACGAACAGCCTGCGAATCGCTTGCGACGCCGTCGGTCGCGACGCCGACCGGATGCGGTTGCGCATCAGGTTCGACACCGGCGACGCGGCCCGGTCGGACGACATCGTCGGCGATGGCCGCGACGGGGAAACCCAACGTGCGGCGGCATGGGAGCACGGGGCCCTCACCGTCGGAGTAGTTACACGGCTGGTCGCGATGATCGGCGGCGAACTCAGCATGGAAGGCGGGCCTGGACCGCCCAATCGGTTCACTATCACGCTGACTTTGGGCGTCGAGCAGCAGCCGGCCGAGACCGATCTCGACCTGAAAAGCCAGCCGGTGCTGATTGTCAGCGGAGATGACGCCTTCGCCGGCGAAGTCACCGCGCTGCTCGATCGGTGGCATGCAGACGCGCGCTGGATCGGCGATACCGAAACTGCCGTCACCGAAATAGCTGAACTCGACCAAAGCGAGCGCTCGGTGCTGATGGTCGATGGCCGCGACCAGCCGCTCGTCGCGCTCGCCTTTGCCGACAGCGTCAGGATGCTTGGGCCCGCCGATCCGTTCATTCTATTCGTCGGCGAGAGCAGCCGTATCGAGCGTCTCGCAGAAGAGGACAAGGTCGCGCTCGATTGCCTGCTGCCGGTGCCATTGACCGAACGCCTGCTTGTCAATGCGTTCCGCGGGCTCCCGCTTGATGCGCCCAAGCCGGCCGGCATTGCGAGCGGCCGCCCGCCGACATCCAGAGACGCCGGCAACGCCGGTGAGCACCGCGTGACGCCGATTGCCGCGCATCCGAAATTCGTCCCCGACATCTCGGCAGTCGTTGACATCGCGACGATCGAGGCATTGCGCACGCTCGG
>Ga0070766_10001191_pt1 | contig 12483 bp, 10 predicted proteins | sample HubBroMetageWFT6_FD_69782 | JGI IMG/M metagenome (GOLD analysis project Ga0070766, IMG submission 69782) | Warmed and freeze-thawed soil microbial communities from the Hubbard Brook experimental Forest, New Hampshire - Hubbard Brook CCASE Soil... | ecosystem: Environmental > Terrestrial > Soil... | reverse complement strand
TTTCCAACCGTTTACCATCGTCAGAGGTAACGGTGAGTTCGATGGTCGGGTTGGCGAAACCGGAGTCGATGAATTTGCTGGCAGACAAATCACGCAGGTCAGAAATTAGCGCCTGCACGCTTCCGACATCCATTTTCTTCCCGTTCGACCACCAATCAGCTCCGCCCTTACTCAAAAAATAGGCCTTAGCGCCATTGTGCATCTCGATCTTAGAAGGGTCGCTGTAGCCGAACTCAAACAGCTTCTTGTTGCGGAAATCGTCGAGCTTTTTAGCGAGCGCCTGGCCGAGACTTGAGTCCACCTTGTAGACGCCTTCAACTACGCTCGAGGTTGCGTAGTATGTGTCCTTGTTTTTTAACACTTGAAGTTCTTGGGTTCCCGATGGGTCTGTGACCTTGGCGGTCGCGACCGGAGTGGACTGAGCAAACGCGGCTGCGGTTTCTTGCGCGTGCTCACCGGCTCCGCTGAGATCCATACGGGCATCGGCCAGCTTCCCCACCAGTTCGCCCACCTCGACGGAATCGGCACGCAACGGTTTTGGCTTCAGAATCTGCCACTGATCTTTATTGCGCCCAAACTCAATCTCCTGATTTTTCTCGATCAGAGCCAGGCGGCTGACTTGGTCTGCGCTCACGGTTAACAGCCGCTTGTCGCGCAAATCATTCAGACTCTTGTCGAGGCTGGTTTTGTTGTAACTGGCCATGGTGAACACGCGCGGATCTTCTGCCAGCATCACAAAGACCGCGCCACCTGCCGGGGTGTCATCCCCGATGAAGAGTTGATGCGTCCTGTTGTCCTTGCTGGCGACGTCGACTTCGAACCCAGGGTGATCGAGGCCAAATTGCTTCAGATCCGGCGCCTTGTCCGCAACCACGCGCTCGGAGTTCAGGGAAGACAGCGAAGAAAGCGTGCTGGAAACAGCAGTTGGATCGGCATTGAGCGGCTTGGGCTCGGTGATCTGCCAGGTGCCCGAGCTATTCCTTGCCAGCACGATGGGCACTGCATCTTTCTTTTTTAGCTCGACCTTCGTAATTGCCGCTTCATCCAGTTTGAGGATCGCCGGGGGAGTGTCGGCAGATACGCTCGCTTCCGCGGCAGGTTTTCGGTGTTCCGACCAGTACAAAGTTCCGGCGAGGGCAAGGAAAACAAAAGTTGCAACCATCAAGCTGCGAAGTTTCATGGCGTTCTCACGGACAGCCCTCGAATCGGGCCGAGAGCTTTTTACCTCCTCTTCCACCACACCCCAATGCCGACGAGGACCACGATCCCCGGCAAGAGGAACTGGCTGGTCACACGTACCCACCCCAATTGCCCCCGGGTCATTGTAATGCGCCGGTCTTCGGGCTGTTTGGGCCGGATCGAAATCAAGTCTTCGTCGGAGGAGAGCCAGTTGATGGTATTTAGCGCAAGGTCGCCATTGCCGTTGAAATCGATGAACTGGTTGGCGATCCAGGATGAGCTGCCGACCACCACGAAGCGTCCTTGCGACTTTTCTTTGCCGGTGTTGTAGGTACCCGCCGCCGCTAAGGCTAGTGGACCTTTTCTGTTCTTGGGATCGTTCGCGTTGACGGCCGCAGAACTCAGATTGTTGGTCGCGAAGCTGCTCCCAGACGAATCGAACAACTTCTGCACGCTGGTCTTGTCGGTGTTCTTGATTTCCATGGAACGGGATAAAGGAAAACCGGTAGCCGTCCCTTTCATGTTGTCTACGATCGGTTGAGAGCTGTAATTGGTGACCAGCGCCACTTGCGGACCGAGCCCAGCCAGCTGGCCGATGGGGTTCAGATCAAGAATCAGATTTTTGTCCATAGTCACGCCCCAGCTCTCGAGGAGACTGGTAAGCGCATCGTTGTCAGCAATTGCGGTGTGCCCGAGCCGCAGCGGTGGGTCAAGCAGGAAAAAAGCGCGGCCGCCATCCTCCACGTACCTCTGGATGGCGTCCACTTCCGGTTGCTCATAATTCTTGGTCGGACCTGCAACCACCAGCGTGGTGCAGTCGTTCGGGATTTCAGCTTTCTGCAACAGGGCGATGGGCTTGGTTTCGTAATCGTCTTTTGAGAGCTGATCCTTAAAGTGCGAAAGGCCTTCCCGGGCGCTATCGTCAAGTTGATGCTCGCCGCTGCCGCTGGCAAAACAAGCTGTGCGGGTGCTGCCCTTCAGGTCGCGAATGAAAGCGCCAGTGATTCCCTCCTCCGTCATGCTCTTGGCCTGTTCTTTCTTCAGCCCGACCTGCACGATGGTTGTGCCAAAGTCCCTGATGCCAGCCTCGCGCGCGGCTTGGGGGTTCTTGTCGGGATCGATATATTCCACGTGCACCCTCGGGGATAGGTTGCCATATTCGCCGAGCAGATCCTTGCCATCGCGGAAGCGCGTGCTCTGATTGAAGTAGGTGATGGTAGCGTCTTGCTTCAGACCCTTGACGATTTTGGCTGTCTGATCGGACAGGCTATAACGCTTGTTGGAGGTTGCGTCGTACGATTTGTTGTACCGATCGGCCAGAATGTTGGCGACGACGATCGCCGCAATGACGATGAGAATGTAGGTGGCGGCATACGCCGCATACCTGGTTTGTCTCGCCTTCAGCCAGTGGCTTGCCATCTTAAGATCTCCAGCGCAGCGATTCCAGGGAACGGGCGGTGAAGAACAGTCCCAGGATAATTACCGTGAGATAAAAAACCGCATCCTTGACGTCGAGGACACCTCTGCCAAACGAGTCGAAGTGGGTGATCACCGACATGTAAGAGAGCACCCGCGCCCACGTCGCGGTCTCGTATCCCCCGACCCACTCCAGAACCCAGAGCAACAAACATACTCCGAAGGTTGCGGCTCCCGCGATGATCTGATTCTTCGTAAGCGTCGAGATAAAGGTGCCGATCGCCAGCAGCGCGCCCGCCTGGAGCAACAGGCCGAGATAGCCCACGGCCAGCGGTTTCCAGTCCGGGTTACCGTACTTGAAGAGAAATGCGAAGTTCACAGCGGTGAACAGGAGCAGGCAGGAATAGAGGATCAATGCCGCCAGCCACTTTCCGACGATGATTTCCAGATCGCGTATGGGGGACGTAGCCAACAATTCGATGGTGCCGGTTCGTTTCTCTTCTGCGAATAAACGCATCGTGATCATGGGAATGAAAAACAATCCAATCACGCCCACGTTCGACAATAATGGCCGGACGATCTGTTCGTTCAGATTCATGGGGAACATCTGGCCGCGCATCTGCATTTCCATGCCCTCGATCACAAAATAGCCGAGCGAATTCCAGAAAAAGAACCCAAAGATCACGCCAAACATGGTCAGCAGGAGGTAGGCGACGGGCGAAACGAAGTAGCTGCCCAGTTCTTTTCTACAAATGATCCATGCATTTCTCATTGCAGCACCTCGGTTGCCGAAGCCTTCTGTTCTTCAGCGGGAACCTCAGTTCCGGTGAGTTGCAGGAATATTTCCTCCAGGCTCACGGCCGAGGGTCGAAGCTCATTCAGATCCCAGCCGGATTCGACCACGGCGCGTGCCAACTCGCCGCGAACCAGGCGGCCCTTCTGGCTTTCCACTTCGAAAAAGATGCGGTTGTCAATCTCTTGTTTGCAGAGCACGCGGCGGACGCCGGAGACCTGCTCAAGCTTGTGCTGCACGATCGGCAATTCCAGTTTTCCGCTGCGTCCGGCGATTTCGACGATAACGGACTCGGCGCCGCGAGCCCGCGCTTGCAGATTGCGCACCGAGTCGGTCGCGACCAGCTTGCCCCGGTTGATGATGATCACCTGTTCACAAGTCTGTTCGACTTCCGGAAGGATGTGCGTGCTCAAGACAATGGTGTGTTCGCCCGCGAGATCCTTGATCAGGTCCCGCGTCTCATTGATCTGCTTCGGGTCGAGGCCGGCGGTGGGCTCATCGAGAATCAAAACCTCAGGGTTATGAATAATGGCCTGCGCCAAGCCTACCCTTTGCCGGTATCCTTTGGATAACTTTCCGAGCAGCTTGGTTTTCACGTCGGCGACAGCGCACCGCTCGCAAACATAGTCGATTCGCTTTCGCAGGTCTGCACCGGACAAACCTTTAAGCTGGCCAACAAATTTCAGATATTCAGCCGTCTCCATCTCCGGGTAGATGGGAGGCGTCTCAGGCAGATAGCCGATTCGCTTTTTGACCTCCAGAGGCTCTTCGAGAACGTCAAAACCGGCTACCGTCGCCGAACCAGCGGAAGCCGGCAAAAAGCAGGTCAGGATGCGCATCGTTGTCGTCTTGCCCGCGCCGTTGGGGCCGAGAAATCCGACGATCTGGCCCCTTGCCACCTCGAACGAGATCTGATCGACGGCAATGGTGCGGGCGTAGCGTTTGGTAAGGTCTTTGACTTTGATCATAAATAGTTGTTGTCAAGCTAAGAACGCTGAACCGTTAGGCCGAACCACAGTTGAACATTGACGGCAAAAACATGTTAAAAAGTGATCAGGCGGCATGTCAATTTGCTCATGGCTCGCTGCTCATGGCTCGCTGCTCACGGCTCGCTGCCAGCTACTCGATCCAGACGAACAACCAGCCGCAAAAACAATTGCGTGCGCGACCTGCGCGAGAGCTGGGTTTCTTTTACAGTTCTTACTGACGACCGAAGTCCAAGAATTGGTTGCCCGGTATTTCAATTGCTTACCGACCCGCCGCGCCTATTCCCCCCAGACGCGGGACTGTTCCGGCTAGCTTGTGCGAGCCATGTTGCTTTTGAAGGTTTCCTCATCCCCTGCTCTGGCTTCGGCGGGTCTTCGGTCTCGAGCCTCGAGACCTCTTTCTTACTGAGTTCAGGTTGCTTGCCTTCGGCCCGAGTCTGGACCTGGTCGACGGAAATCCCCTGCGAAACGAGGTAGCTCTTCACCCATTCGACTCTCCTCCCGCTAAGTTTCAGGTTGTACTTCTTCAAGCCGCGAACGTCCGCGTGTCCCATCACCATCAGACTGGCGTGGTGGTTAGTCATATTGCTTGCGACTCTTGAAACGATTAGCGGGATCCGAGAGGGCCCCGTTTTCGCGGGCCCCGGGGCCGATCTTCGGATGTCGTGATGTCGGGTAGTTCGTCGGATAAAAGAAGCTCGCCGGCGTAACCGGTGGCGCGGGAGCGATCGATCCCACGATAGGCAGAGCCCTAAAGGGCTAAGCCCCCGAGGTGCGCCTCAGTGTTTTGGATGACTCGGACCGCGGGCTCATCCCGTTCTTATGGGACAATAACCATATATGCGAAAACCGTTCATCATTGCGTGTCAATTGTTGGCGGTCGGCATCATGCTGCTGGGCCAGGTCCCGGCGCAGCAGACTCCGGCCGCATCCGCTCAACCTAGTCAACCGGCTTCGAGCCAAGCTTCTTCCAATCAGTCCGCTCCCGCGACGAAGTCGACTTCCACAACCGCCAAGAAGGCGCCTGTAACCACCCGGAGCACAACTGCTCTTGCCCTCAAAACACAAAAAGACAAAGCGAGCTACGCCTTGGGTATGAAGATCGGCAGCGATCTTCGCAAGCAAGGCGTGAATGCCTCGGTGGATCCCGCCGTTGCAGCGCGGGGATTTAAGGACGCTCTCGCGGGAACGAAATCGCAGTTAACCGACGATGAGGTGCGCGCCGCGCTCACCCAACTGCAAAGCCAGGTCCGCGAGAAGCAGATGGCCAAGGCGCACGAGGAAGGCGGGGCCGCCCAGAAAGCGGGCGAGGAATTCCTGGCCGCGAACAAGGGCAAAGAAGGAGTGGTCACGTTGCCGAGCGGGATGCAATACAAAATTCTGACCGCAGGCAGCGGTCCGAAGCCCACTGCCAGCGACACCGTGAGCTGCAACTACAAAGGGACACTGCTTAACGGTAAAGAATTTGACAGCTCGTATAAACGCGGGCATCCGGAGACGTTTCCCGTGGGCGGGGTGATCAAGGGTTGGACCGAAGCGCTGCTGTTGATGCCGGTGGGATCAAAGTGGCAGTTGTTTATCCCCGCCGATTTGGCGTATGGAGACCGGGGTGCAGGAGGCGACATCGGCCCAGGCGAAACTCTGATCTTCGAAGTAGAGTTGCTTTCGATCGGAGAGCAGAAGAAATAGGAAATCGGCTGTCAGCCGTCAGCTCGCAGGAAACAGAGCCGTCTGCGATTCGCCGACGGCTTTGTGTTGGTCTGGACTTCTCTTGCACGTGGTTTCGTCGGAGGTCTACAGTTCTATAGCAGCGTCCATGCCCTCCCGATCATGACAATCGCCACCAGGGGATACGGTGAAGATCCTCCTGGTGGAAGGCCGTAAGCCGATTCGAAGAAGAATGAATCGGTTCGGCAAAAAGCAGGCTCAAACCAAAGCGCGGAACCGCAATCCCCGAAAATCCGGTGGAACACACCAGCCCCTAGAGAGCATGGCGCAGGTGATCTTCCGCCGAAAGGTTCGCACCGGCGAGAAGCAGCAAGCCCGACAAGAATGCCCAGAACATCATGCTCACCGAGAGAGCGAACGGGCCGTAGACTTCCTGAAAATTCAGCCACGGAAGAGCGATGATATAGGCGTATTTCAAAGCTTCCGAGAGCAATCCCATGATGATGGCCGCAGGCAACACGGCCCGGGCTGGGACTTTGCCGTTCGGCAGCAGCCAGTAAATCAAGAAGAAGATCGCGATACTGGCGGCAATGGCGAAGACTTTCATCATCAAGAACCCAACCAGTCGCACAACTCCTGCGCCGTAGCCGCGAGATAGACCCTCCAGCAACCCAAGCGGAACCGCGGTCATGGCAATCGAGAGCAAAGCCAGCACGCCACAGGCGAACGCCAGACCGAGCGAGATCAATTGATTGCCCAAGTAGGAGCGATTGCTTTCAAAGCGCCAAATACGGTTCAGGGCAACCTCGAGCGGCAGAAATACCCCCGACGAAGTAATCAGCAGAATGATCGACGAAAAGATCTGCACCCGCTGCCGTGAATTGACCATGGAATTCAGGTTGCGGATGACGAAATCCTGTCCGGCGGGAAGGTAGTCGCGCAGCAGTTGTACGACGACGTCATACATGACGCGCGAATGAAAAACACGCCGGATAAGGGTCATCAACAGAACCACAAAGGGGAAGAATGCCAGGATGGAGTTCGCCGCGACCGAGAAGGCGAAGGTGTGGACGTCGGTTCGCGTCAGATATTTGAAGGTGGAAATAATCAAGCCACTTGATCGGGCAGGCCTGGGCCGAACCATGGGCGGCTGCAGGGAATCGGTCTTCGGGAGCGCGGAAATAGGCGGTGAGGACACAGGAAATTCCATCGTACCAGAGCATGGCGGGCCAGCTGCGGAATGTCAAAACCCTAAAGTTCCGAGGGCGGGTACCCGAGCTATTTCTTTATCTTCGTTAAAGTTATGGGCAATTTGTCCCGGGTGACCCCTGGTCATATTACGATTCCTTTCTAATTCTTCTTGCGAATCGTTTTAATAGCCCGTATTATCTGTTGCTCAACGCCGGGGAGTGGTCCGGTGGTGAGACCAGTAGTGGTTGACGTTGGTTGGGTGTGGTGGAAATGCCCCAAATTGTCGGGCTCCGTAAGTCGACGCTGCGGATTGAAACCGTGGCGGCGACCGAGGAGTCCTTTCTTTTTTGGGGATAATTCTTCTGCACATCGGTAGACGCAACCGAAAGTTCTATCGGCTTCCTTGAGGGGGGCCCCAATCGACCGGGGCGACATCGAGAATGCCGGAGAACAATTCTTCGCGATGGTGAAAGGAGTAGTTGCCGTGAGAGAGAAAGGTACAGTGAAGTGGTTCAATGGGGCGAAGGGATATGGATTCATCCAGCGCTCCACGGGAGAAGATGTATTCGTGCACTTCTCCGCTATTCAGGAGAACGGCTACCGCACGCTCAACGAGGGTGAGACCGTGGAGTTTGATCTGCTGAAGGGCCCCAAGGGCTTCCAGGCGGCAAATGTCATCCGCGCATAACTGCGAAACATTTCGGAACCCTCCCGTCCCCCAGCGGGAGGGTTGTTTATTTCCAGGAGAACTCCGAAACTGGAGTATTTTCCAAGGCAACGGGAAATAAAGCGGGAGACGCAGCCAGCCATCGTCGGTGAAGGAGTTACGCACACAGCCAGCACAAAACTTCACCGCATTTCCAGCGAGACCAAATCGCCGTCCTTCGGACCCCGAGGTTTGTAGTTCACGGTGACCTGGCGGTCTCGCCATTCGCAGGAAAAATCATCCGCGCCGATCAGGAGCAGAGACTTGTAGTCAGACGCGCGGAGTTTCAGCACCGTGCTTTCCGCAGTGACGGTCAGCACCGCGGCAGGGGAATGCGAGCAGTCGACGGCGACCAGGCGGCCTTTGAGAAATTTCGTGGGACGCTGGTCTTCGGGGGCGGCCGGTTGACCTGAGTTCTCAGCGGCGGCGCGTTTGGCGGCGTCTTCTTCCAGAACATCAAAGGGCGACTTTTGCGGAGCAAGTTTGGGCTGCGACATTCCTCCCGCACTTGCGGGAATGCCGTATTTTCGCTCGGTTCCGGCCTGCTCGATCAAGTCACGGGCGAGCGTAGCAATTTGCGGATTGCCACTTGCTTTCAGCCTGTCCAGAACAACGTTGGCTGCTTCCCATTTCTTGCTGGCCACATAAATTTGAGCAAGGTGAAAGCTGTAGCGTTCATCGCGCGGACTCAGGCTGATCGCCGAGCGCTCGGCCTGGAGCGCGGCGGCGGGACCTCCGCCGGCATTGCGGGCGACAGCCAGCAGGTCGTAGGCGTCGGCAAGTTCTGGGTACCACTCGAGCACGGAGCGCAGATCGAGCATCATGTTGGGCAGGCCCTGAATATCGGTGTGGCTGGTCTGCGCTATGCGGTACTTGAGCACGGATACGTAATATCGCAACCACAGGTCGCTCGGATTTAAAGCTAAAGCGTCTTTGAGTTCGCTCGAAGCCTCGGCGAAATTTGCATGCTGGATGTCGTCCCAGGCAAGAATGCGATGCGCGAGCGGGCTGCCCATGGCATTGGTCGGGAGTTGGTCGGAATCTTCGCTCGGTCTCTTCTCTTGTTTCTTCGCTTCGAACTTCTTGTCAGCGGCAGTGGGCGCCGTAGCCAGCGTATTTAATTCCTGCAGACCGCGGTCGCGGCGTTCGGGGATGCGAATTGCAACTTCAAAATAGAGAGCGCGTGCGTCTGCCTCGGGGAGAGGCTTCGATGTGATGGCTGAATCGTCGGGTCCGACGGGAACGGCAAACCTGTAGCTCTGGCCGGGTGGGTTTGAGTTCGAGGGAGAAGTGACGTTCGCATTGCTTTGGCGGGCCGCGTCGACCGCAGTCAACGAGGCGGCCTGACCATGGAAGTAATCCTTCACCGCTTGTTCCATTTTCGCGGAACTCATCCCGTAGGCTTTTTGAATCGCATCCTCGACCGGAAGGTGTTCGTTCAGCACCGCATTGAAGTAAGCGCCGGTTTCCGCCAGCTTCTGCTCGTGGAGGAGGTAGTGGAGGACGATCCATGACTCCGCATAGTAGAGCGTGTGATGGCTGCCTTCGTTGCGCGCCGATGTGTCGTGCTTCATCGAGAACAGATCGGGCAGAGAGAGCCAGACCTGGGCGCCGAGCAATTCGCTGAGTGATTTGGGCGTATGCGTGTCGCGCTGGATAGCAAGCAAATCCTGCGTGCCGGAGGGAGGAAGCTCAGGATCGCCCCCGAGTTCGACTTGTTTGTTATCGACACGAATGGCAGCGAAATATTCGGCAAGACCTTCGTCGAACCATCCTTGAGCGGGAGGATAGTTGTAATTCAGTAACATTCCGGCGAGGTCGTGCGCTACGGCGCGCCAGGATTCTTCTTCGAACAGGTTGAGCACGATGAAGTCCTGATCTTCGCCGGCAAGAAAAAATCCAGGGACACGGATGGGCTGGCCTTGGCGCAGGGGCGCAACCTGGTAGTAGGACTTGTCATTCTTGAAGGCGAGAATGGTAAGCGGGATCGACTGGTTGAGATGGTCTTTGCCCAGCAAAAGGGCGAAGACGGCGCGCATCTGCTCGAAGCGAAGGGCGACCTCGCGGCCTTTTTTTTCCCCCGCGTCGGTGATTACGGTGAAGTGGGTGGAGTGGATTTCAAGCCAGGGATTTGGTTCGGGGGCGGCCGAAGCCGATATCGAGCACATGAATAGACCGCACAACGTAAGCCAGAGCGAGATGGCCGGGATGCGGCGCATGGGCCGAGGAGAGTGGGATGCCCTCCAGGGAAATGCTACCACGGTTAGCTTGTCGTCTCGCGCTCCTGTGATGAGGCGTCACTTGCATGTTTCCGCGTCCCGCGCTGATCAAGGACACTCCCTTGGGACATCGCGGGAACGGGGAACTGGGGACGATTGAGTTTCGAGCGGAGCTTTTCAATCTATTCAACCTCGTGAATTTCGGACTCCCTTCGAACATCGTTCGGGGGCGCGGATTTGGCATCGTCAGCAAGACCGCCGGAACTTCACGGCAGATTCAGTTCTCGGTCAGAGTCATCTACTAAAAACCGGGATACCCACAAAGGGCACGGAGGTCGGAATCCCGGAACGAGGCTTCCTCGTGTCCGCTTTCTTCGTTGGAAGCTGAACATGGGTCAAAGCTGAGGGAACTTTTTCGCTCCCCGTGCGTTAGTAACAGGAGCGGAGGTATGTCTATGCTGATCCTGCGGGTTGGGGCATTCGTGCTGGCGGCCGCTATTTCGTTCGCACAGAATTCTCCGCCCGAACCAGCGAAGGACCCCGGGCCGGCATCACTGACGGCCGAGGCCATCATGGCACGGGTGGCGGAGAACCAGGATCGCAGCGAAGCATTGCGCAAGCAATACGTTTACCGCCAGCACATCCACATTCTGACGCACAAGACCAACAAGGTCTTGCGCGAAGAGACGGCAGATTACGACGTGGTTCCTACGCCGGATGGAACTCAGAAAGAGCTCAAGCTGCTGACGGGCCGCTTTTGGAACAAGGGGAGATACGAGACCTTCCAAGGAGAGCCGGTTCCCCAGGCTGACAGTCTGGACGGGGGCTTGATCCATGGGTTTCGAGAAGACCTTTCGAATGAAAAGACGAAAGACGGGCTGGCGAAAGATCTTTTTCCGCTGACCAGCGAAGAGCAGAAGAGCTACGAATTCAAGCTGCTCGGGCAGGAGATGCAAGCCGGGCGCAGCATCTATCACATCGGTTTTCGACCGAAGGACAAGGATGAAATTACCTGGGCGGGCGAGGCCTACATCGACGCTGCGGAGTTTCAACCCGTCAGAGTGTTCACCAAACTTTCGCGGCGGATTCCATTTCTGGTGCGCACGATGCTCGGAACCGATGTGCCCGGAGTCGGATTCAATGTGGTCTACAAACGGCAGGAGGATGGAGTCTGGTTTCCCGAAACCTTTGGCACGGAGTTCCGGATTCATGCCTTGTTCTTCATCAACCGGCAGGTCTCGATCGCGCTGGAAAATTCAAAATTTGAGCACACCCACGTGGAAAGCAAGATGAAGGTGATGGGGCCGGCGGACTAAATGGATCGCGCGCTGCATCTCCTACTGGGACAGAACCACCAGGTTTGCCGGGCTCGTTATTGTGTACGGTGATCCTGGGGCTTGGCTGTTGCTCGTCGGAGTAACCGTAAGCACGAATAGTTTTCCCGCGGATTGGCTGATGGCGTAGAGATGGTCGTGATTATCCCAGACAATCTGATCGACTTGGCCTGTGATCAGGGCGCTTGTGTAGGGGGTGATGGGATCCGCGGCGTTGAAATGGAATACCTGTAAGCCCTGTGTTCCAGCAACCGCTAAAAGCTGACCAGATGGGGACATAGAGATATTTGTCAGCGAGCCTAACGAGCTGTTGGTGGTAACCGAGGTTGTGGGCATATTCGAATAAGTGCTGGTCGTGGTCAGGTTCCCCGAACTGTCAGCCGTGTAAGTCGCAAGTTGGTAGGGGCCGAGCGGCTGCAATGAGGAATTATCAAGCGGTTGCACGGGTACCGCTAAGTGGTTGGTTGGATCGGTGGCTGTGAGATAGGGACAGTACATTTGTCCTGCCTGGGAAACTGGCATGGGTGGGCCGAGCGTCGGGTTGACGCCCAGTGACGTGAGCGATCCGTCGCGGTTGCGAGTGAATCCGAAAATGTCCTGGTACCAGTGATAGCAGCTCGCTCCATATGCGAACTGATTGTTGCCAAGGAAACTCAACGGCACTTCGAATATCGGGGTCGTGACAGACGTAACTCCGATGTAGCTGAGGCTGCCGCTGGAGCGATCGACGCTGAAAAGCTGGTAGGCGTTGTTGGCGCAGTCGCTGTAGAAGTCCAAGTCGTATAAAACGGTGCCGCTATGGTCCGGGAACAGGGCGGTGGGGCCACCACACGCACCGCCATTTAAATCCTTGCTGTTCAATGCCTGTGCGTTGATGGATGCGACTTGCAGAAAGCTGCCGTCCGCCGCCACGGAATACGAATCGATATCCATCCCATTTCCGCCAAAGAGCAATTTTCCATTCGTAGCCTGCAGCCCGCCAATGGTTGAG
>Ga0070766_10001188_pt1 | contig 12490 bp, 9 predicted proteins | sample HubBroMetageWFT6_FD_69782 | JGI IMG/M metagenome (GOLD analysis project Ga0070766, IMG submission 69782) | Warmed and freeze-thawed soil microbial communities from the Hubbard Brook experimental Forest, New Hampshire - Hubbard Brook CCASE Soil... | ecosystem: Environmental > Terrestrial > Soil >... | reverse complement strand
CGACGAGGCGGCCAAGCTGTGGCACGACCACGTCGGGGTGCCCGATGACCGCATCCAGCGCCGTGGCCTCGCCGACAACTACTGGCACATGGGCGTGCCCGGGCCGGGCGGGCCGTGCTCGGAGATCTACTACGATCGCGGCCCGGAATACGGCCGCGAGGGCGGGCCGGTCGCGGACGAGGACCGCTACCTCGAGGTGTGGAACCTCGTCTTCATGCAGTACCAGCTCGGTGCGGTCCGCTCGAAGGTCGACTTCGACGTCGTGGGCGACCTGCCGTCGCGGAACATCGATACCGGCATGGGCATGGAGCGGATGGCCGCCCTCCTCCAGGGCGTCGACAACATCTACGAGATCGACACGATGTGGAAGGTGCTCGAGCGCGCCGCCGAGCTCACCGAGCAGCGCTACGGCGTCGAGCACCGCACGGACGTAGCTCTGCGGGTCGTCACCGACCACATCAGGACCTCGGTCATGCTGGTCGCCGACGGTGTCATCCCGGCCAACGAGGGCCGCGGCTACGTGCTGCGCCGGATCCTGCGCCGCAGCGTCCAGAAGCTGCGGCTGCTCTCGGGGGCCCAGCGCGGGGGCTCGGGCTCGAGCCGGGGCGGCGAGGACGAGCGCTTCCTGCATGAGCTGTCCTCCGTGGCCATCGGCGCGCTCGGCCAGCAGTACCCCGAGCTCATCCGGGACGCGCCCAACATTCATACGGTGATCGACGCCGAGGAAGGCGCGTTCCTCGGCACCCTGCGCACCGGCAGCGCGATCTTCGACGCCGCGGTGGAGGAGACCAGGCGGCGCGGCAGCGAGACGATCCGCGGCGCCCAGGCATTCCAGCTGCACGACACCTACGGCTTCCCGATCGACCTCACGCTCGAGATGGCCGAGGAGCAGGGCCTGGCGGTCGACGAGGGCGAGTTCCGCCGGCTGATGGCCGAGCAGCGGCAGCGGGCCAAGGCCGACGCGGCGGGCAAGAAGACCGGCAACGCCGACATCTCGGTGTTCGCCCAGATCCTGGAGCAGGCGGGCCGGGTCGACTTCACCGGCTACGACGAGGTGACGGGCGACGCCACCGTGGTCGGCCTGCTCGTCGGCGGCGCCTCGGTGCCGTCAGCGGGCGCAGGCACCGCCGTCGACGTGGTCCTCGACCGCACCCCGTTCTACGCCGAGGGCGGCGGGCAGCTAGCGGACGCAGGCACTATCACGGCGATCGGCAGCGGGGCAGGCGACGCTTCCAGGGTTGACGTGACCGACGTGCAGACCCCGGTGCCCGGACTGATCATTCACAGGGGAACGGTCGCCTCCGGCGAGCTGCTGGTCGGCATGCCCGTGCACGCCGAGATCGACGTCGAGCGGCGCCGGGCGATCTCGCGGTCGCACACCGCCACCCACCTGGTGCACCGGGCCTTCCGCGGCGCCCTCGGCGAGTCGGCCGCGCAGGCCGGCTCGGAGAACTCGCCCGGCCGGTTCCGGTTCGACTTCACCGCCGCCGGAGCGGTGCCGTCGTCAGTGCTGCAGGCGGCCGAGCAGGAAGTCAACCAGGTCCTGATCAACGACCTGGAGGTGCGCGCGTTCCACACCTCGATCGGCGAGGCCAGGGCGATGGGCGCGCTGGCGCTGTTCGGGGAGAAGTACGGCGAGCAGGTCCGCGTCGTCGAGGTCGGCGAGTACTCCCGCGAGCTGTGCGGCGGCACGCATGTCGCCCGGTCCGGCAACCTGGGCCTGATCAAGATCCTGGGCGAGGCATCGATCGGGTCGGGGGTCCGGCGGGTCGAGGCGCTCGTCGGCATCGACGCGTTCAAGTTCCTGGCCAGGGAGAGCGTGCTGGTCAGCCAGCTGTCCGAGCAGCTGAAGGCGCGGCGTGAGGAGCTGCCCGAGCGGATCGCCGGGGTGGTCACCAGGCTGCGCGATGCCGAGCGTGACCTGGAGCGGCTCCGGTCGGCTCAGCTGCTCGGCGGCGCCGGGGACGTAGCAGCCGGCGCGGAGGACATCGGCGGAGTGGCGTTCGTCCCGCACCGGCTGCCCGACGGCGTGCCGGCCGACGCGATCCGGAAGGTGGCCCTGGACATCCGCGGCCGCCTCGCCGCCGCGCAGCCCGCGGTGGTGGTCGCGATCGGGGTCACCGACGGCCGGCCGACGGTCGTCGTCGCCGTGAACGACCCGGGCCGCGACCGCGGGCTGCGCGCGGGGGCGCTGGTCCTGGCCGCCGCCGGGGCTCTCGGCGGCCGTGGCGGCGGGAAGGACGATGTCGCCCAGGGCGGGGGAGCGCCGCTCGGAAGTCAGGCAGATAGCGTGATCAATGAGTCGTTTAGCGCGGTTCGTGCACTTATTGCCGACATACTGGGAGCGGGTGCCGTAGGGTGAGACCGTGCCGACGCCGCCCCGTGTCCTGGACGAGACATGTGATCTCCGGTTCCCCACCGGCCGCATCGTGAGGTCGGGCGTCCGGCTGGGCGTCGACGTCGGCTCGGTCCGGATCGGGATCGCTCGCAGCGATCCGTCGGGCCTGCTGGCCTCGCCACTGGATACCGTGCGGCGGGGCCCAGGCGATGTCGCCGCGGTGACGGCGCTGGCCGCGGACCACTCCGCCGTTGAGATCATCGTGGGCCTCGCGGTGGGGCTTGCCGGCCGCGAGGGCCAGGCGGCTGCCGATGGCCGGGCGTTTGCCACCCAGCTTGCCGAGCGGCTGGGGCCGATTCCGGTGCGGCTGGTCGATGAGCGGTTCACCACGGTGCTCGCCCACGCCGCACTTCAGGAGAGCGGTCATGATTCGCGCGCCCGCCGCCAGGTCGTAGACAAGACCGCGGCTGCCCTGCTCCTGCAAGGCGCGCTCGATGCTGAGCGGTCGACCGGTCAGCCGGCTGGTCAGCTGATCGGTGCGGAGGGCGAATCCCCATGAGCGATGGGTACGACGGCTGGCAGCAGCGCCCCCGCGCGCGCCGCGGTCGCTACGAGCCCGACGAGGACTACGGGAGCATGCGGCGCGCCCGGTCGGGAGCCAGCGGCCCGCCCGGATGGGACGACGAGCCTGGCTACGGCGGTGCCGACGGCTATCCGGGCCAGGACCAGTACGGCGGATACGGCGAGACCGGCGGCCATCGCGGCGGGGACTGGGCGGCTGAACAGGACCCTTACAGCCAGACTGACCCGAATGCGCGAACCGCTCCGCGCGATCCTTACCGCCAGCCGGACCCGTACGCGGACGGCGGAGGCTACGCTGAGCCGCAGGCCTACCGGGAGGGCTACGGCGGCCAGGACGAGTACGACGCCAGGTACGGCCAGCCCGCCTCCTACGGGGACCCGCATTCTTACCCTGGCCAGCAGCCATATGACGGCCAGGAGCCGTACAACGGCCGGCCCGCGTTTGGTGAGCAGGACCGCTACGGCGGGCAAGATCCCTACCGGGATGGCTACGACACCGGCTCGTACAGCGCCGAGCCGGGCTATCAGGGCCAGCCCGATTACGGACGCGGCTACGAGGAGTACGACGGCTATGGCCAGCCGGCGGCGTCCGGGCCAGTGCAGTATCCAGCCGGCCAGGGCTACGGCCCAGACGAGCTTGCCGGCTGGCAGCAAGAGGAAGACGGGCCCGTGGCTGCGGGCGGACCCGGGGGCAGCCCCCGGCGCGGATCGCGCCGGGACAGCGGAGCGTATGAGCTTGATGATGCCGGCCTGGACCGGCAACACGGGGGGCGGAGGTCAGGCCGGGGGATGAATGCTGATGAACGGCAGAGCGAGTTCTTTGCCGGCTACGGGGGAGACGACGATGACTACGACCCGCCGCCGCGTCGCCGGCGCGGGATGTCGGCGGGCTTTATCGCGCTGCTGATCATCCTGGTGGTGATCGCGGGCGCCGCCGGCGTCGGCTACCACTTCTACAGCGCGTACAAGGACAAGCACTCCAGCTACACCGGCAACGGTTTCGGCTCGGTCGTGGTGACCGTCAAGCCCGGCGACAGCCTCGACTCGATCGCTCCGCAGCTGCTGCAGCTGGGCGTGATCAAGTCGATCGATCCCTGGGCGCAGTTCGTGTCGAGCAAGCCCAATGACCTGCAGCCGGGCGAGTTCAAGCTGCACGAGCACATGGGCCTGCAGCAGGCCTGGGCCATGCTGACGAACGCGAAGGACCGGGTGAGCGTCACGGCGACGATCCCCGACGGGGCTCGCTGGCTGCGGTTCCTGCCGCTGCTGGCGAAGGAGAGCGGCATCCCCATGAGCCAGTTCCAGACGGCGATCAAGGACACCTCCGCGCTCGGGCTGCCGTCTTATGCGAACGGCAATCCCGAGGGATTCCTGTTCCCGGCCACCTACGACATCACCTCGGGTGAGACGGCGCTGCAGCTCCTGCAGCAGGCGGTGCACCAGTTCAACGTCGAGGCGGGCACGCTCAACCTCGCAGCGGGCGCCCGCAAGACGGGGTTCACCGAGCAGCACCTCATCATCATCGCGAGCCTGCTCGAAGGGGAGGTCGGGCCGAAGTACTACGCCGACGTCGCCCGCGTCATCGACAACCGGCTCGCGCAGAACATGACGCTCGGCCTGGACAGCACGGTCGCCTACGCTCTGAACGACTACAGCTATAACTTCACTGCGAGCCAGCTGGCCGTGAACTCGCCGTACAACACGACGAAGCACCAGGGGCTGCCGCCGGGACCGATCGACTCGCCCAGTGCGGCCGCCATCGAGGCGGCCATGAACCCGGCTCCGCCGAGCAACACCTGGCTGTACTTCGTGACGATCAACAAGAGCGGGCTGACCGAGTTCACGAGCAGCTACTCGCAGTTCCTGGCCTGGGGCAACGAGGCCAAGAAGAACGGGCTGTAGGTCAACGGCTGGCATCAGGGCGGCCGTGCTCGGCTCGCCGGTCGCGCACTCGCTGTCGCCGGTGCTGCATACGGCTGCCTATCGCGAGCTCGGCCTGGCCGAGTGGAGCTACGGCGCCATCGAGTGCGACGAGGCGGGCCTGCCTGCCCTGCTGGGATCACTCGGGCCCGGCTGGGCGGGGCTGTCCCTGACGATGCCGCTCAAGCGGGCGGTGCTGCCGCTGCTCGATCACGCTGACTCGCTGGTCGATGAGGTGGGCGGCGCGAACACCGTGCTGCTCGCCGGCGGTTCGCGGGCCGGCTACAACACCGACGTTCCTGGCATGATCACCGCGCTGCGCCAGGCCGGGGTGAGCCTGGACGGGCCGGTGCTCCTGCTGGGAGCGGGCGCGACCGCGTGCTCCGCGGTCTCGGCGCTGCGGCGGGCCGGGGCCGCTGGCGTCACGGTCGCGGTACGCAACCGCGATACCGCGGGCCCGCTCCTCGATCTGGCCGGTCGCCTGGGCATGCAGGCCGAACTCGTGGAATTCGACCCCGACCAGGCGCGGGGCGGCTGGCTGGCCAGGTCGGACCGGCCCTGGCGGCTGCTGCTGTCCACGGTGCCGGCGGGGGTCGCCGACGGCTACGCCCGCCTGGTGGCCGATGGTGACCTGCCGGTAATGACGGTATTCGACGTGATTTACCACCCATGGCCGACACCGCTGGCCGCGGCCGCGCGGGCGGCCAGCATCGAGGTGATCAGCGGGTTCGAACTCCTGCTGCAGCAAGCAGCCGAGCAGGTCCGGCTCATGACGGGGCTGGAACCGCCGGTTGATGCCATGCGCTCGGCCGGACTGGATGCGCTGCGCCAGCGGGCCGGCTGACGTCGGGCTGGCGGGCGGGAATACCAGCAGGGGGCAGAATGCGTTAGTCTTGCTGGACGACAATGCTCAGCAGCTGATGCTGGGCGTGCAAGCGGAGGACCACCCCGGCCACCTCCCACCTAGCCAGTACGGGGCCCGGTGTTAGCAAGTACAGGGCCCGGTCTCAGTACCGGCGGGTATTACGTCGGCCAGCCACCACAGCACGGCTGGTCGGTTCGTTGGCTAGCTCGCAGCTAGCTGACCAGGCCGGACGCGCGCTGCTAGCGCCTTGGAACGCTGGCGACGCCGTCGGGGGTATGCCCGTACTCAGGCGCGGCCTGGGATGGGGCGGCTCCTCATGGTGGCCCCGCAGGCACAAGATGCGGGGCTTTCTGCATTTGGGGGAGTTCCGCGACATTCTGAGCAGGGACAGTCCCAGCTCAGAGCGTAGTGACTAAAGGGAGGTCACATCAGCACCGAACCTCGTATCAACGAGCGCATCCGGGTACCCGAAGTCCGTCTCGTCGGCCCAAACGGCGAGCAGGTCGGGATCGTTGCCATCAACGATGCGCTCAGGCTGGCCCAGGAGGCAGATCTCGACCTGGTCGAGGTCGCGCCCATGGCCCGGCCGCCAGTTGCCAAGCTGATGGATTACGGGAAGTTCAAGTACGAGTCAGCGCTCAAGGCCAGGGAATCGCGCAAGAACCAGGCCCAGACGGTCATCAAGGAGATCAAGCTCCGGCCGAAGATCGATCCGCACGATTACGGCACCAAGAAGGGCCACGTCGAGCGCTTCCTCAAGGCAGGCGACAAGGTCAAGGTCACGATCATGTTCAGGGGCCGTGAGCAGTCCCGGCCCGAGCTCGGCTTCAAGCTGCTGCAGAGGCTGGCCTCCGACGTCGAGGAGCTGGGCTTCGTCGAGTCCACCCCGAAGCAGGACGGCCGCAACATGATCATGGTGATCGGGCCGCACAAGCGCAAGACCGACGCGATGGCGCAGGCGAGGGCCGAGCGAGCCAGCCGGGCCACAACGCGCGCGAGCCAGATAGCGCTCGACGACGAGGACTCCGAGTTGGATGCGCCGTCGGCTGCCGCGAGCGCGGTGCCGGACAGCGCGGACGACGTGACGGCGGCACCATCGGCGCCGGCGGCATCAAGGCCCGCGCCGGCTTCGACGGGCACTGACTCGGCCAGCACTGACTCGACCGGCACTGACTCGGGCAGCACTGACTCGGCCAGCGCTGACTCGGCCGACACTGGTCCGGCGAGCACTGGTCCGGCGAGCACTGGCTCGGCCAGCCCAGCGGCGACGCCGCGCCCGGCAACGCCGCGACCGCAGCCCCGGCCCGGCACGGCTGCGCCTTCCGGCAGCGCCGCGCCGAAGCCAAGCGCGCCGCGTACCGCAGCGAGCCCGGCCGCCAGGCCAGGCGCTGGATCCTCCGGCGGGGCGACGCCCCGGCCGACGGCTCCGCGCGGCGCCTCCGGCGCCAGGACCACGGCGGGCGCCGCGGCCTCATCGGCTCCCCGGCCGGCTTCGGCCCGCCAGGGCGCGGACGGTCCGGTGCCGTCGCCTCGCACGGTGGCCGCCGGCAAGTCGGCCCGGCCGTCTGCCGGCCCCGCACCCGCGGAGACCAGCGACTCGGAGAGCTAACAGCCAAGGCCACCTGCGGCCTGAACCAAAAAGCTGGCAGCCCGGCTGCCCAGCACCGAACACCCGTGCCTGACGGCACGCCAGATTGACGTGCCCCAAGCACGACAGGAACGGAGACCCGGCTCGATGCCGAAGATGAAGACCCACAGCGGTTCCAAAAAGAGGTTCCGGCTCACGGCCACCGGCAAGATCGAGCGCCGCCGTGCCAACCGAGCGCACTACGCGGAGTGGAAGCCGAGCAAGAAGATGCGCCGCCTGGCCGGGTACGTGGAGCTCGCGCCCGGTGACGCCAAGAAGATCAGAAAGCTGCTGGGACACTGACCCGGCCCGCCTCGTAGGGAGTCAAGAACATGGCACGCGTGAAGCGGGCGGTCAATGCCCACAAAAAGCGCCGGGTTGTACTCGAGCGCGCCAGCGGTTACCGGGGTCAGCGGTCCCGGCTCTACCGCAAGGCGAAGGAGCAGCAGCTCCACTCCATGACCTACGCCTACCGGGACCGCAAGGACCGGAAGGGCACATTCCGCCGGCTCTGGATCCAGCGGATCAACGCGGCGGTACGGGCCGAGGGTCTCACCTACAACCGGTTCATCCAGGGCCTGAAGCTGGCCGAGGTCGAGGTCGACCGGCGCATGCTGGCCGAGCTCGCGGTGTCCGACCCGCAGGCCTTCGTCGGCCTGGTCGAGGTCGCCAGGACCGCACTGCCTGCCGACGTCAACGCTCCGGCTGCCTGACGGCACCGATGATCGCGGGGGGTCGGCCTCGTCGGGCCGCACGGTGACGAGGCCACCCGCCCGCGGACTGCGACCGGCCGAGCCGCTGGGCATCAGATCGCCACGGGTGAAGGCCGCCCGCCAGCTGGCGAAGCGGGCATTCCGCGAACGCGGACGCTCGTTCCTTGCCGAAGGTCCGCAGGCCGTCCGCGAGGCGCTCGGCCAGCCGGGGGTGGTCACCGAGCTGTTCGTAACGGCGCCTGGTCGCGCCCGCAATCCTGAGCTGGCCGACCAGGCCGCCGCGCAGGGCGCGCCGGTACACGAGATCGGCGGCGAGCTGATGGCCGAGCTGGCCCAGACGATCACGCCTCAGGGCGTGCTGGCCGTCTGCCGGTTCATCGACCAGCCGCTGTCGGCAGTGACCGCTGCCGGGCCGCTGCTGGTAGTGGTCATGGCCAACGTCCGCGATCCGGGCAACGCCGGTACGGTGCTGCGGACCGCCGACGCCGCCGGGGCCGACGGCGTCGTCTTCGCCGCCGCATCGGTCGATCCCTACAACAGCAAGTGCGTGCGGTCCTCGGCAGGCAGCCTGTTCCACCTGCCGGTTGTGGCCGGTCACGACCTGGCGGACGCGCTCGCCGGGCTGCGCTCGGCCGGCCTGCAGGTGCTGGCGGCCGACGGCAGCGCCAGCCAGTTCCTCGACGCACCCGGCGGCCCGGACCTCGCCCGCCCGACGGCGTGGCTCTTCGGGAACGAGGCGTGGGGGCTGCCGCCCGAGCTGCTGAAACTGGCCGACGCAGTCGTCGCGGTGCCCATTTACGGCAAGGCCGAGAGCCTGAACCTCGCCGCCGCGGCGGCCATCTGCCTGTACGCGTCCGCGCGGCAGTTGCGGGCCAGCGGGTAACAAGGCGGGGAAGAGATCTCCTCCGGCAGGCAAATTCTGGCAACCGCCGGGCTATCTGGCGGCGGCGACAGTGCCGGGCAGGCACGCGAATCCGCTAGAGTCTGATCACGTTGCGTCATGAAGTGACCCGGTGCGGGTCACTGGGTGGTGGCCCGGACGCGACAGCGCTGGACCGGCCGGTTTCCCCCGGACTTGCCGGAATGGCTGCGTGACCATGCCCGGGGACAGGTATCTCAGGAGCCTCCCGGAGGCGGCGGTCAGGTGAACGGGAACGGGGCGGGTGGGGCAGCGGCCAGCGCCGCGGGCAGTTCGGCCTCCCCGCCGTCGCGCGGTCGGTCGCGCATCGCGCCCGTGGCCGCGGCCGGAACCGGCAGCGACCCCGAGCCGGACGTGCTGACCAGCCTCGTACTCGCTGACGACCTGCCGGACGGCCTGATCATCGCTGACGACACCGGCAAGGTGGCGGTGTTCAACCGGGCAGCGGCCCGCCTGACCGGGATCGCCAGCACACAGGCGCTGGGCCAGGACATCTGCGGCGTGCTGCCGCTGCGCGACCGGGACGACCGCTGCTGGTGGACGATGACCCAGCCGTACGACGGCCTCTCGACGAGGACCCGCCATCCGGAACGGTCGCTGTTCCTCCCCGACGGCACCGAGGTGCTGGTCACGGTCGGCTATGTACGTGACCCGCGCGGCGCGGCCGCGGCCGGCCGCGCTGGCGGCCGGGAGCCGGGCGCCGTCCGGCGGATCGTGATCACACTGCGCAGCGCGCAGCAGCGCGCCCGGCTGGAGCGCAGTCGCGCCGACCTGGTCTCGACCGTGGCCCACGAGCTGCGCTCGCCGCTGACCAGCGTGAAGGGCTTCACGGCCACCCTGCTCGCGAAGTGGCCGCGGTTCACCGACGACCAGAAGCGCGTGATGCTGGAGACGGTCAACGCCGATGCGGACCGGGTGACCCGCCTGATCACGGAGCTGCTCGATGTGTCCAGGATCGAGTCGGGCCGGATCGAGCTGCACCGCGAGCTGGTCGATATCCCCACCAGGGCCCACAAGATCATCAGCGGGCGGGTCGCCGCCGGAGACAACCCCGAGCGTTACGTCGTCGACGTCGGCCCGGAGCTGCCCGAGACCTGGCTAGACGCCGATAAGGTCGACCAGATCCTGGCGAACCTCATCGAGAACGCCGTCAGACACGGGGCTGGTACGGTTACCACTGTGGTGGAGCCCGAGGTCGTGGCCGGTGCTCCTGGCGTGGCCGTTGCGGTTCGCGACCAGGGTCCCGGCATCGCGCCCGAGGTTGCGCCGCGGGTCTTTGCCCGGTTCTGGCGGGCCAAGCGGCGCGGCGGAGCCGGCCTGGGGCTGTTCATCGTGAAGGGCCTGGTAGAGGCGCACGGCGGGGAGATCACCGTGCAGGAGGCGCCCGGCGGCGGGGCTGAGTTCCGATTTACCATGCCCGCTGGGACGCCTGAGTTCGGCTGACCGGCGGGCACTCACGGGAAACGTCTCCCGTCTACCCTGAGGCAGTTAGGCCGCAGTACCGTCCTGCCCGCGCGCGATGAGCTGATCCGCCTCGCGCTTTGTCTTGCTATTTCACTGACCGCAGGAGCATCAGGAACGATGTCCGCACCTAATAACACATACGACCCGGTGGAGGTGGCGGCGCTGGCGCCAGAAGAGGTGCAGCGCATGCAGGCCGAGGCGCTCGCGGCGATCGCCGCGGCGCCGGACCTGGACGCGCTCAAGACGGCGCGGCTCGCCCACGCGGGAGACCGGGCTCCCCTCACTCTGGCCAACGCCGAGATCGGCGCGCTGCCGCCCGCCGCGCGCGCCGACGCCGGGAAGCGGGTCGGGACGGCCCGGGCGGCGATCCGGCAGGCTCTGGCCGAGCGTCAGGTCCAGCTGGAGGAAGAGCGCGACCAGCGCGTGCTCGTCGAAGAGGCCGTTGACGTGACGCTGCCGTGGGACAGGCTGACCCCCGGCGCGCGGCATCCCGTGACCACCATGGGCGAGCGGCTCTCCGACATCTTCGTCAGCATGGGATACGAGGTCGCCGAGGGGCCTGAAGTCGAGGCCGAGTGGTTCAACTTCGACGCGCTGAACTTCCCGCCTGATCACCCGGCCAGGGAGATGCAGGACACGATCTTCGTGGCGGGCGCGGAGCCGGGGGAGCGCTCCGGCGTCGTGCTGCGGACGCATACCTCGCCGGTGCAGATCCGGGCGATGCTGAGCCGTCCGCTGCCGCTGTATGTGGTCAGCCCGGGAAAGTGCTTCCGCAGCGACGCGCTCGACGCGACGCACAGCCCGGTCTTCCACCAGATTGAGTGCCTCGCGGTCGACGAGGGCCTGACGATGGCCGACCTGCGCGGCGCGATCATGGCGTTCGTGGACGCGTTGTTCGGCGGGGGCCTGCAGACGCGCCTGCGGCCGGACTTCTTCCCGTTCACCGAGCCGTCAGCGGACGTGTCGATGCAGTGCCACATCTGCCGGGGCGAGTCGACGAGGCCGGGAGCCGAGCCGTGCCGGGTCTGCCGGTCGCAGGGCTGGGTGGAGATCGCCGGCTGCGGCATGGTGAACCCGCGGGTGCTCGTCGCGTGCGGAATCGACCCTGACCGCTACAGCGGATTCGCCTTCGGCCTCGGCATCGAGCGGTCGGTCCTGATCCGGCACGGCGTCGCGGATATCCGGGACACGCTCGAGGGCGACGTGCGGTTCAGCCGCGCTTTCGGAATGGAGGCGTGATGCGGGTCCCGCTGTCGTGGCTGCTTGAGTACGCGAACGTCGCCGCCGCCGGGGAGGCCGAGGTCGACGCGCAGGAGGTCGCCCGCCGGCTCACCGCCTGCGGCCTGGAGGTCGAGTCCATCGAGCCGGTGGGCGATGACATCAGCGGCGTGGTCGTCGCCGAGGTGCTCGACGTCGAGGAGCTGACCGGCTTCAACAAGCCCATCCGGTACTGCGCCGTGTCCACCGGTGACGGCCAGGAACGGCACGTCATCTGCGGCGCTACGAACTTCGCCGCGAGCGACCGGGTGGCGCTCGCGCTACCGGGTGCCGTGCTGCCCGGCGGGTTCGAGATCGGCGCGCGCAAGACCTACGGCCGGGTCTCCGAGGGCATGATCTGCTCGGTGTCCGAGCTGGCCATCGGGGATGATCATTCCGGCATTCTCGTGCTGCCCGCCGATGCGCCGCTCGGCCTGGACTTCGTAACTTACGCCGGCCTGCGCGACGTCGTCCTCGACGTGAACGTCACGCCGGACAAGGGCTTCGCGCTGTCCGTGCGCGGCATGGCGCGCGAGCTGGCAATCGCCTATCAGGTGCCGTTCACCGACCCGGCCGATGTCGGGCTGCCCGCCGACCTCGAGGCGCCCGCGCCGGAGGCTTACCCGGCCAGCATCGAGGACCCGACGGCCTGCGACCGGTTCATCCTGCGCGAGGTGCACGGCATCGACCTCGGCGCGCGCACGCCGCTGCCGATGCGGATCCGGCTCGCGCGCGCGGGCCAGCGCACCGTATCCCTCGCCGTCGATGTCACCAACTACCTGATGCTGGAACTCGGCCAGCCGCT
>Ga0070766_10001187_pt1 | contig 12491 bp, 15 predicted proteins | sample HubBroMetageWFT6_FD_69782 | JGI IMG/M metagenome (GOLD analysis project Ga0070766, IMG submission 69782) | Warmed and freeze-thawed soil microbial communities from the Hubbard Brook experimental Forest, New Hampshire - Hubbard Brook CCASE Soil... | ecosystem: Environmental > Terrestrial > Soil... | reverse complement strand
CAATCTTCCACTGCCCACTTTGTTTGATGAAGACCAAGGTAGTTCGGCCATGGATCGAGATAATTTTGCCGTCTTTCGTTACTCCCGTAAACATGTCGTGGGCATTTACGATACCAACGGTATCGCCATACACGCGGCACGATGGTTGCCGTAAACCGAAGCTCGCTGACGCTAAGCCACCCACCACCTCGTTGAGATACTTGGCGAAAAGCGGCTTGCCGTCGAACCGATACGGAACGTGGTCGAACACTTCCACATCCTCGGAGAGCATGTCCAGGATGGGCTGGACGTTGCGCTGATCGAAAGCGTCGGCGAACTGGTTTGCTAAGGCTTGGAGTTCATTCACGCTCATGTTTGTGTCTCCTCTAATGAGTTAGACACACGCCGCGCCACACTGTGACAGAACTATGCCGCCAAACTTGCTCACCGCCGGGGCACTGGCCAGCGGAGGCTCCCATCGGATTGTGCTCGGATGACGGGCAATCCGGCAGTGAACGACTCCGTGCGTCCGTAGTTCTCCTGAGAAGTGTAGGCTTCGGTCGCTGTGATTAAGCTCGATGATGGATGCTCATCCGAGACGGAACGCCAGCGGAACCGCGTCGAGGTGCACTCACGCCGCGGAGGGATGGAAGCGGCAGGCAGGCATGGCATATGCCACACCTGCCGCTTGTCTGCGATGAACGAGTGCTCAACAGGTCGGCAATTTCTACAGCGAGTTCAAAAACGTAAAGAGCGCTTGCTTTTCTTCGGGGCTAAGCTCGCGGAAATGATCCCTTACCTGTTCCGCTTCGCCGCCGTGACGTTCGATGGCATTTTCTAAGGTTAAGGATTTGAGATCGTGCATGTGCCGAGGGTGCATGCGGAGGCCCCATAGGGGAACCGTGCGCAACTTGTTGGCGGTATCTTCCGGTGGGTTCTGGACGATGCCATCGCCAGTTGCGACGTCATGGAGCAAGAAGTCGCTATACGGATGAATGATCTTATTTCCCAAGGCGTCTGGAACCGTGAATGCTCCGCCGTTAATGATAGTTCCCGCAGGAGCGGTGACGATGGTGCTGACGTGGCACGTGGCGCAGCCGATGCGTTCGAATAGAATTTGGCCTTCTTGGGCGGCCGGGGTTGCAGACAGGACAGCATCGCGCGGCGGAGCCTTCGTCCCGCGGATGAATTCGGCGAAGTGGTCGATATCGGCCAAGCCGAGATTGTCAGGAGTATCCTCCGGATCCTGGGTGACTTTGCCGACCGTTGTGACATCTTTGGGGCGCAAACGGTTCGTTACTCCCATCTCATTCAGATAAGCATCGCCGATGAAGGAGAGTAGGCTGCTGTGTTGATCCTTCCAGCCAAAGCGGCCAATACGCGACTGTCCGGGCGATTCCAAAACAGGGACTTCGACGGCTTCGCCGTGAATTCGGCCTTCACTGACTTCAAGTTGGCGCTGAGCGATAGATTGTAAGGTGCTATCGTCGATGGCCTCGACAAATCCGTCGCCTAGCGTGTTGAGAGCGGCCCGTAAGGCTCGAATGTTTTCCGTATCAGGCACGTGCTCTTGAGCTTGAGGGATCAGTGCGCGATCGTTAATTATGGATCGCAGGGCGATGGAGTTAGCTCCATCGTTGATGGGCACCGTCGCGGGAACAAAATTGCCGGTGGCGTCCAGGTGTCCCGCGCGAATCTCCGTGAACTGGCTTGATCCGCCACTGACGGGATTCTGATGGCAATCCGCGCAGGCTCTGGAATTGAATACCGGACCCAGCCCGGTGCTGGCGTCGTGATCTTGTTCGAACCTGGTTTGGTCGAGCACATAGCTGTCACCCGGTGGTTCTGCAGTGCCGTTGCTACTGCTTTGAGATCCAGGGTTTTGCGCGAGGGTCGGCGTGTCAAAACCAGCGGGCGCTTCGGTTGGAGACGGCTGCGAAACGTCGACGAGACCAGAGACCATTAAACTCATAAATAAAATCGCGCTAGCAATCCATTTGTGTATCATCGCACTACCTCCTAGGCAGAATTGAACGATTCTCCTCGAGTTATGACTTGAGAAGCAGATAGAAGACCCGTACAAAACGCTAGGACCTCGTGGGATAGTCCGTTATTCCCGCGTTGAATGTTAAAAGTGTGTGACAACCGTACTAGGTGGCAGCCGGACTGACAGACTGGCTTTGATCGAGTGCATAGCCATGGCCGCTCACGGTCGTTGGATGCGGACAAGGAATGCAGCGCCAGGTCGCGAAGGAAGCGGGCGGGACGGCGAGCGCGGCGGCGCCCGAAACCGGAAGGGCGAGTTTATCCCTACTTCGCTTGTGGGGGTGCGCCGGCTTGAAGCATATGGACAAATTCCGCGAGATCGGACGCAGCTACGTCCGATACTGCCCAGAATTGAAAGCCACCGCGCGACCACCTCATGATGTTGTAGCCTTGCCGTGGTTGGATTGCCGGGGTTGAGTTGGTTTCAGCGGAACCAGGCCACACGAACACATTAATGAAGTGTTTGCGTCTCTGGTAGACGAGCGCGGCGACCTCTCGCCCCTCGAGATAGTCGAGCCGCCCTCCGACTAGTGGGAATCCGTCGCTCGCCAGATCTTCGACCGGAGGCGAAAAATCGAGCTTGCCGTCGAACCACGGCTTCACAGTGTGTTGGTCGGTGGAGGCAACGTCCATCAGATGGTTGGCTTCCAGCGATCGCACGTGGCTCGCGAAAACTTCCGCGGCGATTTGCTGTTCGCCAGAAGGCGCGCGAAGACGGGCAGTCAACCGCCAACCAGTAATGGAAATCAATGCGAGCAGCGCAAAGGCACCCGCTAATTGCCAAATATTGACAGACGGCCACCTAAGCTTCCTCTCTTGAACGTCAACCCTGCTCGATGCGCGTAGAGAGGTTTGAATTCGTTCTCGAAATGCAGACGGCGCTGGATACACGAGCGCACTGCGCTGCAAGGCAGCACGCAACCCCTTCAGGGTATCCAGCTCTTGGGCGCACGTCGGACATCCCTTAAGGTGGCTTTCCATCTCGATAGTACGCACCAGATCGAGTTCACCATCCAGGTAGCCGGAAACGTAGCGTTGTGTCAGCTCGCAGTTCACTTCAGGGCTCCTTACCCAGACTTACGCATAGGGACTCCCGTAGTTGGGTTCGCGCTCGCGCCAGCCGTGACATCACCGTGCCCAACGATACGGAAGTGACGTCGGCAATCTCTTTGTAGGACATCCCTTCCATCTCGCGTAGTACCAGCGCCTCCCGAAATACATCCGGCAGGTCTTCGAGTGCACGTCGCAATGATTCTCTGTCCGCGCCGGCGAGAACTTGAGCTTCAGGATCGGCGCCACCAGCGAACGACATGCTGTGAATCTCTTCGTCGAATAACTCAGTCCGGTCACCACGCCGATTTCGCTGTATCCACGTGTAGCACGTGTTGCGCACTATCGTCAGCAGCCAGGCACGCACATTCCCACCCTGGTACCCGTCGAAAAAGCGAAAGGCGCGCAAGAGCGCCTCTTGGGTTACGTCCTGAGCGTCCTGTTCGTTTCGCGTCAGCCAGCGCGCGAGGTTGTACGCCGCGTCCAGATGAGGCAGGACGGTTTGCTCAAAGCGTTCGCGTCTAACGGTCTCTAACACCCGTGGGGTCCGTCGCTTCTCCTTAGGTCCTACCCTACAAGACTGCGGTCCGGCCTTTTTTATTCCCGCTGATGAAAATATGTCATTTGGAGGGAATAAACGCCACCCGCCCAAGTCTTACGTACCGAAGGCCGCGTGCGGCAAGCATTCTACAGCCCGCGCCCGCCGGAGGAGAAAAAACATCATGGCAAAATTTATTCGCGACAATCTCAACAAGGATGGCATCGACCGCCGGGGATTCCTGCAGTGCATGGCCTGGGCCGGCACGGGGGTGCTGTACTCGGTTCACGGCGGCATTCTGAAATCCGTGCCGTTACTGCAGGGTGCCGCAAGCGGGATGGACATGGAGAAAATGAAAGGGGCGGATTTCAGCTTCATCCAAATCAGCGACTCTCACATCGGGTTCAGCAAGGAAGCCAATCCCGACGTCACCGCGACGCTTCAAATCGCCGTCGACCGAATTAACAGTTCGGCAGCTGCTCCGGACTTCCTGTTGCACACCGGAGATATTTCGCAACTTTCCAAACCATCCGAGTTTGACACTGCCCAGCAAGTCCTCAAGGGCGCCAAGGCGGGGCGGATCTTTTTCGTTCCCGGCGAGCACGACGTTCTCACCGACGATGGCCAGCAATACCTCGATCGGTTCGGAAAGGACACGAAAGGAAAGGGCTGGTACAGCTTTGACCACAAGGGTGCGCACTTCATCGGCCTCGTGAATGTCGTGGACCTCAAAGCAGGCGGCCTCGGTTCCCTCGGCTCCGACCAGCTCAAATGGCTTCAGGATGATGTAAGGAACTTAAAAAGCAGTACGCCGATTGTCGTCTTCGCTCATATCCCGCTCTGGGCGGTCTATCCCGAATGGGGCTGGGGCACTGATGACAGCGAGCAGGCGCTCGGATACTTGAAGCGCTTCGGTTCCGTCTCAATTCTGAACGGCCACATCCATCAGATCATGCAAAAGGTGGAAGGCAACGTCACGTTCCACACGGCTCTGTCAACCGCCTTCCCTCAGCCGGCGCCGGGCACCGCGCCATCGCCAGGTCCGATGAAAGTACCCGCGGATCAATTGCGCAGCGTTCTGGGAATTTCCCACGTGAATTACGTGCAAGGCAATCACTCGCTCGCGATTGTTGATTCCCCCTTGGCGTAATCCGAGATAAGTCGAGAAGCGTTAAAGGAATATTTCAAAGGAGAACAGAAATGAAAAGAATCATCTGGATGTTCGGATTCGTGGCTACGGTAGTGGCAGCTCTTGCTTTGGCCCAAGGAACCTTGCCGAGTTTGGCAGCGAGCCCTGCTGACAAACCCGCAAGCAGCACCACGGTCAAGATCGACAACTTCAGCTTTGGTCCGGCGACGATCACCATTCCCGCCGGGTCCACGGTCACATGGATGAACAACGACGATGTGCCGCATGTCGTCACCAGCGATGACGGCAAGATGTTCAAGTCCAAGGCGCTCGATACGGATGACCGGTTCTCGTTCACTTTCACAAAACCTGGCACGTACAATTACTATTGTGCAATTCACCCGAAAATGACGGCAAAAATCGTGGTGCAGTAATGCAAGGAGCTCCGTATGAATCCGTTTGATCTGAAGTCGGTCCTCCTCGCCAAGCACGCACAGCATGTGGCGATGGTCCACTTTCCCATTGCCCTGACTTTTGTAAGCGTCCTCTTTGATTTACTGTCGCTGCGCAAGCAGAGCCTCGCTCTGCTTCGCGCGGCGTACTACACCGTGATTGTCGCGGCGATCTCGGCGGTGCCTACGATCGCAACGGGCCTTCTAGCCTGGCAATGGCAGCTTGAGGGCGCTCGTATTAAGGGGAATCTGAAGCTGCATTTGATCCTGGCGTTTTGTTCCAGCGCACTGATTTGGCTCGTTTGTTGGTTCCACATCAAGGAACAACGTAAACCGCAATTCAATTCACCGGGTGCTCGGCTAGCCGTCGAATTCGTTGCGGTTGCCATGACTCTATTAACAGGGCATGTCGGTGGATTTGTCAGCGGAGTCAACGGCCCGCTCTGAGTCTCTGAAAAATTCACTTATAGACCGCCGCCAAGGCAAACTTCGGGAGGTGTACTGTGATGCCGCGATGTGCGGATCAAGAACTGAAGGTTCACGACTTTACGGAGGAAGACACGGTTCGGCTCGCCCAACAAGGCAATGCCGCAGCGTTCGAGCAACTCTATCGACGATACAGCAGACGTGTCTACGCGCTCTGCCTGCGGATCGTAAAGAATGATCGCGAAGCCGAGGACTTGACTCAGGAGGCCTTCTTACTTCTATTCCGCAAGATTCACACATTTCGCGGTGAAGCAAGATTTTCCACCTGGCTGCATCGGTTAGCCACCAATGTTGTGCTTGTGAGGCTACGCAAGCTACGGCACCTGGAGGTGTCAATCGATGCCAATAATTCAGAACAAAGCGACGAGGAATCCGGGCCTCTCATGGAACATGGCGGACCTGACCTTCGACTCAGCGGTGCGCTTGATCGTGTGAACCTCAGGAGGGCCATCGAGCAGCTGCCGGAGGGATACAAGGAAATGTTCATCCTCCATGATGTTGAAGGCTACGAACACCATGAAATTGCCAAGATTCTAGGATGCTCAAGCGGGAATTCGAAGTCCCAGTTATACAAGGCGCGACTCCGGCTTCGTGAGCTTTTACAGGAGGCACTTCGGAGTCGCGAGAGAGAGAAACGCGAATCAACGCGCAGATCGCATCTTCCAGAACGCCAAGACCATGAATTCGAGTGTGCCGAAGCCTGATCATGTGGGCTCGAACAGAGCATCGGTCCTCCGGAAGCATCAAACCGCCGGGAAAAAGGAATTGCTGCGCCAAACGGGGACAAAACTCCGAATGCATTCCAGATCGCGGCTTCGAAATCAAGCAATTGTATTAATTCTGTCAACTTTTTCTCAGCGTGACAACCAATCACTTCGCCTCCGAATCTGACACAAGTCTAGTTAAAGCTAAGTTAAAGTACAAACTACAAGATATAGGACTACTCGAAAAAGATATTCGTGTTATTCGGGCTGCTCATGACATTAGCGATTCCTTCCGGGCTCCGGGCTCAACAAAGCGATCAACAAAGTCCGTGATGCGCTTGGCGATTCCGCCGAGTGTCCCCGCTTTGTGGAAACTGCGTCTCGTCTCCGCTATCGCCTTATCGTGGAGGTCAATGTCGCTAATGCCCCAGGTCGGGTCCCGACCCCAACCTTATTCCTCGTGTCCTTTTCGTTTCGTAGGGACAGTGGCCGTTACTCCGTTTGTACTGGATTTTCGCTCCACGTGGCGTCGGCTCTGATTTCCTTTAGTAGCTCATTAAGTGAGTTAGCAAACTCGCTCGGTCGCAACACAGGCGCTCCAAAACATTCTTCGCCCAACCTGAGCATAGGCACCCACCAATAGCCCACTTCTACGCGTAACGCGTAGAACAGTGTGGTTTGTGAGCCGCTCAGCAGGACGCCCAGACTTGGGCAGCTGGCCCCTCTGCTAGGGTGCAGACTAAGCACAAGGTCAAATTGACGCCGGCTTAACATCTCCCATGCCGTTCGTTCGGACTCTGCATACTCGCACTCGCATCCGTTCCTCTCCAAGTGCTTCTGATGAAGGAAGAACGACTGCGGGCTGTCGCCCACGAGAAGAACTCTGATCGCGTTGGTATCGTCCATGGAGCCCCCGAAGCTAGAGACCAAGGCGGCGCCCTTGATATTCCCGTTCCGCGAAACACCTTCGAAGGTATTTTCATCCGGCGTACCAGACCCAGTAGGTCAGAGCTCCCATCATCAGTACAAACCACCAGAGGGCCAGCTCAACTCGCATCCAGAGTTTCCATCGCTTAAAGCGCCACGATTTCGGGAGAACGTTGGTTCCGGCAACGAGGACGATATATAGGCCAAGAATCTCCGCCAGTACTCCTAAGAACCCGTGGATTGTCGCAACGGCGTAGAATCGTTTTCCAAGACGCTTCGGAAGGCGAGGCAGCACGTGCGAGTGAAAGGACGGCCACATCAGGAAGCAAATCAGTACCAGGTTCAAGACCAGGACGACAGTTTGACAAATACCATGTGCCGCGAAACGCTTGGCCCGAGCCAAGAATGCACCGGAGATCAAAGCCACACCCATCGCGATCTGAATCGTAAGATTCAGATCTGAGCCAAAACCAGCATGAGAACCGAGAAAACCTTCCACTGCGCACACTTCCTCAGCTGCGCTGAGCCGCTAGGTCGCAACCGGCACCCTACAGAGCTTCTAGACTTTTGCCTGGTACTGTACAGTCAGGAGATACTCAGACTTAGTAGCCAGCGAACTCCTCAGCGCGGATGTTATCGTCAGGCACGCCGGCCACACCGAGCATCTCGCGCATGCCAGCAACCATTCCAGGGGGACCAGCTGTGTAGAAAATGGGATCTTCAAAGTCTGGAATCCAGCTCCTGAGCATCGGTTCAGTGATGTGCCCAAGTTCCCCTCGCCAGTCGTGCCGCATGCCGTTGGGATGGGTGATCGTCGGGATAAATTTGAAGCGGGGATTCAGTTCCTGAATCTCTCGCAGATCCTTCAGGAACGCAGCCTCCTCGAACCGTCGGATCGAATAAAACAGGAAGATTCTATGTGCGGTTCCAACTTCTGTTGCATGCCGGATCATGCTCCGAAAGGGTGTGATGCCGATGCCACCTGCAAGAAAGACAGCTGGGCGTGCGACGTCTTTGTGAAGAATCAAATTGCCATAGGGACCTTCCATGAGAAATGGGGCGCCAATTGGCAATGCGCTTGCGATTCGCTTGAATCCAGTATCACGCATGCGCATTGCGACCATCAGGTCTTTCTCATGCGGCGCACTGGCGATTGACAGAGACCGAGTGATGCCACCTGGATCAGTCGTAATGACTGAATCGAGAGTGAAATTGGCGAATTGACCTGGCTTGAACTTGAAGCCATCAGGCTTTTCAAAGTACAGACCAGTCGTTCCATCGCACAAGCTGTCTCGCCCTTTCAAGATTGCCGTACAGGGTCGCATCTTGGACCTCCTCAATTGTTATTTCGTCGCGCCACGCCTTCAGCATCGAGCCGATCGTGCCGTGCGCCGCGCGCTATCCTCAATGTTTAGACTCTAGTTCGCCGACAACTATTCCCCGAAATGGGGGAGTCAATCACGCGCAAGCCGCGCCTCGACAACCGAGGGACAGCGCACCGGATCAGCGCTTCGTGGCGGAGTAATGAACCGTGTTGCCACTAGCGTCAAACACAATGGCTCGGGCTGTGCCCCCGATGCGAATTTCGACAAGTGATCTAGAACCTTCGGAGTTCAAACGAATTAGCGCCTCGTCTTCAGAGTACTTGACCCCGCTTTTCACCCAGGCACCGGGAGCGGTGGCCACGAATCGCCCATCCTTCCACATGGTCACGCGCGCCGCTGAGCCCTGGGTTTCCCAAGTCAGTTCATAGGTTCCCGCTGGCACTTGCGCCCCATTCAGGTTGACCACGAATGGCAAACTGAACGGATGCGGCGGATTCTTCTTTCCACATACAGGGCTGGTCGCAATAAGCAGAACTAAAGTTATTGGCCACATAACTTTCTTCATAACGCTCCCGTCATTTCGTCTGGTTTTAGTTCGGTTCCGAGGAGGTGTAGTTTTCGAGTAGCCGGACAAACTCTGCGAGCTCGGACCCACCTATGTCCGACACGGCCCAGCACTGAAAACCATCACGCGACCATCGCATAATGCTGTAGCCTTGCCGTGACTTGACTGACTGGGTAGAGTTGGTTTCATTGGAATCTGGCCACACGAACACGTTGATGAAGTGATTGCGCCTTTGATAGATCAGCGCGGCGACTTCGCGGCCTTCGAGATAGTCGAGACGTCCGCCAACAAGCGGGAAACCGTTGCTCGCCAGATCTTCGACCGGCGGTGAAAAATCGAGCTTGGCATCGAACCAGGGCTTCACGGTGTGCTGGTCGGTCGAAACGACGTCCATTAGGTGGTTGGCTTCCAGCGAGCGCACGTGGCTGGAGAAAACATCTGCCGCAATTCGTTGATCAGTGGAAGGTTCGCGAAGAGGGGCGGTCAACTGCCAACCGCTCAGAGAAAATAAAACGAATACCGCAACTGCTCCCGCCCATCGGAAGACGCGCAGCGACCGCCATTGAATCCCACTCTCTCGAACTTCCACATCCGCTTTCGCCGATGCGCGTAAGGATGATTGGATTCGGTCCCGCAAAACTGCCGGTGCGACATAAGCCAGCGAGCTCCGCCGGAGTACCGCGCGTACTCCCTGCTGGTCTTCCAATTTGTGTGCGCAAGCGGGGCAATCCTTCAGGTGGGTCTCCATCTCGATCGTGCGCACCAAATCGAGCTCACCATCCATGTAGCCGGGAATGAAGCGTTGTGTTAGGTCACAGCTCACTTCAGAACCTCCTACTGAACTCGACGGTCAGCGAGTGGCGTAATCGCGTTCGCGCCCGCGCTAATCGGGACATTACGGTGCCTAGAGAAACCGACGTAACGTCGGCGATTTCCCTGTACGACATTCCTTCCATCTCGCGCAGCACGAGCGCTTCACGGAATACATCCGGCAGGTCTTCAAGCGCATGATTCACTGTTTCTTTCTCAGCGGCGGTCAAAGCTTGAACCTCAGGATCAGTGCTGCCACAGACTTCGGAACTGTGAATCTCTTCATCGAACTCAGTCGAATCGGAGTGCCGATTCTTGTGCAACCATGTATAGCAAGTGTTTCGCACGATTGTCAGCAACCATGCCCGCGCACTCCCACCTTGATATCGGTCGAAGAAACGGAAGGCGCGCAAACACGCTTCCTGCGCCACGTCCTGGGCGTCCTGGTCGTTTCGCGTCAGCCAACGTGCCAGGTTGTACGCTGCGTCCAGATGAGGCAGGACAGTTTGCTCGAAGCGTTCGCGTCTCTCGGTATCCGACATCTTAGTGTGTTTCCGTAGTCCGTCAGCTATCCGACTCTAAGACCACAGCCCCTCCCTTTTTATTCCCGATGACAGGAAACGCCGTCTGTCAGGAATAGGTGGACTCAAAGGGCGGCGAGCGCTTAGTTATAAAAAGTTTTCGTTAGCGAGTCGGGAATAAAACGACCGTGGCGGCGGTCAGTCAGAGCAAGGAGAAACAAAATGAACAATCGAAAAACTTTCGTCACCCTGGGATCTTTACTCGCATTCCTCATCCTGCTGCCTTCTGCACGGGCAGCCGAAAACGATCAGGCTCTCAAGCTTACCTTCAATCGGCAGGTCCAAATTCCCGGACGCGTTTTGCCTGCGGGAACCTACTGGTTCATGCTAGATGACAACTTCGGTTCCCGTAATATCGTCGAGATTTTCAACTCTGACCGATCCACGCTGTACGCGAGGGTATTTACCAACAATGCCGAGACCCTCACGGCGGCCAACGAAACTACGATCACGTTTGCGGAACGCGAACAATTGGAACCCGAGACGATCTTGTCCTGGTTTTATCCCGGGCGAACCTCAGGCCATCAATTCGTATACTCCCATGCGGAAGAACAAAAGCTTGCACAGGCCAAGCAACACACAGTGATGGCCAAGGTGCAAAGCAAGCGTCAGGCCGCGATAGCTGGTGACTAAAAGCAAACCGCGCAATTCCGACCATCAAATCGCTGGCGGTGGCGAGATGCCACCGCCCGCGAGAACGGTCCCAACTGAGATGAAACGACCGAAAGTATTGATGAATTGAATCCCCGCAATTTCACTGCACTTCTCCCGAGGGCCGATAGTTTTTCGCTGTAAAACTTGAAACACAGTGCGTCACCTCGCCTTACCAACCTGGGGTCACATCGGACGGAGTCCAAATTGCTTCTAGATTCTTCTAGAAACTTCCCCGCAAAGCTTCGGCAATCCTAGGGCGGGAAGAAGCTTCGAGCGTTTGGCCAACGAGAAAGCAGGAGAAGTCGCTTGTAGCGACAAGACGATTATCCAAATCCCGCAATTCGAACTTTGGCAGTCTTGTCGCCACCTGCGACCTTATTTTTCGGTTTCCAGTGGCAGTTCCCGCCCTCAATTACAGCTCGCGCTTGGCCTCGTCTGCCTCTTCTGCCAAATGGAGGAGCAGTTGAAGGAATTCTTTGGGCTGACCGATGAAAAGACCATCAGCAATAAATCCGTTAATGGCGCCCGTTGCGTCTAGCTGCCCGGGACCTGTGGGACGAATAATCGCACACTCTGGCAGGCCTTTGATGAAGTCAGTTGGCTCGGGCATGATCAGGTTCGCCTGGAGCGATTCGGGTTGGCCTAGAGCGAGGTTTATAAACGTCAGCGAGCCGCCAGCCTGATTGTCTGTTAATGCAACCGCGTTGCCTGCTTTGTCATGCCAAACCTGGAAGTGCATGATCTCCGACCCACCGATACTGATGGTGATTCGCAACACTTCCGGACTAGACACTCGCTGGCTGAGAGTGGCGTAAAGGCTGGTGCCGGCTTGCTCGATAAAGCCAAAGTGAAATCCAGCAGTGTTCGCAATAGCTTGGATATGGTTCGGGTCGTTCAGGTCGTTTTGAGATGTGGGAATTGCTGGATGCTGTCCGGCAGCCAAACTCGGGACAGCTTGTGGAAACGTGGCGCCAAAATCAGGGTTCTCCTTGCTTCGATAACGAGTCCACCAAGTCGTGTCCACACTGAGCTGCTTCAGATTCGTGAGCCGCCCGGTTTGCGTGACTCCTGGCACTGTGCTTGGGGATAAGGTTGCAAATTTGCCCAAGTCGACCGGCTTCTGAGCCTTGGATTTCAAATACGCCGTGAGGAATGCGACATGGCTGATTTCATCGTCCGTGTTGTCGGAGATGTACTGCGGCATGTCGCCATCAAGCTGTTGAAGAGCGTTGATGTACGGTTGAC
>Ga0070766_10001184_pt1 | contig 12507 bp, 10 predicted proteins | sample HubBroMetageWFT6_FD_69782 | JGI IMG/M metagenome (GOLD analysis project Ga0070766, IMG submission 69782) | Warmed and freeze-thawed soil microbial communities from the Hubbard Brook experimental Forest, New Hampshire - Hubbard Brook CCASE Soil... | ecosystem: Environmental > Terrestrial > Soil... | reverse complement strand
GGAAGTGCTGCGACGGTGCGCCGGCTCCGGGGTCACGGTGACCATGATCGGAGCGGGCAGCAACACCCTCATCAGCGACGATGGCATCGATGGACTCGTGGTTCGCCACAACGATCGCAGGCTCCGCATTGTCGACGATCACACCGTCGAGCTCGGCGCGGGCTGCATGATGCCGCGCGTGGCCTTGGACTGCGCGTCGCGGGGACTCGCCGGCGTCGAGTTCGGCATCGGCGTCCCCGGGACGTGCGGCGCCAGCGTGTACGGCAACGCCGGCGCGTTCGGAACCGAGATCGCCGATGTGCTCGTCGACTGCACGTCGCTGGAACCGAGCGGGACGCCGGTGACGCTCAGCGCCGACGCGTGCGACTTCGGATACCGCCACTCTCGTTTCAAGGACGACCTCCGCGCCAACGCGATCGTGAGCGCGCGACTCCGCGTGCACGCAGACGACCCCGCCAAGGTCCGTGAGCGGACCGACTCGATACAGGCGGAACGAAAGGCGTCCCAGCCATACGGGATTCGCAGCCTCGGCAGCGTTTTCAAGAATCCTCCCGGCGACAAGGCCGGACGGCTCATCGAGGCTGCGGGGTTGAAGGGTCGCCGATCCGGTGGCGCCCAGATCTCCCCAAAGCACGCCAATTTCATCGTCAACATCGACCATGCAACCGCCGCGGATGTCCTGCACCTCGTCGGCGTCGCGCACGACGCCGTGCAGGAGCGGTTTGGGGTTGACCTCGAGCGCGAGATCATCGTGCTGGGTGGCCGCGCGACGGGTGAGCAGCGTGCCTGAACGGGTCAGGGTTGGCGTGTTCTTCGGCAGCCGCTCGGTCGAGCACGAGGTGTCGGTGATCACCGCACAGCAGGCGATGGCGGCGATGCCCGCGGATCGATTCACAGCGGTGCCCGTCTACATCGCGAAGTCCGGAGCCTGGTACACCGGCGACCAGCTGCTCCAGCTCGAACGGTACAAGGACATCGACCGGCTGATCGCCGCGGCGACGAGGGTCACGATGCGCCCGGATCCCACCAGCGGGGGCGAGCTCATGGAGGTCGACGCGCGCCGCGGTCTGCTCGGCGGGGCGGCTCGCGCGGTTGCTCGCTTCGACGTTGCGATGCCGCTCGTTCACGGGTCCAACGGTGAGGACGGCACGCTGCAGGGATTCTTCGAGCTTGCCGAACTCCCGTACTGCGGATGCGACGTCGCGTCGGCCGCGGTGAGCATGGACAAACGCCTGTCGCGGACGACACTGCGCGGCGCGGGCATTCCGGTGCTCGACGACGTGATGGTGTCGCGCGCGAAGTGGACGGACGGCGTGGACACGGTCTGTGCGCAGCTCGCGCGCCGACCCGGGTTTCCCATGTATGTCAAGCCGCGCCGGCTCGGGTCGAGCATCGGTGTCGCGCGTGTCGAGACCGATGCGGAACTGCGGGACGCGCTCGAGGTCGCTTTCGGTTACGACACCTCGATTCTCGCCGAGCCCGCTCAGGACGCAAGCATCGAGATCAACTGCTCGGTGCTCGGATGGGGTGACGATCTGCAGGTGTCGGTGTGCGAACAACCGGTGAGCAGCGGGACGCTCAGCTATGCCGACAAATATCTCAGCGGGGCCAAGACCAAGAGCGGGGCGAAAGCGCCCGCGGGCGGGATGAAGAGCTCGCAGCGGCTCATCCCCGCGCCGATTTCCGACTCATTGACCAGACGCATCCAGGAAACCGCGATGGCGTCGTTTCGCGCCATCGGCGCCGCGGGGGTGACTCGGGTCGATTTCCTGGTCTCGCCGGAACAGGACTCATTCGTCGTCAACGAGCTCAACACCCTGCCGGGTTCACTGTCGTTCTACCTCTGGGAAGCCTCGGGGATGGGCTTCGACACGCTCCTGACCCGCCTCATCGAGATGGCGATGGCGCGTCATCGCGAGCAGCAGGCAACCACGTCATCGATCGACACGTGGCTGCTCACCGGTCGGCCGGGCTGAACGGCCACCCGAGTCGGGATGGGGCGTCCACGGCCGGGCCCGCGGGAGAGGTCCCTCCCGCCGCGTTGGAGGACCGCGGCAGCGGCGATCCGCTCCTGCTCCTGCACGGCTGGGGCGTGTCGTCGGAACTCTTTGCGCCCATCCTCGACGTCCTGGGGACGGGCCGGCGCCTGATCGTGCCGGACCTGCCCGGGTTCGGCGCCACGGCCGAACCCGAGGCACCCTGGTCGGTGCACGACTACGCCGCCTGGTGCGTCGCGCTCCTCGATCGCCTCGGGATCGAGACGTGCGACCTGATCGGCCACTCCAACGGCGGACGGATCGGCATCGCCCTGGCCGCGAACTACCCGGGACGGGTGCGCAGGATGGTGCTGGCCGGAAGCGCCGGTATCCGGCCGCGGCGAACATGGCTCGGAGCGATCCGGGTACGTTGGTACAAGGTGCTCCGGGCGTTCGAGCGGTCGGCGGCATTGCCCACCGCGCTGCGCCGGGCCGCCGGTCGCAACGCGGATCAGCGCGGGTCCGCTGACTATCGGGCGGTGTCCGGGGTCATGCGCGGCACGCTCGTCCGCCTGGTCAACGAAGACCTCCGAGGGCTGCTGCCCAATCTGCACCTGCCGGTGCTGCTCATCTGGGGGGATCAGGACGGCGAGGCTCCGCTCGACGACGGCCGGCTGATGGAACGCCTCATCCCGGACGCGGGGCTGGTGGTCTTCGAGGGCGCAGGCCACTTCGCGTATCTCGAACAGCCGGGGCGCTTCTGCCGGATCGTCGACGTCTTCCTTCGCGACGAGCAGGTGAGGGGCACCGCATGAGCCCACTCGTCGGCCCATTGGTCGCCGCGGCGGCGATCGTCTGGCTGATCCTGATCTTCCGGATCGTTCTCGTCGCAGCGCGAATGTTCCAGATCGAGGAATACGAATCGGTGCGGTTTCTGCGCTGGGGGCTCACTCGCGAATGGCTGGCCCATCGCACAGTGTGGCTCGGGCTGCTGGTCGGAGCCGTCGCGCTGAGTGTCGCCGCAATCCTGCCCGCGGGTCGCCCGGTCGCCATCGCCGTTGCCTGGCTGGTGTCGGCCGCGGCAGCGCAGTTCACCTGGCGATGGACATCGCCGAAACGGCCGTTGGTGATGACCGCGCGGATGCGCCGGCTGCTCATCGCCGGTGGTTTCCTCGCGGTGCTTCTCGCCGCGGGGCTCGCACTCGGCATCGTCGCCCTGCACCCGATCGTCTCGGTGATCCTCGTGCTGATCGCGGCCGGCCTGGTCACCGGCCTGAGCGAGATCCTCCTGGTTGCTGCCAATGTCGTCACCAAGCCGGCAGAGTCGCGCATCCGCCGTCACTACCTCGCGCTTGCGTCGGAGCGCATCCGGATGGTGGACCCCGTGGTGGTCGCCGTGGCCGGCAGCTTCGGCAAGACGAGCACCAAGCAAATCCTCGCTCAGCTGCTGCAGCCGTACGTGAACACCCTGCCGACGCGAAAGAGCTTCAACACCCTGATGGGCGTGAGCCGAGTGATCAACGAGGACCTCACGCCGGAGAACCGGATCTTCATCGTCGAGATGGACGCCTACGCGCCGGGAGAGATCGCCGCGATCAGCGACCTCGTGCACCCGCGCGTGGCGATCATCACCGCCATCGGGCCGCAGCACATGGAGCGCTTCGGCAGCCTGGACCGCATCGCCGGCGCGCTCTACGAGGTCGCGAGCGCGCTCCCGGCCGACGGCACGTTGATCCTCTACACGGGAGACGAGTCGGGGGTGGCGGTGGCGCAGCGAGCGCGCGCGGAGCAGCGGCGCCTGATCCGGTACGCGCTCGCGACTGACGGTGACGCGGTCGACGCCGACGTGGTCGCATCAGCGATCCGCATCGACTCACACGGCGCGACCTTCCGCTGGCGGTGGGAATCCGAAGGCCTGGACCGCGAGGTGGCGATTCCGCTGCTCGGCCGCCACCAGGTGGCCAACGTGAGCGCGGCATTCGTTGCCGTCGTCACCCTCGGCTACTCGATCGACGAAGCGATCAACGCCGCCGCCTCGCTGGAACAGGTCGAGCATCGCCTCCAGGTGATGGCGAGCGCCGGCCCGCTGACGGTGATCGATGACTCATACAACGCCAACCCGGTCGGCGTGCACAACGGTCTGGAGGTGCTCGCCGCCATGAGCGGAGCGCACAAGTTCCTGATCACGCCGGGCCTGGTCGAGCTCGGCAGCGTGGAGGACGACGAGAACCGGCGTTACGGCGAGCACGCCGCGAAGGTGTGCGACCACGTGATCGTCATGTCAGCGAAGACGAGTGCGGCATTGTGCGCCGGTTTGCGCGAGGGCGGCATGAGCGACGACAGCATCCATGTCGTCGAAACCCTCGATGACGCGACCAGGCTGCTCCAGAGCCTGTCGCGCCCCGGGGACGTGGTCCTGTTCGCCAATGATCTTCCCGACACCTACATGCCGGTCGCCCGCGCGGCTCGGACATAGAGCGGTCACGCCGGCGCTGCCTGGGAGATAATCGCCGCGGCCCCGTGCGGCCGCCGCGTCTCAGTCAACGTCTCACTCAACGTCCCAGCCTGCGAACATGCAACGTCCCCACCGCACCGAGCACGTCCTGTGAGCACCGGGGTGCTCGACGAGCGCGCGCATCACCTCGCCCTCGTTCGTGCCCAGGCAGCCCTGATCGCGGATTCGTCTCGACCGTTGCGCCGGCTTGTGCTCAGCCCTGGGACCAAGCTCGCCTCGTCGCCTCGCAAGCGGCGCCACGCGCGCCGCGGGCCGCCCCCGCCGCCGCGCGTCGCCAGGTGGCACTTTTCGTGGAAACGGCGTCTCATCGCGGCCGCCGCGCTGACGCTGCAGGTCGGCCTGCTGGTTCTGGCACTCACCCTTCCGGGGTTCCAGGTGCGGCAGGTCACCGTGGTCGGCACGCATCTCATCACCACCGGCGCCGTGGTCGCCGCTGCGGAGGTGCCTGAGCAGAGCATCTTCACCATCAACGGCGCGGCGATCCAGGGTCGCGTCCAGGCACTCCCCTGGGTGGCGAGCGCGGTGGTCTCCACCGAGCTCCCCGCCACCGTGCAGATCTCGATCGTCGAACGCGCGCCCATGCTCCGCATCCGTCGCGACGGTGCCGACACGCTGGTGGCCTCCGACGGTGCGACGCTTCCCGGAGCCGACGCAACGCCGGCCGCGCGAACCGGTATCCCGGTCCTCATCGACGACCGCGTCGGATCGGCACAGCCGGTCAACGCAACGCTCGTGGAGCTGCTCAGCTCCATCGCGCGTCGCTTCCCGCCGGTCTTCGGCTGCTCGGTGGCCGCGTACCTCTGGGGAGCGGACGATGTCGTGAGCCTCTGGACGAGCACGGGATGGCGCGCCATCCTCGGCCACCTCGACACCCAGGATTCGCTGCGGGGGCTCCCAGCCCAAATCGAAACGCTCGCAGCGCTCAAGGGTCGGATGAATTTCGTCAGACCGAGCTTCGGCTATATCGATATCGAAGCGCCGGCGTACCCGGTGAGTGGCGGCCATCCGGGCCTCCCGGCCGAGGTGACGGCGGCGCTCCTTCCGGTCGCTCCCGAGATCCAGCCGCCGCCCGCGGCCTCCTCCGTGGCGCCGCCGACGGCACCGCCCACGCCGCGCCCGACGCCGACACCGACGGCGCCGCCGACCGGGAGCCCGTCATCCGGGATCACCCTGATCACGCCGGCGGCCACCACGCCCAAACCGTCGCCGTAGCGGATCTAGCGGACGCGGTCCCAGGGGCGCGCGGCGCGCAACGCGGAGAGGATCGCCCGGGTCGCCGGTGAGCGATTCATCGTGAAGAAGTGCACGCCGGGCGCGCCGCCGGCGAGCAGCTCGGCGCACTGCAGGGTCGACCAGGCAACTCCCAATTGGAGCACCGCATCGGGGTCGTTCTCGCGCGAGCGCAGTGCGTCGAGGAGCGGCTCGGGGATCGACGCGCCGATTTTCGACGTGAACCGCCGGATCTGGCCGACGTTGGTCACCGGCATGATCCCCGGAATGATCGGCACGGTCACGCCGGCAACCCGCGCTCTCGCGACAAAGTCGAAATACATCCGGTTGTCGAAGAAGAGGTTCGTGATCAGGTAGCTGGCGCCCGCATCGGCCTTGCGCTTCGCGGAGCGCACGTCCTCGTCGCCATCCGCCGATTCGGGATGCTTCTCGGGGTAGCAGGCCCCTCCGACACAGAAGCCGTAGTCGGCCGTGATCAGCTCCATGAGCTCGCTGCTGTGCGCGAGCCCGCCAACCGTGGCAACGAAGCGCTCGTCGCCTTCGGGAGGATCGCCGCGCAGGGCGAGCACGTTGTCGATTCCGCCGTCACGAAGCCCATCGAGGATGGAGCGGAGGTCGTCGACGGTCGCGTCGACAACGGTGAGATGCGCGACCGGTTCGATGTCGAGCTCTCGACGGATGCGCGTCACCAGTTCGACGGTGCGGGTGCGCACCGAGCCGCCGGCACCGTAGGTGACCGACACGAATGTCGGCTCGAGCTCACGCAGGTGCGAGATCGCCTCGAACAGCTGGCGCACCCCATCGTCGGTCTTCGGCGGGAAGAACTCGAACGAGAAGACGGGCTGACGGCGGTCTTCGAGGACGGTGTCGAGACGCATGGTCAACACCATGCTACGGTCCCCGAAATGCTTGCGGTGTATGCGTCTGCCGTGGGAGGCGAGAACCCGCTGGCCAATCTGACCGTCGGCGAGCTGCCGGCACCGGTGCCGCGGCCGGGCTGGGCCCTCGTGAGGGTGCGCGCCGCGTCCCTCAACCACCACGACATCTGGACGCTCCGCGGCGTCTCGTCGGCACCCGTGACCCCGCCGCACATCCTGGGCTGCGACGCGGCCGGCGAGGTCGAGGCGTACGGCGGCGAGCCGCCGTCCGGTGCACCGGCGGTGGGTGCGAGGGTCGTGGTGTATCCGATCGTCACCTGTGGGCATTGCGCGGCCTGCCTCGCCGACGACCCCCTGAGCTGTCGGTCGTTCCGCATGCTCAGCGAGGGCTCTCTCGCCGGCGCGCTCGCCGAGTACGTCGAGATCCCGGCGGCGAATCTTGTGGCGCTGCCCGACCAGGTCAGCCTCGCCGATGCCGCATGCCTGCCCACCGCATACCTGACCGCGTACCGGGCGCTCTTCGTGCGCGCCGGCCTGCGACCAGGGATGAGCGTGCTCGTGCAGGGAGCGAGTGGCGGCGTCGCGACCGCGTGCATCCTGCTCGGCAGACTGGCCGGCATCACCGTCTACGCGACGTCGCGCGACGAGGCCAAGCGGACACTCGCCGTCGACCTCGGCGCCGAGGCAGCGTTCCCGGTGGAACGACAGACCGCACGCGCCGTCATCGGCGCCACCGGAGGGGTGGGAGTCGACGCCGTGGTCGACACCGTCGGCGAGCCCACCTGGGATCTGAGCCTGCGCGCGGTGAAGCCGGGGGGCGTGGTCGTGGTTCCGGGGGCGACCGGAGGCGCCAACCCTCCCGCGCAGCTCAACCGGATCTTCTTCCGGAGCGTCACCATCGCGGGAACCACCATGGGGACGCGCGGTGAGCTGCGCCGGCTCGTCGATCTGATCGCCACCGGCGCACTCCGCCCGCTGGTCGGCTCAACCCATCCGCTCCGCGACGCCGCGGCGGCGTTCGCGGAGATGGCGGCCGGGGATCTGCGCGGGAAGATCATCCTCGAGGCCTGAGCGCCGCTGTCGGACCGCCCGGTGCAGCGCGATCTGGACGGGACCGCGGATTCCGCTCATTCGGCGTCCGGGAGCGTAGACGCGATGGACCAGCGGTGTTACGGTTGCGCAGCTTCAGCGGTCCGGTCGGACCGCGGCGCACAGGGCCTCGTCCAGAAGGTGCAGTGGCGAGGCCCTGTGCGCGTCTCCGGGATTGTCGGAGACGAGCAATCCGGGTCCCGGTGGACCGGGCCTTGACGCGTCCCTCGCCTCTCAATGACAACCAACATGTTGTGGCATACTGGGCCCGCGAACCCAGCATCTTGCGGTTTTGCGCCTAAAACCCCTTGAACGGCGCACCCGCGACGGCTACACTCGGAGACCGATACAGTGACCCGTCCTCGCCGCGTCTTTGCACTCGATCTCGGAACCACCAAAGTCTGCTGCGCGGTAGCAGACCTTGAGACCACCGGTCTCCGAGTCCTGGGTGTCGGCATGGTGGCGTCCCGGGGGGTTCGCAAGGGGGCGGTCGTCGAGATCGACCGGGCTGCCGAGGCGGTTGCCGAGGCGGTGGATATGGCAGAGCAGATGTCCGGCGTCGCGATTGATTCCGCCGTGGTGGGGATCGCCGGCGGGCACATCACGTCGCAGAACAGCCGCGGCGTGGTTGCCGTCGAGGCCGGCCATCGCGAGGTCCGCGACCAGGACGTGCATCGTGCCATCGACGCAGCCCGCGCGGTGAGCGTTCCGTCCGAGCGCCGCATCGTGCACGTGCTGCCGCAGCAGTTCACGATCGACGGACAGGAGGGCGTGCGCGATGCCATCGGCATGGCGGGCAACCGACTCGAAGTCGACGCGCACATCATCACCGGCGCCAACACCGCGATTCAGAACGTCGTCAAGGTCGTGCACAAAGCCGGCCTCAACGTCGACGACATGGTGTTGCAGGTGCTCGCATCCGCCGAAGCCGTGGTCACCGAGGACGAGATCGAGCGAGGTGTCGTCGTGGTCGACGTCGGTGGTGGCACCAGCGATATCGCGGTGTTCGCACGCGGCAGCATCGTGCACACCAGCGTTATTCCCGTTGGGGGCAACCACGTCACCGCCGACCTCGCCGTCGGCCTGCGCTGTGACCTCGAGACCGCCGAAACGGTGAAGCGAAACTTCGGTCACTGTCTGCAACTCACCTTGCCGGCCGACGCGGAGGTGACCTTGACACCGATGGGCTACGACGAGCCGGTCGGTGTGCCGCAACGGTATCTCGCCGAGATCATCGGCCCGCGCGCCCGCGAGATGGCGTCGTTGATCGCGGCCGAGGTGGAGCGAGCCGGGCCGCTCGGCATGTTCCCGGGCGGCATCGTGATCACCGGCGGCGGGGCGCTGCTGCGCGGATTCGCCGAGGTGGTGCAGCAGCAGACCAACCTCCCGGCGCGCGTCGCCGCACCCCAGGGCCTGCAGGGCATGAACGACGAGATCCGCGGACCCAACCACGCGACGGTCGTCGGTCTGCTGCGCTGGGGAGCCAGGAGCAACCTCGGACGCAAACCCTCGCGCTCCAATGGCAAGCACCCGGACGGCGCCGCGGCCGGGGCCAAGTTCTCGAGGTGGTTTCGTGACCTCTTTTGATCACCTGCGCACGCATGGCCTCGACCAGCCGGGTGATGCCCTGGCCCGCCGGAAATCGTCACCGAACTCGCCCCCAACAGGACAGACCACAACCCAACGCGAGGAGATAGTCATGGCAGACCTCGACCGGACTCTGGACGGCAATGCCCGCATCCGCGTCGTGGGGGTCGGCGGCGGCGGCAGCAATGCCGTGAACCGCATGATCCGCAGCAACCTCAAGGGCGTTGAGTTCATCGCGATCAACACCGATCACCAGGCCCTCAGCTCGTCGTCCGCGCATCTCAAGATCCGCATCGGCGGCAAGCTGACCCGCGGCCTCGGCGCCGGCGGTGATCCTCAGAAGGGACAGGACGCGGCCGAGGAGTCGCGTGACGAGCTCACCAAGGCGCTGGCCGACAGCGACATGGTCTTCATCACCGCGGGCATGGGCGGTGGCACCGGCACCGGAGCGGCACCGATCATCGCGGAGATCGCGCGCGAGACCGGAGCCCTGACCATCGGCGTGGTGACCAAGCCCTTCCGCTTCGAGGGCCTGCGCCGTCAGAAGTCGGCCGAAGAGGGCATCGCCAACCTCCAGGGTCGCGTCGACACGCTGATCACCATCCCGAATGAGCGCCTGATGCAGGTGGTCGACAAGAAGACGCCGATCGGTGACGCGTTCAAGGTTGCCGACGACGTGCTCCGCCAGGGCGTGCAGGGCATCAGCGATCTGATCGTCTTCCCCGGACTCATCAACCTCGACTTCGCGGACGTGAAGACGATCATGCAGGGCCAGGGTCAGGCGCTCATGGGCATCGGATTCGGCAGCGGCGACACGCGTGCCGCCGATGCCGCCAAGGACGCGGTGGCGAGCCCCCTGCTCGAGACCACCATCGCAGGCGCCAAGGGCATCCTGCTCAACGTCACCGGCGGTCCCGACCTGACCCTCTACGAGGTCAACGAGGCGGCGCAGCTGGTGAGCGAGTCGGCGGATGCCGACGCGCAGATCATCTTCGGCACGGTCATCGACGAGCACATGAAGGGCGAGGTGAAGATCACCGTGATCGCCACCGGGTTCACCGGGCAGATCGATGTCATCGGCACGCTCAGCTACGAGCCGTCGGCACGCCCCATGGTCTCCGAGCAGCGGCAGCCGGCGTTCACGGTCGGCGGCAAGCCAACCGGACCGTACAGCGTTGACGACCTCGACATCCCCGCGTTTCTGAGGGACCGTCGGTAGGTTTGGGGCACGTGCGGCTCCGGCCCATCGCGCGGCCGGCCGGAGCCGCACCCAAACCTCCAGGGGGCAGCAGGTGAAGTGCCCGTTCTGCGGCGAGACGGACATCAAAGTGGTCGACTCGCGCGACTCCGAGACCGGTGAGGCGATCCGCCGGCGCCGGGAATGCCTCGGCTGCGGCAAGCGTTTCACCACGTATGAGCGCGTCGAGGTGCCGCCGCTCTACGTGGTCAAGAAGGACGGCAGACGCGAGGAGTTCAGTCGCGCCAAGTTGCTCTCCGGTTTGGTCATGGCCTCGAAGAAGACGCGCCTTGCCCCGGCGAACCTCGAGCTGATGGTCGCGGAGATCGAGAACGCCCTGCGCAGCCGGAACATCTCGGAGGTCTCGAGCCCCGAGGTGGGTAGCATGGTGATGTCACGATTGCGCGAGATCGACGAGATCGCCTACATTCGGTTCGCTTCGGTGTATCGATCGTTCAAAGACGCCCAGGAGATGCGCGCGACCATCGAGGACGTGCTGGCGCACCCGCCCGGCACTCGCCCGGACACAGCCCGCCGTAAGCGCAAGCGTCGCGACACGGAGGGCCGCGAACTACCCCTCGACCTGGGTAAGTGAGGCGCTGTGGAAGCGGTGCCGCCGGTGGCGAACCGGCTCGCGCGAGTTCGTGCCCGGATCACGGCTGCCGCGCTGCGTTCGGAGCGTGACCCGAGCGACGTGCGCCTGATCGCCGTCAGCAAAGGGATGCCCGCAGCCCGAGTCGATGCGGCGATTGACGCAGGCGTCGAGGACATCGGCGAAAACCGGATCCAGGAGGCAGCCGACAAACAGCTGGAGGTGCGCAACGCCGCCAGGTGGCACCTCATCGGCCATCTGCAGACCAACAAGGCCGCACGCGCCGCCGCGCTCTTCGATTTCGTGCACTCGGTTGACAGCCTGCGCGTCGCGGACGCGCTGTCGACACACCGACCACCTGGGCGCGATCCCATCGGCGTGCTCCTCGAGGTCGAATTGACAGGGCTGCCAACGCGTTACGGCGTCGCTGAATCTGATGTGGAGGCCGTGGTGCAGCAACTGGTCAACGTACCGGCGATCCACCTCATGGGACTGATGACCATCGCTCCTTTTTCCGACGACCCCGAGGACGCCCGCGCATCGTTCGTGCGGCTCCGGCACATTCGCGACCACATGGAGCACGCCACCGGCTGGGCTCTCCCGGAGTTGAGCATGGGCATGAGCAACGACTTCGAGATCGCAATCGAAGAGGGCGCCACCATGGTGCGAGTCGGCCGGGCAATCTTCGGCGAGCCGATGGCTTAGCAGCTCGCGACTCTTCGAGAGCGAACGATCTGCCGGTATCCTTGGGGCGATGCCCAGGTATTCAGCCGTCAGCGCCCGCGCGGGTTTTCCCGAGGCGGAACTCGAGATCCTCGATCTCTGGCAACGCACCCACGTCTTTGAGCGCAGCCTCGCGATGCGGCGCAACGCGCCGCCGTACGTGTTCTACGAGGGGCCGCCCACAGCCAATGGGCTGCCCGGTCTTCACCACGTCCTCGCCCGGTCGTACAAGGACGTGTTCGCGCGCTACAAGCAGATGACCGGGTACTCGGTGGCGCGCAAGGCCGGATGGGACACCCACGGCCTCCCGGTCGAGCTCGAGGTAGAGCGCGCGCTGAAGATCAGCGGCAAGCAGCAGATCGAGGAATACGGTATCGCGGAGTTCAACGCGCGGTGCAAGGCGTCGGTGAACGAGTACATCGATCAGTGGCGCGAGATGAGCGAGCGTCTGGGATTCTGGCTCGACTTCGATCATCCGTACCGCACCCACGACGGCACGTACATCGAATCGGTGTGGTGGAGCCTCAAGGAACTCTGGGAGCACGAGATGCTCTACCAGGGCTACAAGGTCACTCCGTACTGCCCGCGCTGCCAGACCACGCTGTCGTCGCACGAGCTGAGCCAGGGGTATCGCGAGGACACACCCGATCCGTCTGTGTACGTCAAGTTCCGGCTCAACG
>Ga0070766_10001183_pt1 | contig 12508 bp, 11 predicted proteins | sample HubBroMetageWFT6_FD_69782 | JGI IMG/M metagenome (GOLD analysis project Ga0070766, IMG submission 69782) | Warmed and freeze-thawed soil microbial communities from the Hubbard Brook experimental Forest, New Hampshire - Hubbard Brook CCASE Soil... | ecosystem: Environmental > Terrestrial > Soil... | reverse complement strand
GCAGCATGAGTTCCAGAATCCCTGGGCAGTTGCGGCTTACGTCATCGGCATCACCGCGGCATCGTGGCACTTCGCCTACGGCGTATGGCTCTTCGCCGCCAAGTGGGGCATCACCGTCGGCGACCGGGCGCGCAAACGTTTCGGTTACTTGTGTCTCGGTCTCGCGGTTGCGCTCATCGCGATCGGATTGGTCACAATCCGCGCCTTCATCAGCGCACCCCTGGCGCCGGAGCCGACTCCGGTACAGACGTTTGAAACTACTTCGTTGCATTAATTGAGGCGGCCGCAGCTGCCAATTGAAGTTGCGTATATATCATCATGGCTCATCCTAAGATCATCGTAGTAGGTGGTGGACTGGCCGGACTCTCAGCCACCATCAAGATTGCCGAGATGGGAGGCCACGTTGACCTCTTCTCTATCGTCCCGGTCAAGCGGTCTCACTCGGTCTGCGCCCAGGGCGGCATCAACGCCGCCAAAAACCTCAAGGGCGAGGGCGACTCAACCTGGCAGCACTTCGACGACACGGTGTACGGCGGAGACTTCCTCGCGAACCAGCCACCCGTCAAGTTGATGTGCGATATGGCGCCGGGCATCATCGACCTGCTCGACCGCATGGGCGTGCCCTTCAACCGCACTCCCGAAGGCGTGCTCGACTTCCGCCGCTTCGGCGGGACGCTCTACAACCGCACCGCGTTCGCCGGCGCCACCACCGGGCAGCAGCTTCTTTATGCGCTCGACGAGCAGGTGCGCCGCTACGAAGCCGAAGGCAAAGTCACCAAATACGAAGGCTGGGAGTTCCTCTCAGCAGTGCTGGACGAGAATCGCGTTTGCCGCGGCATCTGCGCCATGGATCTGCGCGGCATGGAAGTCGTCACCTTCCCCGCCGAGGCCGTCATCATCGCGACAGGCGGCAACGGGGCCATCTTCGGCAAGTCCACCAACTCGGTGGTCTGTACCGGTTCGGCGCAGTCGGCTCTCTACCAACAGGGTGCTTATTACGCTAACGGCGAGTTCATCCAAGTACACCCGACCTGTATTCCGGGCGAAGACAAGCTGCGCCTTATGTCCGAATCGGCCCGCGGCGAAGGTGGCCGCGTATGGGTACCAAGAACTCAGGGCGACAAGCGGGATTTCAAGAGCATCCCCGAAAGCGATCGCTGGTACTTCCTCGAAGAGTGGTACCCGAAGTACGGCAACCTCGTACCGCGTGACATCGCTACGCGCGCCATCCATAAGGTCGTGTTCGAGCACCACCTCGGCATCGACGGCTCGCCGATGGTCTACCTCGACCTGACGCACATCGACCGCGCGACGCTTGACCGCAAGCTCGAAGGCATCCTCGAAATCTACGAGAAGTTCGTGGGCGACGATCCTCGCGATGTGCCCATGAAGATCTTCCCCGGCATGCACTACACCATGGGCGGACTGTGGGTGGACTTCGACCAGAAAACGAACATCCAAGGTCTGTACGCGTGCGGCGAGGCCGACTACTCGATTCACGGCGCGAACCGCCTGGGCGCGAACTCGCTTATGTCGTGTATCTACGGCGGATTCATCGCCGGTCCCGGCGCAGTGCAGTACGCCCGCAACGTCATCAAGAGCGGCCACACGCCCAGTCATAACATTTACGAGTCCGAAAAGAAGCGTCAGCAGGAAATCAACAGCCGCTTGATGAACAACGATGGCACCGAAAACCCGTTCCTGCTGTGGCGCGAGTTGGGTGACACCATGACCAAGAACTGCACGGTCATCCGCTACAACAAGAGCCTGCAGGAGACCGACGCCAAGCTGGTCGAACTACTGGAGCGCTATCGCCATGTGAATCTGAGCGATCGCACCATGTGGGCCAACACGTCATTCGTATTTGCCCGCCAGCTTTACAACATGCTGCAACTGGCGCGAGTAATTGCGCAGGGCGCGGAGTGGCGCAACGAGTCGCGCGGCGCGCACTACAAGCCCGACTTCCCCGAGCGCGACGACGCCAACTTCCTGAAGACTACGAAAGCGTACTTTGCTGCCGACGCCGACGAGCCCCGTTTCGAATTCGATAGCGTTGACACCTCGTTGATTGTGCCTCGTCCGCGGCGATATGACGCGGCAACATAAATAAAGACGAAAATGGCAAATTCTAAAACCGTACTCATCAAGATCAAGCGCCAAGACAACCCGGACTCCAAACCATATTGGGAGGAGTTCGAGCTTCCCTACCGCCCCGGCATGAACGTTACGTCGTCGCTGATGGACATCGCCGCCAACCCGGTAACCAAGCAGGGCGAGGCGACTACGCCGGTGACCTACGACTCCAACTGTCTTGAGGAGGTCTGCGGCTCCTGCGCCATGCTGATCAACGGGAAGGCCCGCATGGCTTGTTCGGCGCTCATCGACAAACTCGAGCGGCCCGTCCGACTGGAACCGTTCTCTAAGTTCCCCGTGGTGCGCGACCTCGCCGTCGACCGTAGCGTGCTCTTCGAGAATCTCAAGAAGGTGAAGGCATGGGTTCCCACCGACGGAACCTACGACCTCGGTTCGGGTCCCCGTCAAACGGCTGCTGAACAAGAAGAAAACTATCCCCTGTCTCGATGCATTTCATGCTGCTGCTGCATGGAAGCCTGTCCGCAGTTCAACGACAACACTGGCTTCGTCGGCGCGGCCGCAATCTCGCAAGTGCGTCTATTCAACAACCACCCCACCGGCAAATCGTTGAAGGTCGATCGCCTGAAGGCTCTGATGGGCGATGGCGGTATCCAGGAATGCGGCTACGCGCAGAACTGCGTGGAGGTGTGTCCCAAAGACATCCCGCTCACCAAGTCCATCGCCGACGTCGGCGGCCAGGTCATGTGGCAGGCGGTCAAGGACTTGTTCCGAACTTAGATTCTTCCTCGACGGTGCTGAGTTCCCCATCTGGCCCGACTTTGGCTAGGGCGAGGCCTTTCGACTTTGACTCGCGCGCTAGGAGTCGAGGCCGCCGAAGCGGAACGCCGAACACTCCATCATTTACAATCATCGCGAGTCATCTCATCGGGAGTCTCCCAATCTTCATGCGCATACCCGTCCGGGTACTACCATCCGTCTTATTGCTAGTTGCTTTTTCCGTCGCACAAACTCCAGCGCCTGGGACCCCCCAACCTCCTGCGGCCAAACCCGCTGCCACCTCATGGCAATCCATCCACAACTCTGCCCTAATCATCGACACGCACGCTGACACCCCTGGCCGCTTCGTCGACGAGAATTTCGATCTCTCGCATGACGCCGGCAAGGGGTATATGGACTTCAACAAGATCAAGGCTGGCAATCTCGGCGCAGAGTTCTGGTCGATCTGGGTCAATCCCAAAGCCTTCAAAGGACAGGAAATCAAGCGTGCGCTCGACATGATCGACTCTGTCCACGAGCAGGCACGCCGGCATCCCGACAAGATGATGATGGCCTACAGCACCGCTGACATTCTGGCAGCACATCGCCAACACAAGCTTGCCTCCCTCATGGGAGTCGAGGGCGGACACGCACTTCAAGGCGATATTCGCGTGCTTCGCGATTACTACCGCCTCGGCGTACGCTACATGACGCTTACGTGGTCGAACACCAATGAACTCGGCGACTCTAGCGGCGACCTCGACGACAAGAGCGTCGAGCACCACAACGGCATCACCGACTTTGGACGCCAGGTAGTGCGCGAGATGAACCGCATGGGGATGATCGTGGACATATCACATGTCGCAGACCGCACAATGTTCCAGGCCCTGACCACTAGCCGCGCTCCCGTTATCGCGTCGCATTCGTCCGCACGTGCCCTTACCGACGCGCCGCGCAACATGACCGACGACATGCTGGTCGCGCTGGCGCGTAATGGCGGTGTAGCGCAAGTCAACTTCTATTGCGGATTCATTTCACAGAAATGGGTCGACCAGTCACAGAAGCTGGCCGCGGAAAAAGATCCTGATTACGAGAAAGTCCAGTCGCTGTTCATGTCGGAGCGCACGCCGCAAATGACTCAGCAGTTGTACGAAGCAGAAGCCGTGCTGGAGAAGAAGCTGCTGCGCCCGCCGCTCACCGACCTCATCGACCACATTGACCACATGGTAAAGATCGCAGGCGTCGATCACGTGGGCCTCGGTTCCGACTTCGACGGAATCGACTGCTCGCCCCAGGGCCTTGACTCCGTCGCCGACCTGCCGAAGATCACCGAAGCTCTGTACCAGCGGGGCTACAAGGCGGCCGACCTGCAGAAGATTCTGGGAGGCAACTTAATGCGCGTATTCGCAGAGGTCGAAAAAACGGCGAAAGTGATTCAAGCCGAAGAAGCTCATCACGACACGCGCCACGAAGTCGCTCCGGAGGCGCAACCGCACTAACCTGGTGAGAGTCGCACATTGGCAGTGGGAGCAACCATGATCTTTGGTAACCTTGCATTGATTTCGGCCTCGGCTTTTGCGGGAGCTGCTCTCTACGTCACCTTCGCCGAGCAGCCCGCGCGCCTCATGCTCGACGATCAGGCACTGCTTTCAGAATGGAAGCCTTCTTATAAGCGCGGTACGGCGATGCAAGCCCCGCTCGCTCTCGTAGGCTGCATATTCGGGCTGATCGCCTGGTGGCATACCAAAGAGCTTGGCTTTTTAGTTGGCGCCGTTTTGATGATTGCGAACGGGGCGTGGACGCTGCTGGGCATCTTGCCCACGAATAATGCGCTGATGGCGATCGACTCGGCGAACCCAACTCTGCAAACCAGATCACTCATTGTCAAATGGGGCAGCCTTCACGCCGTTCGTTCGGTTCTCGGTCTACTCGCCACCATCGCATTTCTTTTGGGATGCATTTCAAACTGAGACACTACCCGCAATCCTAGACATCGCTCACAACTCGGAGGTCCCATGCGTAACGTTCTACCCGCAATTCTGATTCTCGCTCTCACCGGATTCGCAACCGCCCAATCCGGCACCACCGCGCCAAAATCCACGGCAGCCAAGCCCGCCGCCAAACCAGCGGCTACATCCACGCCAGCCGCACCCCAGCCGGTGCAAGCTGTGTTGGAAACCAGTCTGGGCAACATCGCCTGCACTCTTTTCCCCGATAAGGCGCCCATCACGGTGGACAACTTCATCGGCCTCGCCACCGGCAAGAAGGACTGGAAGAATCCCTCCAACGGCGCCACCATGCACAACCGTCCCCTTTACGACGGTACTGTCTTTCATCGCGTGATTCCGAACTTCATGATCCAGGGTGGCGATCCCCTCGGCAACGGCACCGGAAGTCCCGGCTACACCTTCCGCGACGAACAGAGCGACCTCACCTTCGACGTTGCCGGTCGCCTCGCCATGGCCAATAGCGGCCCCAACACCAACGGCTCCCAGTTCTTCATCACCGAGGTTCCCACGCCGCACCTCAACGGCCACTACAATATCTTCGGACAGTGCGACAACAACGAACTGGTGAAGCAGATTGCGCGTCTCGCGACCGGCGCCAACGACCGCCCCTTCAATCCGCCGAAGATCATTCATGTGAAGATCATCGATCCGCGGCATCCGGCGGCGGCACCCGCGAAGAAACCCGCCAGCGCGTCAACTACCAAGAAGTCCACTACGCCGACAGCTAAACCTCAGTAGCGTGTTGTCGTTCAAAAGAACTAGCCGGGCCCCGCGCCCGGCATTTCTAGGCTCGCCGAATCCACCACCAAGTCATCGTGGCCCCAATGTGAAAATTCGCTGACATTCTCCCTCCATTCACGCCTCTGTGATATGAACATTTGTGCCGGACCGTACTTTCCAGCAACATACTTCTCTGAGGTGCAATCATGGAAGACGTGCAGGACAACATTCGCACAGGCCGAACGCCCGCCGAGTTAAAGCAGGCCATTCTCGACAACCTTTATTACGTGCAGTGCCGTATTCCCGCGCTCGCGACCACGAACGACTGGTACATGGCAGTCGCTTATGCTGTTCGCGATCGCATGATGAACGACTGGATCCAGGCGTTCGGCCGCGCTCGCAAGACCCGCACCCGAATTGTCAGCTATCTCTCAGCAGAGTTTCTCATCGGCCCGCAGTTGGGCAGCAACCTGCTCAACGTTTACGACATTCGTGATGCTGTCGAGGCGGCGCTCGCCGATCTCGGCCAAAGCCTCTACAAGCTCCTCGCCCACGAACCGGAGCCCGGTCTCGGCAACGGAGGGCTTGGCCGCCTTGCCGCCTGCTACATTGAGTCCCTCACCACTTTGGACATGCCCGCTATCGGCTACGGCATTCGTTACGAGTTCGGCCTCTTCGACCAGGAAATCCAAAACGGCTGGCAGGTCGAGAAGACCGACAAGTGGCTCAGCCTGGGCAATCCATGGGAAACGTCCCGGCCCGAAATCGCTCATTACATCGGTACCGGTGGCCACACCGAGCAATATCACGACGAGCACGGACACTTCCGCGTGCGTTGGATTCCCGAGCATGTCGTCCGTGGCATCGCCAACGACATTCCAGTTGCCGGGTACCTGACCAACATGACCAACTTCCTGCGCCTGTGGTCCTCCGAGGCTGTCGAATCATTCGATTTCCAAGCTTTCAACAAAGGCGACTACTACGACGCCGTCCAAGAGAAGGTCGCGTCCGAGACCATCAGCAAAGTCCTTTATCCCAATGACGAAGCCGTGGCTGGCAAAATTCTGCGCCTGCAGCAGCAATTCTTTTTCACTTCCTGCTCTTTGCAGGACATGATTCGCATTCACAAGCTGCGCGGCGGATCGCTCAACACCTTTCACGAAACCTACGCCATTCAACTCAACGACACTCACCCCTCCATCGCCGTCGCCGAACTGATGCGTCTCCTCATCGACATTCACGAAATCGATTGGGACGAAGCCTGGAGCATCACCCAAAAGGCACTGGCCTATACCAACCACACGCTTCTTCCCGAAGCCCTTGAGAAGTGGCCTCTACCTCTTTTCTCCAGCCTGCTGCCGCGCCACCTCGAAATCATCTACGAAATCAACCAGCGCTTCCTCGATGAAGTTCGCGCCAAGCGCCCCGGCGACAACGACCTTCTGTCTCGTGTTTCGCTCATTGACGAGCACGACCAGAAATACGTGCGTATGGCCAACCTCGCGACTGTCGGCTCGCATGCCGTCAACGGAGTCGCCGCTCTTCACACCGAACTGCTAAAGAAGACCGTGCTGCATGACTTCTATGAGCTCTTCCCCGACAAGTTCTTCAACATCACCAACGGCGTGACCCCGCGGCGCTGGCTCGCCCTCAGCAATCCCGAGTTGTCTCATCTGATTTCCACCAAGATAGGCGAGGACTGGCTCAAGCACGAGGAAGAGTTACGCCGATTGGAGCCTCTCGCCGAGGACGCCGACTTCCGTTCCCGCTGGCGGCAGGTCAAGTACGCCCGCAAACAGCAGCTCGTCACCCTAATCCACGAGCGCACCGGCATCGCGGTGAGCCCTGACACCATGTTCGACGTGCAGGTCAAGCGTATTCACGAATACAAGCGCCAACTGCTGAACCTGCTGTACGTGATCACTGTCTACAACCGCATTAAGCACGACCCGCACGCCCAGATCACACCTCGCACGGTTATTTTCGGCGGCAAGGCTGCCCCCGGCTACTTCATGGCGAAGCTCATCATCAAGTTGATCAACTCGGTCGCCTCCACCATCGACGCCGATAACACGGTGCGCGATCGCTTGCGCGTAGTGTTCATCCCCGACTTCAACGTCAAGAGCGGGCAGGTCATCTACCCTGCCGCCGAGTTATCCGAGCAAATTTCCACCGCCGGCAAAGAGGCCTCAGGCACCGGCAATATGAAGTTTTCCATGAATGGCGCGCTCACCATCGGCACGCTCGACGGCGCCAATGTCGAAATCCGCGAAGAAGTCGGCGATGAGAATTTCTTCCTCTTCGGCCTCACCGCTGAGCAGGTTGTGGAACTCAAGCGCAGGGGCTACAACCCTCGTCACTATTACGACAGCAATCCTGTGTTGAAGGAAGTCATCGACCAGATTGCCGGTGGCGCATTCTCCGCTGGCGACCAGCAGTTGTTCCGCCCCATCGTCGATTCCCTGCTGAACAGCGATGAGTACCTGCTGCTTGCCGACTTCGGGTCGTATGTCGATTGCCAGGAGGCCGTCAGCCACGCCTACCGCGATCAGGAGCACTGGACGCGCATGTCGATCCTTAATACGGCTCGCATGGGCAAGTTTTCATCGGACCGCTCCATCCGCGAGTACGCCCGTGACATCTGGCACGTCGAACCCATCGATCTGACCGGACAGCCAGCAAAGACTGGAGCGTAAATCTAGTCGTAATACCCCAGCCCGAGGTGCGTGATCATCTCCTCGCCCATTAGGTGACGAAGGGTGTTCCCTGGCCTCTAGCGTCGATGTTCCCAATACTCGGGTCGCCTGCTGCCGTGCGCAACAGCCCAGATTATGATTGCGGAATTCATTCTCCGAATAGATACCGCGAAGGGAAACCGCCAGAGCAAGAACCGCCGGGTGTTGTTTTTCCCAACTGGCCAGCGGTTCGGAGTTTTGCGAATAGTGTCGGTGGCTCGATGTAATTCTTCGATGAAGTCCAAGGCCGCTTTGCGGCTGCGCTTCTGATACCAGGAGACTGCGCTTTTTACATCGGCGATCGCGCCCTCGTGGTACTCAACGCGTTTAGCGCTCATTCACCATGGCCAGCAATTCACGGTGCAAGTCTTCCCACGGGACGGTCACTGCTTTGCCCGCCTTTAGTTCTTCGATTCTGCGAGCAACCTCCTCGTCCCACGCTTCTTGGACGGATTCATTCGTAGCATCGAGGCTGTCAAGCAGGGTATTAGCCAATGCCGCCCGCTCGTCTTCTGGGAGGGCCAGCGCTTTTCGCAGAAGGTCAGTAGTATCTGGACTCATGGCGCTATTCTACCCTCTTAGTCGTAATACTCCAGCCCGAGGTGCGTGATCATCTCCTCGCCCATTAGGTGCCGCAGCGTGTTCTTCAGCTTCATCGACTGGATGAACAAATCGTGTTCCGGATACAGCCCCGGCGCCGTCATCGGCGACTTGAAGTAGAAGCTCAGCCACTCCTGGATGCCGATGCCGCGCAGCGCCGGCGACCGCTTCGCCAGGTCAAGGAACAGCACCAGATCGAGCACCAGCGGCGCGGCCAGAATCGAGTCGCGGCACAGGAAATCAACCTTGATCTGCATCGGGTAGCCCAGCCACCCGAAGATGTCGATGTTGTCCCAACCCTCTTTGTTATCACCGCGTGGCGGATAATAGTTAATGCGAACCTTGTGGCAGATGTTGCCGTACAGCTCGGGGTACAGTTCCGGCTGCAGGATGTGCTCCAACACCGAAAGTTTCGACTCTTCCTTGGTCTTGAACGAGCCCGGATCTTCCAGCACTTCACCGTCGCGATTGCCCAGGATGTTGGTCGAAAACCAGCCGTTCAGCCCGATCATACGCGCCTTGAATCCAGGCGCAAGAATCGTCTTGATCAGCGTCTGTCCTGTCTTGTAATCCTTGCCGCAGATAGGCGCGTCATTCTTGCGCGACAACTCCTGTATCACCGGAATGTCGACTGTCAGGTTTGGAGCTCCGTTTGCGAAAGGAACCCCCTCCTGCATCGCGGCGTAGGCATAAATCATCGAAGGCGCGATGTTTTCGTCGTTGGCGAGCAGACCCTTCTCGAACGATTTGACCGTCTGATGCACGGCTCCGGCCTCGATAAAGCTCTCCGTCGAGCCGCACCAGATCATCACCTGCCGTTCAGTTTTCGACGACTTCTTGAAGTCGCGAATGTCCTCGCGCAACTGCTCGACTAGCTCCATCTTGTTCTTGCCCTTTTTCACATTGGGTCCGTCGAGCTTCTTCACATAGTTCTTGTCGAAGACTGCTTTACGCGGCTTGATCGACGACAGGAACGGCTTCACCTGCTCCAGTAGCGAACGATCCAGGACGCCCGCTTTGCCGGCCGCCACATACATGTCGTCTTCAAAAATGTCCCAACCGGTGAACACCAGGTCATCCAGCGTGCTCAGTGGCACAAAGTCTTTAACCATGGGCGAACGGCCGTCGGTGCGCTTGCCCAGGCGAATCGTGCCCATCTGGGTCAGCGACCCGATAGGGCTGGAAATCCCCTTGCGCACGGCTTCCACACCCGCAACAAACGTTGTCGCCACGGCTCCCATGCCAGGGATCATGACCCCCAGCTTGCCCTTGGCGGGCGCTACCGCATTCTTACCACTCTTGCTCTTGTCCTGCGTTTTCCCTGTTGGCATACGTATCAGTCCGTTTCTTGAAGCATCTACAAACCTGTTATCTTCTCGTATTCAATCGGCGATTGGCAAACCCCTGCGCCTGAATGGAATCTTTTCGCCCTTCGTTGGCGATTGCAAGGATTTGGCGGAGAAATATGAGCGAGCGCAAGATCGCAGTAATTACCGGAAGCTCCAGCGGCATCGGATTGTTGACCGCAATCGAGTTTGCCCAGAACGGCTACCAGGTGGTCGCTACCATGCGCGACTTGGGGCGCAACGGCCGCCTCGAAGAAGCCGCGCAAAAAGCCGGCGTCCGCGACAGACTCGACCTGCGCCGCCTCGATGTCACCGAGTTCGACTCCATTCCCGGAGTCGTTGACGCCATTCTGCGCGACCACGGCCGCATCGATGTGCTGGTCAACAACGCAGGATTCAGCGTCGCCGGTTTCGCCGAAGACCTCAAACTCAGCGACTACCGCCACCAGTTCGAAACCAACTTCTTCGCCACGGTCGCTATGACCAGGGCCGTGCTACTCACCATGCGCCGCCAGAAGTTCGGACACATCATCCAGGTCGCCTCTGTCGCCGGATTGGTGGCCACCCCGTTGCTCAGCGCCTATTGCAGCTCGAAGCACGCCCTCGAAGGCTTTAGCGAGTCTCTGCGCATTGAGACCCACTCTCTCGGAATCCGAGTTGTGGTGGTTGAGCCCGGTGCCTTCGATACCGACATTTGGACCCGCAACGTCACCGTCGCTGAGGGCGCGCTCGACCCTAACTCCCCCAACAAGGATCGCAGTCAGCGCTTTACCGAGTTTGTGAAAGGAAGCGCCAAGAACCGCCGCGACGCCCGCGAAGTTGCGCAACTGATATTACGGATCGCCAACAACCCGAATCCGAAACTCCGCTACCTGATCGGCCGCGATGCCAAGATGCAGGTCTGGCTCAAACGACTGATGCCCTGGCGTCGCTACGAGCGCATGGTCGCCAAATTCGTCAAGATCGACGAGTGAGCCGGTCTGGAAAATACGTTGAGAAAACTGTTTGCTGTCGTAAGGACCAAGGGCAGAATGTGGGATACAACCCAACCCATGCGTTCCCAACCGCAGTGGTCTTCAACCCGTCCGCACCGAACATCCATTCCTCGAATCCGCTGATGCGAACGCGCTTGCCGCGCCCGCCCGGCCCTGTGTTGGTGCCGTTGAGCGTTCAATGGTACGTGGCGTGATCACCAGACCCGACCAGGTCGGTCATGGTCAACACCATGTCGGGGAACGCGCTCATGAATCCGCGAGCGACCTCGGTGATCGCGTCCCGCCCCACTGCCGGAACACCATTCACATTGAGCGTGCCGTTTGGTGAAAAGAACGCCGCCACGCTCGCAGGAGTCTGACTGCACCACGCTGCAGTGTAGCGCTTGGCGAAATCACGCAATTGCGTTAGGTCGAGCGTCATAGGATTTTGTAATCTGTAGCGACAAGTTCACCGAGGGTGTCTAATTCCGTGATGCGTACGTAATCGTCAGCGGTCCCCGATTCACTACTTGTTTGAAGATACGAGCCCGTTCTGGGTAGCTAACCTCAAGATGTGTGGACGATTCCCATTTGAGCCCCACACCGACCTGCCCTTGATCACCAGACGAAAGGGCTCCGTGGTTGTCGTCGGCAATGAATACATTCTCCGGCCAAAGCCACACGATACCGCGCTCAAGCCAATTAGCATGGGTAACCGAGACGACAGTTGCATAACCGGTCATAGCCCCGCCGTTCCGGACCATCAGGACTGCAGTCCATCTTCGGTCCGGCGATACCGCCTCGCCGATCCTTTGGGTTCCTAATTTCAAATAGGCGCCGGACGCGCCCATAATGCAAATCGAAATTAGGGTCGTTACGACAAAGAAACTGCGAAATCGCCCAAAATTCGATATGTTGGCCCGTGCGGGCTACTGAATCTCGATCACCGGTCCGGTCGTGGTCTTGACCTGGCTGACGCGGTCCACCACATGCCGGGCGAACTTGAACAGCGAACGCGCATGCGGCGACTGGTCGCCTTCCAGTACAACGGGCTGGCCGGAGTCGCCACCCTTGCGGATGTCGGGATCGAGTTCAATGCTGCCCAGAAACGGCACATTGAACTGCTGCGCGGTGCGTTCGCCGCCGCCCTTGGAGAAGATGTCAATCTCGTGCTGGCAATGCGGACACAGAAACGAGCCCATGTTCTCGACGATGCCAAGAATGTCGACCTTCACCTGCTTGAACATCTCGATGGCCTTGCGCGCGTCCTGCAG
>Ga0070766_10001181_pt1 | contig 12519 bp, 5 predicted proteins | sample HubBroMetageWFT6_FD_69782 | JGI IMG/M metagenome (GOLD analysis project Ga0070766, IMG submission 69782) | Warmed and freeze-thawed soil microbial communities from the Hubbard Brook experimental Forest, New Hampshire - Hubbard Brook CCASE Soil... | ecosystem: Environmental > Terrestrial > Soil >... | reverse complement strand
CCTGCCGGCATACTCACTTGCTCCTTGGAGAGTGTTCTCGCGCCGATTGCTTTCGAAAGTCAAGCCAGTAGCGCCTCTTTGACCGCCGCGAGCGCCGAGGATCTGGCTTCATTGAAGGGGAAGAAGTGGTCTCCTTCAACCAGGCGCAGCGTGAATGAGCAGCTGGTATAGCGCTCCCACTCTTTCAATTCCTCTGGCCTGGCTTCCTCATCGCGAAGTCCCCCCAGAACTGTCAGAGGACATGCAAGCACAGGGTCGGGCGCGGATCGGTACGTGTCGTCGATTTCAAGATCCGCTCGCATCGCTGGGAGTAAGAGGTCCATCATTTCACGGCTCTGCAGAACGATCTCAGAGGTGCCGTGGACGTGGCGAAGCCACTCCGTCAGCTCCTTTGACGAGAGCTGGGCAACCGGAACGCGTCGAAGGCGCAGGTGAGGCGCCGGACGCGCGGAGATAATAACATGGCATGGGAGCGGGCCCCGGCGTCCAGCTAAATCTCTAGTTACTTCGAGCGCGACGATACCACCGAGGCTGTGTCCAAAAAATGCAAATGGCAGGTCACTCATGAACGGCCGAAGAGAGTCAATCAGACTTTTCACCATGTCTTCCATCCGTCGCAATGGTTCTTCTGCGAAACGGTCCTCGCGGCCTGGAGGTTGAATCGGCAAGACTTCGATATGAGCGGGGAGTTCGTTGGACCAGTTGCGATAGCTCGAGGCCCCGCTTCCGGCAGATGGCAGGCAGAACAGTCGGACGCTGGCATCCGGACGCGGCCGGTGACGGGCAATCCAGGGTGTTGTTGGTCTATGAACGCTCAATCTTTTCCACCGCCTCACGTACGATTCGAGACCCATCCTGCCGCCCGACCCCGCTCACATCGACGCCTCCCACTTGTTCCGCATCCGCCACAAGGGATTTGATCGCCCAAGAGCACCGCGAGGACTGGATGCGAGCGCAGACGGTTACCCCGATGGTTCACTGAAGGCACTGCGGTTCATTCAGTCCCCTTCCCGCAGACGCCGCCTGTCTCGTGCTTGCCGCCTTTTCGCCGCTTCCAGTTCGATCCGGTCCAGCGCGCTTCCGTCATCGCCCTGGCTCAAATATTCCGCTAGCAGGTTGATGGTCGGGCGGCGAAAGAGATCCACCACGCGAATATCGCGACCGAGTCGCTCATTGATTTTCCCGTGAATCTTCACCAAGTCGACCGACGTACCACCCAGTTCGAAAAACGTATTGTGTACTCCGACGGAGTCAAGGCCGAGAACTTCGCGCACGATCTGAGCCAAGTCCCGTTCGATATCCGTCCTGGGCATGACGTTCTCCGGACGGTTCGGGGATAACGCGAGGGATGGATCGGGCAGTAACCGTCGGTCCACTTTGTTATTGGCGCTCAGGGGCAGAGCATCCAGAAAGACGTATGCGGAGGGCATCATATATTCAGGCAGCTTCTCCCGGAGGAAGCTCCGAAGTTCCTGTTCTAGATTCTGCCGACCACCGTTCCGCTCCGCGGGCCCTTCCAGCCCCCCCACGAAGCTATGCAGAAACACGTGCCCCGCGTCTAACCGAAAATAGCCACGCACTGCGTCGTAGTCGAGCGCCCCAATCGGGCAGAGACCTACCTCGTGCTCGTGCGCGCTCATCGCTAGCGCCTGGCCCATATAACCGGCTTCCAGGATGCAGAATCGGTCAGCCAGTTCTTTGCCGTAGATCGGAACGATCGCGTCCATTTGTGCGATGAGGAACAGCGAAAATGCAGCCTGCTCGTACATTGGCCGGTTGTGCTCCACGTGTGCGGCACTCACGATTCGCGCTCCAAGTTCGAGCTGTATCAGGCGGTGGTTGGAGGGATCATAGTAGTACGTTCCTTCCTCCAGCCCTTCTACCCGGGCGGCCTTCACGTGGAGATACGTCTGAACCGGATATAGGCTGCCGGCCGAAGGATAAAGGTACTTCGGCAGCGGCGAGTCCTCCCGCTTCATCCGCTCCAGGCAATCGAGTAGACGGCTGATGCGCTGCAACGGCACCGGGCGCTCAAGGAAAGTCCGGGTGGACCTGCGCCCGTGGTAGACCGCCGCGCGATGCGCGTCAAACTGGTGGCGCGGCAGTTCCACCACCTCTTGGTGCGGCTCCGGACGCCTTAGGCCGCGTTGCTCGAGCTTGAACTGAGCAGACTCCGGGGAACTTGTGGTTGCATGAGTCGCCACCACGTACGCCACCAGTCGTCGGCGTTCGCGATCCTCACCCACGGCGCTAACAACCGCCTCGCGCACCGCAGGGTGATCCCTTAGCGCCGCTTCGATCTCTCCAAGCTCGATGCGGTACCCATCAATCTTCACCTGGAAGTCCGTGCGGCCGAGAATCTCCAGATTGCCGTCGGGAAGGTAGCGACCCAGATCGCCAGTCTTGTAGAGCCGATTCCCGGAGTCAGGATCAATGACGAACCGCGCATCGGTAGCATCGGGGTCGCGCCAGTAGCCCCTTGCCAGCCCGATTCCCTCGGCCATTAGCTCTCCAGGAACCCATTCGGGCCGATGCCGCAGGCGCTCATCCATCACGTGGTATCGATTATTGGCGATTGGCCGGCCATACGGTATACTCGCCCACGCAGGATTCACCGTCTCAATGGTGTAGTGGACGTTCCAAACCGAAGTTTCAGTAGGGCCTCCCGACGCGATCACCTGAACTCCCGCCCATAACGCCTTTATGCGGTCTGGGAGGCTAACTGGAATCCAGTCGCCGGCCATCACCACCAATCGCAGCCCAGGCGGGACCTTTCTGGGTACTGAAGACAAATGCTCCACCATCATCTTCATTAGCGTGGGCACCGAATTCCATACGGTGACCCGGTGCTCGGCCATGAGGCCAGCCCAGTGCTCTGTATCCTTGGTGAGGGCCGGATCCGGTAGGACGAGTGCGCCCCCGGCAGCCAGCATGCCGAACACATCGTAAACCGACAGATCGAAATGCAAAGCCGAAAGGGCCAAAGCGCGATCCTCCGGGCCGACTTTGAATCGCTCATTGAAGAAACGGATGGTGTTGAGCGGGCCGCGATGATCGAGCATCACGCCTTTGGGGTTGCCCGTAGATCCAGAGGTGAAGAGCACATAAGCGAGGTCGTCGGGAGACTGGACCGTTTCGAGCGGACCTGTGTCGAAGCCTGAGAAGTCAAACGTATCGACCGCCAATCGCTGCACGGCTACCGGCCACTGCAGCCCGGCATCCAGATGCGACTGAGTGAGGGCCACACGAACCTCGCCACACTCCAGCAGAAACTTCAAACGCTGGCTCGGCACGGCGGGATCTACGGGCATGTAGGGAGCTCCGGACGCCAGTACTCCCATCACGGCCACGATTTGCTCCCAGCCTTTTTCCATCACCACGGCGACGGGGGCGTTCGGGCGAACTCCCGACTGGCGTAACCACCTCGCCAACCGGTTCGAGGCTTCAAAAAGCTCGCGATAGCTGAGGGTGCGGCCGGGCGCGATCACTGCCGGACGGTCTCCCGAGGTTTGGGCGTGCGCAGCTAACGCCGTGTGCAGCATGTCCTCGCGCAGCGGCGTTTCGGTAGCATTGGCGGCTGAGCGGATCGCTACTTGGCGAGCCGGCAGCATCGTTGTCTGTTTCGCGTGCCACAGCCCGTCCCCTGCGGCAAGCCCTTCCAGTAGTCGGTGGTAGGCCTCGAACATGTCGTCGAGAAGGCCTCCAGGGAATAGCTCATCCACCGCATCCCAACTCGTCGAGAGCGCGCCCCGGTCCTCGAGGACTTGGTGATCGAGCCATACCTGCGGGGTCTGGCTAATCGTATACACCGTCTCGCCGAACGCGGACGAGTTCAGACCCCCGCCCAAGCCCTCCAGTCCAAGGACGCTCGTGAACACCACGGGCATCAGAGCGCTCGGCACATGTCCCTGCCTGCGACCCAATTCGCGAAGGACGCGCACGCCGCTCATGTACGAATGGTTGAGGTCCTGCCATAGCCGCTGCTGGAGGCGCCTCGCGCGCTCCGCGAATGTGTCAACCGCGGAGTTGTCGACCGCCAGCAGAATGACGGAGATCGAATTTCCAATAACCTGGTTCACTTGCGGATGAAGTGGGAGGCGGTTGTATAACGTGAGGTTGAGCGTGAACAGCGGGCTCTGGCTCCAGAATTCGAGTACCTCGGCAAACGCCGCGAGCAGCAGACCGGAGGGCGTCAACTCGGCGTGCCGGGCGCGCTCCTTCAGCGATCGCCACGTCTTTTCGTCCAACATGAAATGCCGTCGCGTGAATCGCTGGTTCTCGATCGCAGCGGCATTCGTGACCAGCGGTAGCTGCGGGCGCGGGGGAAGCGTTTCCAGTCGGTCCAGCCAATACCGCTCGGAACGCTTGAACAGCTCGGTCCGCTCGATCTCCCGTTCGGTCAGGAGGAAATCACGGAAAGAGATCTCGAGCGGAGGCAGCGGTTCGTCGGGATGCAGGTAGAGGTCCTCCCATTCCCTCATGAAGACGTGCAGACTGCCCAAGTCAATGATGATCAAATCTATGCTTATATGGATCCGCATGCGGTCGCCAGCCATGAGCGTCGCCCGGATATCGAACAGCGGCCAGTGGTCGAACGCCAGCACCTGATGCGACATCTCTTCACGGATAGCCTCCAGCACGACCGCCGCATCCCCGTCTGTCTTCGTGCTCAGGTCGACGACCGGCATCTGGTACGGAGGTACGTCAGACAGGATTCTCTGGTCGCCCGACGGAAGAATGATGGCGCGCAGCATATCCTGGCGTAGGATGAGTTTCTGAAGCGCTGCCGACATCCGCCTGAGATCTACTCCACTTCCATCGATTTCCAAGTACGCGTGGGCAGTAACGTTCCCCAACTCGACCGCCCCTGAGCGGCCTACCCAGTACGCCTGTTGGATATCATTCAATGGAAACGGCTCGTGTCGCTGCTCGGGCTTCGGCGTGAGGAGCGGCAGCGAGGCATCCACCGCCTCGGACGCCCTCTCCTGCAACTTCCGGAGTAGATTCTGCTTATGCCGCGCCAGCAGATCGCGAAGCTCGGCGTTCAATACTCCTTTGGGCGCGCGGATGCGAAGCTGATCGCCATCCGCCCACAACTGAACGCTCTTCTCCGCCAGCAATGCAATCAGCTCGTCCACGTTCGGAACGGACAAAGTCATAGAGCCATTTCCTCCATGTCCTCTCCGATCCTGCCGGGTAGTGCCGTCGCTATACTGGCCAGCGTTAACGGCTCGAGCAGCAGGCTGACAAGTTGCGCCAAACTGGTTGCTCCAACGAAATTTTGTAACGGGATGTCGACGCCCAAATTGGACTGAAGGCGGTTGCGCAGCTCAATAGCAATCAGCGAATCGATGCCGAGGTCCATGAACCGTTGATCGGGACTGATCAGGTCAGCAGAAGCTAAGCCGACGGCCTTGGCCACCTGCGTTGCGACGTAGGTCGTCAGGACCAACTGACGTTTGTCAGGCGGGCTCTCTTTCAGTCGGCTCAATACATCGGATTCCACCTGTGGCCGGCGGCGTTCGCCGACCCTCTCAAAAAACGGACGCGCGCCCCCAACGAGGAATTTCCGCCAGTCCATCGGCGAGACCATGGCTTGTATGGCCCCGCGGTCGGAGAGCAAGCGCTCCATCACTCGCAGACCCGCTTCCGGGGCAATATCGCCGATGCCGTGAGCGGCCCTGTGCCGGGCGGCCTCTTCCCCAAGCCGGGCCGCCATGCCGGCTTCGGCCCACGGCCCCCAGTTGATGCTTAGTGCCGGCAGTCCCTGGGCTCGCCGTTGATGCGCCAGTGCGTCCAGAAACGCATTGGCTGCAGCGTAATTGCCCTGTCCCGCCGTGCCGAGAAGCGACGCCACGGATGAAAACATCACGAAACAATCTAGCGGCATCCCCTGGGTCAGCCTATGCAGATTCCAGGCACCCAAGAGCTTTGGCCTAATCACTCGCTGCAGTCGATCGAGTGTCAGTGTGCTCAAGGTAGCATCGTCCACCTGCCCGGCGAGGTGATAGACTCCGCACAGCTCAGTGCCGCCCTCGGTCAAGGAATTGATTACCTCGCCGAGAGCCGCGGCGTCCGTGACGTCGCAGCTCTCAACCCGGACCCGTACACCTAGTGCCTCGAGCCCCGCAAGGGTGGCGCGCTGCGGCTCGGTTTCGACCCGGCCCCTTCGGCCTATTAAAGCGAGCGACCGCGCACCACGCTCGGCGAGCCATTCAGCCAATCGCAGACCTAGTGCTCCCAAGCCTCCCGTGATGAGATAGGTTCTGCCCGGCTGCGCCGTGTACCGTGCCTTGAGTGCCGGCAGTGGTAATTCGGTTAACCGGGCGACGCGTCGGCTCGAGACACCGAGCGCAACTTCGGTCTCTCTGTCATCAGCCAAGATTTCGCAGGCGAGCGCACTCATGGATCGAAGCGCCTCGTCAGCCACATCAATGGCAAGGCAGCGGAATTCGGGATGTTCGACAGCAATGACCCGGGCCAGGCCCCACTGAGGCGCCTGCATTGCGGAATGATCGGCCACGGCGCCATGCTGTCCCCAAACATTGCGGGTGACGGTGACCAGCCGCGCTCCGGCGACCTCTGTACGACGCAACAGCATGTGCACGACCGCGATCATCGCGCCAGCGCCAAGAGATATGGCATGCTCGGGGGCCAGCGCGTTATTGAGACTGAGTCCCCAAAGATGAACGATCCCGGCGAGACCAGGACGGCGCCTGTCATTCGGGGTCCGGCATGACACATCCGTCGCCAGTGCATCTAAAACAGCATCGAAATGGTCCGGCCGTCCGGGGTTCACGACGAAGCATTGATTGCCCATCGCCTTGAACTCAGATCCCGCAAAGACAAGGCTGGTCGTCGCGCCCTGCTTTGAGAGGGCGTCCGCCAGCCGCCGCCCCGAGTCATCACTGGGTGCCAGGACTAGCCAGTGCCCACCTGCAATCGAGGCACTTGGGGTCAGCGGGGCTGCATCCTGCCAAGCCACCTCGAAGACGGGTGTACCCATTGGCGCGCCGTGCAGCCGCTCGCGCGACGCTGGGCGTGCGACTAATCGACCGATCGAGAGAAACGGACCTGTTGTCGGCGGGTCGCCGGCCCAAACATCTAGATCGGCGGCGATCGCCTCCTGACCGGTTGCCTGTTCCTCCACGCGGCAGATGAACGGCCCCCGGCTTTGGGGTAAGGCCCGTACCCTTATTTCACTGATCTCGAATGGCACGAGTATCGATCCTGGTGTTCGGCGCATCTCGAGGATCTTCGGCACCAACGCGAGTTGGTAGCAACTATCGATCAGGCCGGGGTGCATGTCCTCATAGCTCCCTGTGGTCGGCGGAGTTTGTAACCTACCACCGTGGCCAGCACCATCGAACACCCCATTGATCCACCGAAAGCCGGGGCCGAGATCGTAGCCCAGGGTCGCTAGTTCTGCGTAGTAGTCGGACCCCGAATGCTGCGCGTAACCGAATGCTGCCGGTTTAGTCGAGGAGTCTCCAGGCTCCACTAAAGGTTCGATTCGGCCTTCGCAGCAGACCGTCCAAGAGTGCTCTGCTTTTGTCGAGTCGGCACCGGCCGGGCAAACAACGAACCGAAAGTCGCAGCGGGCGCCATCGGATGGGACTAGGACAAGCTGGAAGAGCGGCTCTGCACCCGTCGAGTAGCTTACCGCCTGGCGGAAGACCAAATCGCGGATATGACAATGGGGGGAGTCCCAGACCGCCCGTGCTGCCGCGATCAGCTGCGAAACGTAGTATGCCGCCGGGACTACGATCTGCCCGAAAATTCTGTGATCGGCGAGCATGTCGCGGTGCTCGCCTTGAATCCGCCATTCGAAACGGACCTCGTCGGACAGAGGCAGCGACAAGCGCGTGCCCAGCGGTGATTCGGCGGTTATGGTGTCTGGCGCCTCGGTAGCGGCCGACTCGATCCAATAGCGCTTTCGCTGCAGCGGTGTCGGTGGCAACGGGACGATACGATGCTGCCCGTTCGGATAGATCCGAAGAAGGTCAACGTTAGCGCCCTGCGCAAACAGTCGTCCCGCGCTCACCAGCATCGCCTCACGATCTTCGAACGAAGGATCCAGACTCGGCAGATAGGTCATTGCTCGACCGCCGAGGCACTGGCGAGCCAAGCCGAGCAGTGTCGATTGTGGCCCAATCTCCAACAAGCAGTCGATGCCCTGGGCTCGAAGAGCCTCGACCCCGCGCCGGAATTGGACTGTGCTGCGGAGCTGGCGGACCCAGTAGCCCGGGGAGGGGATCTCGCCTGGACGGCAGAGCATGCCCGTCACGTTCGAGATCAGAGGGATCGACGGCTCCCGCATCGCAACCCTGCCCGCTACCCTCTCGAACGCATCAAGGATCGGGTCCATTAGGTGCGAGTGAAACGCATGTGAGACCACGAGCGGAACAGAGGCGACACCCTGCGCCGACAACCGGTCGGTAAGTGCGGAGACATCCTCGGACGCGCCCGCGATGACGACCGTTCGCGGAGCGTTTTCCGCCGCGATAGCAACCCTCCGCCCACTGCCGGCGATCGCCTCTTCGATGCTCGTTTTATCACTCATCACCGCGGCCATCACAGTGCCGCTGGGCAGGGCGTCCATAATTCGACCGCGTGCAGCCACGAAGGCAAGGCCATCCTCCAAGTCGAAGACTCCTGCGAGGCAGGCAGCGACATATTCGCCCACGCTATGGCCTAGCAGAGCTTGAGGTCGGACCCCCCAAGACATCCAGAGCTGCGCGAGCGACCATTCCAAGGCGAAGATCGCGGGCTGCGCATAGGCAGTTCTGTGCAGGAGCGTCTCCTCTGGCGGGCCATAAAGAAGCGACATTAAGGGGCGGTCGAGATGCGACTGGAGGATCTCGCCACAGCGTTCGAGCTCCGCTCGAAAGCTGGGTTCTGACTTGTAGAGGCCGTGGCACATGCCCGTATACTGGGTACCTTGACCCGCGAAAAGAAAGGCGACCCGCAGTCCACCGTCGTGATCGGCAACGCCCTCGATCAGACCTTTGGCGGGCCACCCTCCCAGATACGCATCCAGCGTATCCGCGGCCTGCTTCTGCGACTTTGCAGTTAGGGCGATTCGGTGCGGCTCTGCCGGTCGGGCCCGGAGCGCGGTGTGGCAAATATCCCTCAGGTTCTCTTCCCTGTCGTCCGCGACATGATCACGTACGCTTCGGGCCAGCGCCCCCAGACGTTCTCGGGTTCGAGCGGTCAGGACCAGCAGTTCCGGCCGCTCTGGAGCTTGGGGCCTCGCGGCCTGGAACGGGCTTTCTTCGAGGATGACATGGACGTTGGTTCCCCCAACGCCGAGCGAGTTTACGGCAGCGCGGCGAGTCGGGCCTTCCCACGACCGGCGCTTGCGCAAGATCTCGAAGGGAGTGGAGCTGAAATCAATCTTAGGATTGGCCGTGTCGAAGTTGGCCGCAGGCGGGATTTCCCTGTGCTCTAACGCCAACACGGCCTTGATGAGCCCAGCGATTCCGGCGGCAGCCTCAAGATGACCGATATTACCCTTAACCGAGCCGACGGCGCAGCGCCCGGCCCGGACGCTCTCAGCGCGATAGGCTCTGTCGAGCGCCATTATCTCGACCGGGTCACCCATCAGCGTTCCAGTGCCGTGTGCCTCTACGAGGCCGATCGTGGCGGAGTCAACCTCCGCTACCGCCAGCGCCCCACGGATGGCGGCGATTTGCCCTTCGGCTCGCGTCGCCCAGAAACTCGTCTTCCGCGCACCGTCATTGGAGATCGCCGAGCCGAGAATTACGGCCCGGATGTGATCGCCGTCAGACAGGGCCTCGCCGAGCGGGCGCAAAACAACTACGCCTGCCCCGCTCCCGAAGAGCGTACCCCGAGCATTGGCATCAAACGGGCGGCAATGGCCGTCAGGCGAAAGAATGCCGTCCTTCTCGTGCAAATAACCCGCGTACTGTGGCACCCGGATGGCCACGCCGCCAGCCAGGGCGATGTCGCACTCCCCCGCTAGCAGGCTCTGGCACGCCATGTGCACCGCGACCAGCGAGGTCGAACAGGCAGTCTGGATTGTGACACTAGGTCCACGTAGGTCGAGCTTGTAAGATACGCGGGTACAGAGGAAGTCCTTGTCATTGCCGATGTGACCCGCACTGGCCGTCGGACCCGTGAGTCTCCGGTTGAAGTGCAGGTCCGACAAAAGATAGCTCGACATAAGACCGCCCGAGCCACCGAAGACCCCGATTGACCGCCCCTCGTGATTTGCCAGATGGCCAGAGACCTCCAGCGCCTCGCGCGCGATTTCCAGAAACACGCGCTGCTGCGGGTCGATCATGGTGGCCTCCTGCGGCCCGTACTGAAAGAGCTCGGCGTCGAAGAGATCGAAGCCCTCAAGCAAGGGTGCGGCCGCCACGTAGTCCGGATGGTCGATCAGGGTTTCCGACACCCCGGCTGCCCGTAGTTGATCGCGCGATAGCAGGGTAATGGATTCTGTGCCGGTCGCGACGTTCTGCCAGAAGCGATCGAGGGTCGGTGCACCGGGAAACCGACCTGCCATGCCGACAATCGCGATGGCGCTCGGAGTCTTATCGCGGTCGTCGCGCATTATGCCTCCTCGGCGTCCTGCCGCGCGGCGCGTCTTCGCATTGCCGCGCCACGATCGGGCCCACTTGGGCGGGTCGCGCCCTCGGCAGCGGATGCCGTCGCGGGTCGTCCCGCCAAGGCATCCTCAAACACGCGACAGAGATCACCGACGGTGCGGATGTCGGTGATGGGCCGCGTTTCAAACGGATCGACGCCCAATCGTATCTCGGCAAGAGCCACGACGCGGGCTAGATCGATTGACTTGAAGCCGATATCTACGAGGCCGCGCTGGGGCAGGAGTGCCGTCGGCTCAATGCCGCGGTCCCTACCGACTTCCTCCAGAACGGTGAGAATCGTTCGCCTCGGATCGCTCACGACGCACCTACCCTTCTCAGCATGAGAGGCCCCCGTCCACCACAATCACCTGACCGTGCACGTAAGCAGCGGCATCGGAAAGCATGAACCGCACAACACGCATAATGTCCTGGGTCGTTCCCAGTCTGCCGAGCGGGATCCGGCGCTTGAGATTTTCGCGCGCTTCGGCCGCGATCCCGGCAGTCATGTCGCTTTCAAAGTATCCAGGCGCCACCGAGTTCACTCGGATGCCCGAAGGCCCGACTTCGCGTGCAAGGCTGCGTGTGAGAGCGTCAAGTGCAGCCTTCGTCGCGCTGTAGACCGAGAGCCCTCGGTGACCCCGCAAGCCGCTGACTGAACTGATGTTAAGAACATTCCCCGATCTCGCGGCGAGCATCGGTTTAAGGCACGCGCGAGTCAGGTGCAACGCGGCCGTAAGATTCAGGGCCACGGTTTCGTCGATCTCCCGCTCCGAACTGAGTGTGAGAAGGCCTTCAGTGCCAATACCCGCATTGTTCACGAGAGCGTCGATACCGCCCCAGCGGCGCTGGATATCCCTGGCGAACTCGCGGAGCGTCTGCGTATCCCGTGCGTCCAGCGACTGCCAATGAAAACGATCCGGCCCGACGGTCCGCCCCGCTTCTTCAACGAATGCGGTGGGCGACCGGCTGAAGGTCGCTACACGGTAGTCGTCATCGAGTAAGGCCTGCACGATAGACTGTCCCAGACCACGGCTGCCGCCGCTGACGATGGCGACCTTCGGCGCGGCGCTCATCGCTCCACTGCCGGGCTGCGCTGCCGTTTAAAACGCGCAGACCACAGGGGCTCTGCCGTGACCTCGACGAAGACCGGCAGCTTGAACTCGGCAAGGCGGGAGGAGCAAAAACGGCGCATCCGCGTTTCGAAGCTTTCTCGAAGTTCGGGTACTTCCAGGTTCACCCGGGCAGTCACGACTTGCCCCATCACGGCGCTGTGGCGCCCCTCGACCACCGCATCTACGACATTTGGCATCTGGAGCAGGACGCTCTCGACTTCCGCTGGGAACACTTTCTCGCCACCGACATTGATTATGTCCGACCTGCGTCCGGCGATGCGCAGATAACCGTCGTGTTCCTCGGCAACATCGCCTGTGTCGTACCAACCGTCCGCGTCGAACGGCTGGGGGGCGTTCAGATAGCCCTCCATCCGCCACGGCGCACGGATCTGAACGGTTCCATGGACGAGGCGCACCTCGCAGTCCCGCCCCGCGACTCTGACCCAACGCGATCGAGAGCTTTCCGATTGGGTCGGGAGGATGCCGAGCTCGGTCGACCCGTAGGTCTGCTTCAAGCGCACGTTCGGCAGTGCCCGGAATAGCGCCGCCAGCGTCGCCTCAGGCATGCACTCCGTTCCATACGTGATCAGTTGGAGCGAGCTCAGATCATGGCGTGCCAGTGCGCCCGACATAAGCAGCAGATTCAGGAACGTGGGCGTGGTCGGCAACAGCTCGACGCGATGGCGTTCGATCGCCTCGCACACGGCGTCGGCGGTTCGGTCGCAGGGGACGACGGCGGCACCGCCGTTCGAAAACGTGTGGAGAAGGGTGTTCATTCCTCCGATGTGGTTGAAGCT